>Ga0180007_10000241_pt1 | contig 99370 bp, 84 predicted proteins | sample MM_PC_MetaG_FD_121122 | JGI IMG/M metagenome (GOLD analysis project Ga0180007, IMG submission 121122) | Groundwater microbial communities from the Aspo Hard Rock Laboratory (HRL) deep subsurface site, Sweden - MM_PC_MetaG | ecosystem: Environmental > Aquatic > Deep subsurface > Groundwater...
CAATGCCAGGGTATCTATCTCGGATATGGCTGTGGAAGGAACCGTGTTTATCCCCTTCCACTTTGCCGAAGCAGCCGCAAACAGACTGACACACGGCTCCCTTGATCCTATTGCGAAAATTCCTGAATTCAAGGTCTGCGCCGTCAGGATCAAACCCATGTCCTAATGATGGACACCTGATATATATTATCTTTTTTTATTTACCTCAGGTGGTATTTAATTTATGATACAAATGATAATCATCAAAAAAACCATTAACTATTCAGGCAGATAAGACCATGTCCACTAAAATACTTGTTCTTGAAAACACAGAGGGAATATCTGAATTACTGAATATCTCCCTCTCACGAGATTACGATGTTCTGATGGCGGCAAACGGCGAAGATGCTTTGAGGATAATCCAGGAATCAAATCCTCCCTTGGTCATTTTCGACATCAATGTTCCGGATATGGATGGCATTGAATTTTTATGCAAAGTCAAAAAACAGTCTCCCCAGACTGAAGTAATCACTATTGCAGGGACGGACTGTATGAATTTGGGGGTGACCAGCCTTCGATATGAAGCCTCGGATTTCATCATGAAACCGGTCACAAGCATATCACTTGAAGTGGCCCTTGATCGGGCGGAAAGAAAAATCGCCATCAAAAAAAGACTTTCTCCGGCAACCGGTGATATGTCTTCGTCCATGATCTCAACAGAGCGGGTCTCCATTGCCAAACAAATCATCTCCAGCCTTTCCGAAAACCAAAGCAAATCACCCGCCATGGACACAGGGCTGGTTTCAGGCATCGTATCGCTCCATACCCGGAACGGACTTATCCTGAGTACCAGTGATGCCCACAAAAAGATTTTTGGGAATATGGAAGGCAAAAAAAGCTGGGGGATTTACAAACGGGGAAGTATCAAACCTGAATCATGCCCTGCAACTCTTGCGTTTAAACAAAAAATAAGTCAGATAAAGGATCTTATTGTGTTCACTAAGAAAGGTGAGGAGATTGAAGCAAGTGTTTTTGCAGCTCCGTTAATTAACAATAATGATCAGACCGATCTGGTTTTTGAAATAATCACCCTGTCATAAAAAAGCCCTTACATTTTTATAACAGGGTGGTTCAATCAGTTGGCCGTAATATGAATCGGGATATATTCTTCCCGCATCTGTTTTTCTATTTTAACAACCCGTTCTTCAAGCTTCAACAGGTATTTTTCCATCATTTCAATGTATTCTGACATTTGCGGTGTGATATCAAGGAATTCCTCACGTTCAATCAGTCTTGCTTCCAAGTCATCAATATTTTCAACCATTCTTTCCTCTAATGTCGGCATACATGCCCCCCTTTTCCTGAATCATAATGATGTAATGATGATAATGTGATTTCGGTTCACCAGGATAAAACAACGTTCATCGAAAACATAGTAAAAGAAAAACCAGGGTGTGTATATGAGACGATTCCTTTAAATTCATGGGAGATTACCCCAAGGAAAAAGGGAATCCACCTACAAGAAAAATAGGGAGAATAATCCCTGACGATATCAATAATATTAATTATTTAAGTATATTAACCTTAAAAGACAAGCAAGTATATGCCATTTCCATTCTTAAATAATTAGTTTTACAGCCAATCGCATTTATTATTTATTAAGACCAGACACGTTATTTTCTACACTTTCGCTTGAATATTTGTTATAAAATTAGAATTCTAAACGGAGGTTATATGTTTGAATTAAATCAGAATGACGTTTTAACCAGGGTGACTCGGTATCACTGGATGTGTTCAGGACGTTCCATTCATATTGATGTCCATGAATCCATGCACGGTAAGCTTGCCGATCAATTCGTCGCCGTGCCCAGCATGGTTCTGGTTATTGCAAAACCAGAATATCAGGGAACTGGAAAAACCGATGTAGACGCTTTGAAAGACTGCATTAACAAGATACGTCATGTGGACATCAATGACATTTTCCCCCGGAAATAATTAGTGCAGGCATATTCGGAAAATCCATATGGCCTGATCATAAAATTCAAAAAAATCTCAATTCATATAAATGATTTGAATGGGGCTGCAATGTATAGTATAGCCTTTCAAGTCAATCATATATCAATGGTTTGAGTCTATCCTGTCAAGGAGATGTTCATGAAAATTCTGAAAGTGTTTGTGGGGCTTCTCTTAACCGTATTTTTATCTTTTCCCCATACGTCGTTTGCTGAAAAAACCAGCACGGTATCTGAAAAAAGAGAGAATATATTCAAAGTCTCAGACTATTACAAACCCCTGGCCCCTGAGAAAATCCATGAGGCAACAAGCATAAACATCGTGAAGAACATCAAGCACCGTCATTTTAGAAGTATCGACATGAACGACAATTTTTCAAGCGGATTACTCGACAATTATCTTGAAGACCTTGACGGATCAAAAATTTATTTTCTTGAAAAAGATATAAAAGAGTTTGAGGCTTACAAATATCAGCTTGACAATACATTGAAAAAAGGTGATTTGGCTCCGGCCTACGACATATTCAACATCTACCAGAAACGTATGGTCGAGCGTTTGATATTTATGATCAACCAGTTGAATTGCTGCTTTGACACGGTGGATTTCACCATCAATGAATCCTATGAAACGGAACGAAAAAACCTCCCTTGGGTATCCACTACGGCTCAGCTTAACGATATCTGGCGAAAACGCTTGAAGAATGACATTCTTAACCTGAAATTGTCCGAAAAACCCGAAGGTGACATTAAGGAACTCCTTGAAAAAAGATATAAAAATCAGTTAAACCGTGCAGGACAGCTGAAAAGTGAAGATGTTTTCAGAATATATATGAATTCGTTCACCCGTATGTATGATCCACACACGCAATACTTCTCCCCCCGGGCATCAGAGGATTTCAATATCCGCATGAGCCTTTCCCTGGAAGGCATCGGCGCGCTTCTACAGACAGAAAATGAATATACAAAAGTACTGCGTCTTGTCCCCGCAGGCCCTGCCGATAAATCCAATCTTCTCAAGGCAGGTGATCGGATCATCGGTGTGGGGCAGGGAAATGACGGTGAGCTTCTGGATGTGATCGGCTGGCGGCTCGACGACGTGGTCCAGCTGATCCGTGGACCCAAGGATACGGTGGTTCAACTTAAAATCATTCCATCAACCGCCACGGACGATCATTTAACAAAGACCATACGAATTACTCGAAATACGGTAAAACTTGAAGAACAAGCCGCGAAAAAGAATATCATCTCTGTCACGGATATGAATAAAACCTATAAAATCGGTGTTATAACCATCCCTGCATTTTATATTGATTTTAATGCATATCAGTCCGGGGCTCCTGATTATAAAAGCACCACCCGGGATGTTGAAGTCCTTTTAAAGGAATGCAAAAAAGAAAACGTTGATGGCATCATCGTTGACCTTCGTGAAAACGGAGGCGGTGCCCTTCATGAAGCCACCAGCCTGACCGGCCTTTTTATCAAAACAGGCCCAACCGTCATTGTCCGTTCATCAAAAAACAACTTTTCCGTATACCCGGACGACAACCCGGACATTGCTTATGACGGCCCACTTGCTGTCCTGGTGAACCGCATGAGCGCCTCAGCCTCGGAAATTTTCGCCGGAGCCATCAGAGACCAGAAACGTGGGATCATCATGGGTTCACAGACCTTTGGCAAGGGAACCGTCCAGTCTCTTCTGGATCTCAATAAAGGACAGATTAAACTCACTGTTGCCAAATTCTATCGGATTCTTGGAGAAAGCACACAACACAAAGGAATCATACCGGATATTTTATTTCCATCATTGTACAACCCCGACGACATCGGTGAAAGTGCCCTTGAAGAAGCCCTGCCCTGGGATAAAACAAATCCTGTACGGTTCAAACCCTTTATGGACATAGACCTGGATGCTCTTGCTGCAAAAGTCGAGGCCGCCCATGAAAAACGCGTCAAAGATTCGCCCGATTACAAATATTTAATAGAATACAACAACCACTTCAAGGAACTTCAAAAAAAGACCCTGATTTCACTGAATGAAAAAGAACGTCTGGTCGAGCAGGAACAAGCCCACCAATGGGCCCTCAATCTTGAGAACACCTTACGAATTTCCAAGGGCAAAAAACCCTATGAGAATTACGAGGCTTTAAAAAAAGAGCAGGAAAAAGAATCGGCCGATGAAGATGACGATATGATCACAAAAAACAATGCTGAAAACGATGTGGTCCTCAATGAAAGTGAACGGGCCATGATCGATTATATAAGGCTCTTGAATTAACGAAAGGACGTGAATGACGTGAATACTTACGCAATTTTCATCCTTTCAGCTATTCTTATTGTTTATGCCCTGAATTTATGGGCAGATATTTTGAACCTCGGGATGCTCAGAGATACCTTACCCGAGGTCTTTGAACATCATTACGATGGGGAGCGGTATAAAAAATCCCAAGAATACCTTGGCGTCACCACACGCTTCGGGTGGTTCAGCTCAACCTTCAGCCTCGGGATTCTCCTTGTTTTCTGGTTTTCAAAAGGATTTCAGAGCCTTGACCACGTGATACGCCAGTTGGGACTGGGTTCGGTGTTCACCGGAATTTTGTTCATGGGTGCTCTTATTGTGCTCAAATCCATTGTGTCGCTGCCATTTTCCATTTACAACACCTTTGTTATTGAAGAGAAATTCGGATTCAACAAGACCACCGCCAAAATCTTCATCACGGATATGATTAAAGGTATTGTTCTGTCCGTGGCTTTGGGAGTCCCCCTGCTGGGCCTCGTTCTTGTTTTTTTTGAATATGCAGGCCCCCATGCATGGCTTTACTGCTGGATAACCGTTGTTTTGTTCATGCTTTTATTGAACTATATTATCCCGACTCTTATCATGCCCTTGTTCAATCGTTTTACCCCCATTGAGGAGGGAGAGTTAAAAGTCGCCATCATGAATTATGCCCGATCCATTGACTTCCCCCTGACCCAGGTGTTCACCATGGACGGTTCGAAACGATCAAACAAATCCAATGCATTTTTCACGGGTTTAGGAAAAAACAAACGCATCGTTCTTTACGATACACTGATCAACCAGCACACCGTCCCTGAATTGGTCAGTATTCTTGCCCATGAAATGGGCCACTACACCTTGAAGCACATCATAAAATCCTTAGCCATAGGCATTATCCAGACGGGTGTGATGTTTTACATTCTCTCACTTTGTCTGACACAAAAAGGATTATTTGAAGCCTTTTACATGACCCACATGTCTGTTTATGCCGGACTGATTTTTTTCTCATTGTTATTTACTCCTGTGGATCTTATGACCGGTATTCTGATGAATATGTACTCCAGAAAAAATGAATTTGAAGCCGACCGATTCGCGGTTAAAACAGGCAAGGACAATCAGTCATTAAAAAATGCCCTGATAAAGCTTTCCGTTCATAGCCTGGGCAATCTCTACCCCCATCCCCTCTTTGTCCTTCTGAATTACTCTCACCCGCCTATTTTGAAACGAATAGAGTCAATTCAGGCTACCCCCATCTGACCCACGCCAAGAATCATAAGCAATTTTCTCATTAAAATAATATTTATCAAAATATTTTGACAAATAAGGGGTCGCCTGTATATATGAATATGTTTATGCAATATTAAGCTCAATCTCATTTACCACAGCAACAGGAAAAGCATTGAATTCAATTTGATCCGTCATGGTTTGGCAGGATATCTTCATGTTTAAAATCCATGGGATCATAAATTATATCATGCTGTAATAATTGATTTTTATCATATATTTTCATTACCCTGTTTCTGACAAAACATATTTTAAAGACGAAGGAGGACGTTATCGTATGTCAATGATAGTCAAAAGCTGCAAAGATTTTGTTGATGTTCTGGCATCAAAAGCACCTGTTCCTGGTGGTGGCGGCGCTGCTGCCCTGGGCGGTTCCATTGGGATGGCCCTTTCCAATATGGTTGGAAACCTGACTGTTGGTAAAAAAAAATACGCCGATGTTGAAGACGAGGTCAAAGCACTAATCGACCAGGGTTCCAAGGTTATTAACGAACTAAATATCCTGGTGGACAAGGATGCTGAGGAGTTTGAACCCCTTTCCAAGGCCTACGGTCTGCCCAAAGACACCCCCGAACAAGCAAAATTCAAAGAAGAAACCTTAGAAAAATGCAGTAAAAACGCCTGTGGTGTTCCCCTTGACATCATGAGAAAATCCTTTGAAGGCATCAAAATCCACCAACGCATGGGTCAGATCGGAACTCTCATCGCCATTTCCGATGTGGGATGCGGTGTGGCTTTTTTAAAAGCCGCCCTGATTTCAGCCCGGTTGAATGTCATCATCAATATCAACTCAATCAAAGATCAGGCCTTTGTCACCACAGTCAGAACCGAGATGAACCAACTCCTTGACGAGGGTTCAAAAATCGCAGATGACACCCTGAAACTTGTTCTTGAAAAATTAAACAAATAAGCATGAAAGGATAAAAACCATGGCTGAAAGACTTACCGGAAAACCTGTTGCAGATGCTATGAAAGATGACCTGGCAAAACGTGTTGAGGCACTAAAAGCTAAAGGTAAAACACCCAAACTCGGCATCATTCGTGTCGGTGCCCGTCCCGATGATCTTTTTTATGAAGGTGGCGCAAAAAAAACATGCACATCCATCGGCATGGAATTTGAAGTATTTGAACATCCTGAAAAAATCAACGAAACAGACCTTTCAAAGGCCATAAAAACAGTGGGAGAACGAAAAGATATTCATGGTATTCTCATGTTTGCTCCCCTTCCCGCTCACCTGGATAACGAAAAAATGAAAAAGCTCATCCCGGTTGAAAAAGACGTGGATTGTTTGAGCCCCTTGAGTGCTGATGCCCTTTTCGCCGGGAAAACAACGGGTTTCCCACCATGCACTCCCACGGCCTGCATGGATATGCTTGCCCATTACAATGTCCCCGTGAAAGGGAAAAAATGCGTGGTGATTGGACAGGGTCCTGTTGTGGGTAAACCCGTATCGTACCTCCTACTCAAAGCTGGTGCCGAGGTAACGACCATTTATCTGGACACCAAAGGCACCTTATGTGTGGATGAATTAAAACTGGGTGCAAAAAGCATGGACGTGGCCAGCCATTCAACAGACAAAACCACCCCGGACACCTGCAAAAAAGCTGAAGTCATTGTTGCAGCAGCCGGTTTCCCCAGACTGGTCAAGGCCAATGCAGCATCTCCCGGCCAGACCTTTATTGATGTGGGCATCAACGCAGATCCTCAAAATCCCGGGAAATACTGTGGTGACGTTGACTACGAAGCGGTTGAACCCATCGTGGCCAGAATTTCTCCAGTTCCTGCGGGTGTTGGTTCTGTCACAACATCTGTTTTGTGCAAGCACACCATCATGGCCTGCGAAAAACAAGCCTAAATAAAAACAAAGAACCCGGCTCTATGGCCGGGTTCTTAATTCAATCCTATTTTTATAATCAAAATACTGTGATTGTTTTTTTATTTACGTCCCACCTCAACACGGTTTCTACCCAGATTTTTTGCCGTGTAAAGGGCCTTGTCTGCCCTGGTGATCAGCATACTGGGAGAATCCACATTATCCGGGACACAGGCTGAAATCCCGAAACACATGGTGGTGGACATGAACGCGCCTTTATAGTCCACTCGACAATCCTCAATTTTTTGTCTGACATGTTCAACCATTTGGATGACCTTCTCAAGGGAAACTCCCCATAGGAGAATAACGAATTCCTCCCCCCCGTACCGTGCAACGATGTCCGTATCCCTCTTAAATGTATTTCTTAGAATTTCAGCTATTTGTTTCAAATATTCATCTCCGGCAATATGACCGAAGGTATCGTTGATTCGTTTAAAATAATCAATATCACAGATGGCAATGGTCAGAAGGGCTTGATCACGAAGGGCCCGCTTCCATTCAAAGTCAAAAATTTCATTAAAGAAACGCCGATTATATATTCCGGTGAGGGCATCGGTATGGCTTAACAGTTTCAACTCTATGGTTTTGTCCTTAAGTTTATTCTCATTTTCCAGGGCATCCCAGTATTCCCTGTTACCCCTGACTGTCAGCATGACCAGATAGCCAGAAAACAGAATAATCATCACGGACATGTGATAATTGATTCCTTTAATCAGCATGAGTAGGCATGCAGGAAAGGTCATCAAAATATTAAAGACAACGGACAAGCGTCTCTCAGGGATAAATGCGACCACACCTCCAGAACACAAACCGGCCGTGCAGATGGCCATAAGAAGCTTCGCGTTGAATTCATCGTTCTGGACCATGAAATAAGCAAAGCCCCCCCCCCAGATCATTGATGTCACAATAACCGTTGCAATGAAAATACCGTTGTTGAGTGTTTCATTATAATCATCCAGGCGTGCAAAAAATGCCAGGTGTAACAGGCGGATTAGACAGATTCCGTTGAGAAGCAGCAAGAACGTCAGTGAGAAATAAAAATTACGACTAAAATAACCCCCATCGAAAAACAGAATAAATGAAATGATCATGTAGAAAACGATTCCGATGGATGATCGTTTTTTCAGATCAGCCATGACCCGTTTATTAAGTATATGACGTTTCAAATTTCCTGATGTTCCTTCCTTACAGACAAGCAATAATCCAGCACCAACCCCCTATGGTCTATTCTTATAGACATATCATTTAATTTAAACTAAATACATGTTTAACGATCTTTTCTCAAGATGAATATTTGAATTTGCAGACATACGTTCATTAGAAAAGGAAAACCCTATCCATGAAAACCATGAAAATTGGACCCATTGAATTCAATACCCATTCCTGGCCGCTAACCCCAAAAAAAACAACCCTTCTCTTCATCCATGGAGCAACCTTGTCCAAGGGGTTCTGGCAAGCCCAGATGGACGGGCTTCAACATGAGACAAATCCTGTGTCCATTGATCTTCCAGGCCACGGGGGCAGCGACGGCCCCGGGAAAAGCAGTATCCATGATTATGCAGAGGCGATATGTGATTTCATTAAAATGGCAGGAATGAACCAACAGGATGTGATCTTGTGTGGAATGAGCATGGGCGGTGGCATTGTCCTGGACCTTATCATTGATCATCCGCACCGTTTCAAGGCTGGAATTCTGATCAATACAGGAGCACGACTGAAAGTCCATCCCATGATATTGGAATCCGTAAAAACTGATTTTACCTCATTTATTCGGACCATGCCCACATATTCTTTATCACCCGATACAGCCATGGACCCATTCGAAAAAAAAATCCATGACGTGGCATCTACAAGTGATAAGCAAACGGCATTGATGGACTTCACAGCCTGCAATACATTTGATGTCATGGAAAAAATCGGAGACATCACATGTCCTGTTCTGGTCTGTTCTGCAGAGCATGACCTGTCCACCCCGCCCAAATACGGATTCTGGCTTGCCCAAAATATCAAACAGGCAACCCATGTCCACATCCCCAATGCAGGTCATTTTTCTCCCATGGAAAAATCAGACGAAATCAATGGGGCGATCAAACACTTTATAAGTAAAATATAAGGCTTAAACGGTACAGGGGCTTTTAAATACACAGATAAAAGCCCCTGGTAACATCAATAACAGTGCTCTGAACCAGGAAACGCACCGGACTGAACCTCGGATATGAACGTCTTGATTCCTTTTCGAGCTTCATCACCCAGATGAGCGTATTTCTTGACAAATTTTGGGATATGACCGGAATTGATACCCAGCATGTCATGCATGACCAGAATCTGGCCGTCACAATCCACTCCGGCGCCAATGCCGATGGTGGGAATGATAAGCGCCTGTGTAATGGCTTTGGCAATGGATGATGGGATTCCTTCCAAAACAACTGAAAAAGCTCCGGCTTCCTGAACGGCCTTTGCATCATTCATCAGGCGCTCTTCATCACGCTGGACCTTGAACCCCCCCATCTGATGAACTGACTGGGGCGTCAGACCGATATGGGCCTGGACCGGAATACCCGATGTGGCAATGGCCTTAATCCGATCACACACAGATGCACCACCCTCTAGTTTCACGGCGGTTGCCCCGGCTTCTTTAAGAAAACGCCCGGCATTTTTAACAGCCTCTTCCACACTCACCTGATAGGACAAAAACGGCATATCCCCGATGACCATGGCCCGTTTACAGGCCCTTGAAACAATCTTTGTATGATACAGCATTTCATCCATGGTCACATGAAGTGTGCTTGAGCCTCCCTGAATAACCATCCCCAGGGAATCTCCAACAAGAATCATGTCGATCCCGGATTCATCAAACATTTTTGCAAAGGGTGAATCATAAGCTGTCATGGCTGTAATCTTGACATTGTCTTTTTTCATTTTAGCCAACGTTGAGGTCGTTACGTTTGTGTTCATGGCATGCCCCTTTTTAAAATGATTTATCTTTGCGGTATAACACCACGTATCACTGGCACGAAGAATGAGCGTCCAGTGCATCCGTTTGTTGGGATTTAGTTCCTTCGAGATCGGAATCGATTTGCTCAAATCCATAGACTGCGGAGTTTTCTTTGATCCCGCGCACGTCGGTGGACATCTCTCACATGAATGATTCTATCAAAAAATCACACGGGATGAAACGTATTAAAACAGGCCCTTTAAAATCACAGGGATTCCAAAAGGCCATCTAAATATTAAATCAAACAGGCATGATCTTGTCCATCATTGTTTTAATGGCCATAACCGAAGATGCCTCCTCAGGAAGATCCATCAGTGATTTCTGTTCCATATCATAGTCCAATAATAGCGCATCATCAGGCACAATCCCCAAAATAGGAATACCGATTTCTTCCACTTCCTTCATAAACGCGTCATTCAAGGTTTCAGGAGCACGTGTGACGATTATCCCCATACTCTGGATATGAAGCTTCAAGCTTCCGAGCATATCATGGATCCGTTTCAAGGCCCGTAAGCCCCTTAAAGAATAGTCCGTGACCATAAGCAGCATATCCACTTGCCCGCTGGTTCTTCTGCTCAGGTGTTCCATGCCGGCCTCGTTGTCGACCACAAGATACTTATAATTTTTTGAAAGCTGTTCGGAAAAACGGTTAAGGATATTATTCACCATGCAATAGCATCCGGTTCCTTCCTGACGACCCATGACCAGAAGATCAAATTCCTTTCTCTCAATCAAGACCTGGTTCATCAACAACTCCAGATAATTAATTTTATCCATACCCGGCGGCAGACCCTGGGGATCTTTCATGAAGTTTTCCCTGATATCTCCCACGGTTTTTTCAATGACAATACCCATGGTTTCCCCAAGGTTGGAGTTGGGGTCTGCATCAACAGCAAGTATCGGGCTGTATTTGGTTTTTGTAAGATAGCGTGTAACAAGGCATGCAGTCGTTGTTTTTCCTGTTCCGCCTTTTCCGGCTACGGCAATGACTTTTCCCATAATAACGATTTCTCCAAAATTAAAATGTCATGGAACAAACGTTGATCACCTTTGTTCCACAGAATATTTAAAAAACCGGCAACTCCATTAAACCGGATTTTGTTTTTTTGCTTCGCGTCTTGCATCCATTCTTTTTTTCAGTCTTGGGAACAGGTTCAGATCCGTGTGGGGAAGAAAAAGAGCTGCAATGTAATGATCCATATACGAGGGCGTTTCCGAAAGCTCAAAATTAGTCATGGTGTTGGTCACTTCCCCCACATCCCGCCTCAGTCTGTTGGTCAAAGAACTCATCTTGGCGCCCATGAGGGATCCATTGCCGATGAAGGTCACCTTATCCGGATCTGTTTCAGGAATAAATCCGATGGTCATGGCCTTTTCAAGGTCAATATAGCTTCCGAAGCCTCCGGCCAGAATGATATGCTCAATATCATTGATAGTCAGCCCCACCTCTTCTAAAAGGGTCTGACACCCGCTGTATACAGCACCCTTGGCCCGGATCAGATTGTCGATATCCGGTTCGGTCAGCACCACATCCCGGTTGATCTGGGTTTCATGGGCCCAGGACACCACATATTCCCAAATATCATCGGTTTTCCGGATACGGGGCGTATTAAGGTCCCTGTTGAATTTTCCCCGGCTGTCGATCACACCGAATTCAAACATGATGGCCACCATGGTTATCAGACCTGAACCGCAGATTCCTTTGGGTCTGACATTTCCAATGGTTATGATCATGGGTTCAAATGTCATTGGATCCATTGAAAAATCTTCAATAGCTCCCTTGGATGCTCTCATCCCCAGCTTGATACCTCCCCCTTCGAATGCAGGTCCTGCCGAACAGGCGGTGCATGCGAGCCAGTCCTTGTTTCCGATAACAATTTCAGCATTGGTTCCGATATCAATATATAATGTAAGTTTTTCGCTTCGATACATGCCTGATCCCATGACACCGGCCACAATATCACCACCCACATAGCTGGAAACCTGGGGATAGACCAGGGCCATCACATGGGGGGCGAGATGAAGGCCTAAACCCGCAGCATTCAAGGGAGGATATAAAGTTGATGCAGGTACGTAAGGGGCCCTTCGGATATATTTGGGATTCACGCCCAGAAAAAGCTGAGTCATGGTTGTGTTTCCGGCAATGGTGATGGATGAGATATCTTCCGGATCCACCTTGGACCTTTTTTTCAACATATCGATGACGGTGTTGATGGTTTCAACAACCACCTGCTTCATCCGCTCAAGCCCACCCTCTTTTTCCGCATACATAATCCGGCTGATTACATCTTCACCGTAACTGATTTGACCGTTAAATTCCCCATACTGAACAACGGCTTCTCCAGTGATCAGATTCACCAACTGGCCATAGATGGTCGTGGTACCGATATCCAGAGCAATGGCATAGTTTCTTTGGGTCGTATCGCCTGCCTGAATATTGATAATACGTGATTTGTTTTCATTTCTGACGGGCCGTGCGATGGTTGCTGTGAGTTTAAAATCCTGTTCGCGAATCACATCGGATATTTTCTGGATCACCGGCAATGAAAGCTGAAGTTTGTCCTCATTTTTATATCGTTTCAGGTGTGTCACAAGACGTGTAACATCCGACGTATTATCTGCTGCCGTAGGGGGTTCAAGTTCAACATAGATCTTTTCCATGGGGGGTGAAAATAGCCCTTCTTCCCTCAGTTTATTGAAATCCATGACTTTAATGTGGGCAGTTTTCCTTGGGCTGCTTGCAATATTGAGGGAGCTTGCTTCCATGAAGGATTCCGAGGGAATTCGCACCACAAGATCGGATTCAATCTTAGAAAGACAGGCCAGCCTGTATCCCTTGTCAAAATCCTCCATTGTAAGCATGGAGGATGATTCACCCTTTACATCCCCCTGTTCGATCATCACACGGCATTTACCACAAACGCCTTCACCACCGCATGATGCATTGACATGCACCCCAGCGTTCATGGCAGCGCGAATGATCGTTTCACCTGATTCAATTTCTATTTCTTTGTTATGAGGAAGAAAACTTACCTTATGTTTACTCATGACATCTCCTTCAGATTAGAGCATGGATTGTCGAACTCATAAAAGAACACTGTATTAAAGTTGTGAACGTATCGCCATCCAGGGAGTTATCCACAACGTATATTTCAAACAAAACCTGAATTTGAGATTGTAAAATGATATGTCTCTTTAATCAAGAAAAATACCCGAATTGAAGGAAAAATATAGGGATTAACATAAGGCTTGGCTTGTCAGATATATATCAGATGTAATTATCTCTAACGCCACATAAAAGATAGAGCCGTTATCTTTTCCAGCCCAGGGCCCATAAAAAAAGGCCGGAGAAATAAGTCTCCAGCCTTTTTATTATAAATCAGGGTTTATTCTCACCTCAAAGGGTTTAGAATACACCTTCAACTTTACCTGTTTCAACATCAACATCAACCCGACGGAAAGCAGGGTTGGATGCGGTACCAGGCATCAAACTGATGGCACCGGCAACCGGAACAATGAAACCGGCACCTCGATAGGTGAGAACTTCACGAACCTGTAGTCTCCAGTTCGTGGGCACACCTTTGAGAGCAGGATTGTCAGACAAAGAGAGATGGGTTTTAACCATGCACAGACCAAGATTGGCAAGTTCTGCATTACCCTGGATTCTCTTAAGCTGATTCTGGGCTTCTCCGGAGAAATCAACGCCATCGGCTCCGTAAATTTCTGTTGCAATTTTTTCAATGCGGTCTTTGATGGGCATTTCAAGTTCGTAGAGAAATTTGAAATCTGTTTTTTCTTCACAGGCTTCAACAACAGCTTCTGCAAATTCGATGGCACCTTCACCACCTTTTTGCCAGTGTCTTGAAAGAGCCACTTTGGCGCCCACAGACTCGCAAAGTTCACGGACTTTTTTGATTTCGTTATCAGTATCCGTGTAGAATGCATTGATGCAGACAACAGGACTGATTCCGGCTTTTTTAACATTGGCAATGTGGTGAAGAAGGTTGGCACAACCCTTTTCTACCCAACCGACGTTTTCTCCGCTGTACTCTGAGGGAAGAGCTTTACCGGGTACGGGAACTGGAGCACCACCATGGCATTTAAGGGCCCGGATGGTTGCAACGACAACGGCTGCATCAGGTACAAGCTTGCTGAAACGACATTTAAGGTTCCAGAATTTTTCAAAACCAATATCCGCACCAAAACCGGATTCGGTCACATGGTAGTCAGACAGACCGAGACCGACCTGGTCAGCAATAATGGAACTCTGACCAATGGCGATGTTGGCAAAAGGACCTGCATGAACAAGAACAGGCTGTCCTTCAAGGGTTTGCATCAGGTTGGGGTTCATGGCTTCAACCATCCATGCGGTCATGGCACCGGCGACTTCCAGGTCTTCCGTTGTAACGGCATTGCCCTGTTTGTCATAACCCACAACGATTTTACCCATTCTTTCACGCATATCTTTAAGGGATGTTGCAACGGAAAGAATTGCCATAACTTCAGAAGAAACAGCAATACCAAACTTGGATTTCATCATAAAACCGTCACGTTTTCCGTTAACACCATCGATACCGATAATAATATTCCGGAGAGACTGACAGCAGAAATCGATGACCCAGCCCATTTCAACATTGGTGGGATCAATATCAAGACGTTTCATTTTGGTGAGGCGTAGAAGTTGTTCGTCATTATAATTACGCTCATGCTGCATACGGGAGGTCAAGGCAACCATGGCCAAATTGTGTGCATTCATGATGGCGTTGATGTCACCGGTAAAACCAAGTGAGAACGGTGTCAGGGGAATACACTGGGCAAGACCACCGCCGGCAGCGGATCCTTTGATGTTCATGGTCGGTCCGCCTGAAGGCTGACGAATGGCTGCGGAAACGCGTTTACCGATTTTTCCGAGTCCTTCCACAAGACCCATGGTTGATGTGGATTTTCCTTCGCCAAGAGGTGTCGGAGTGATGGCTGTTACATCAATGTATTTACCCTGGGGTTTTCCTTTTTGACGATCAAGAACCGCTCTGTAATCAATTTTTCCAAAAAAATGACCCTGGGGAAGCAGTTCCTCTTTAGTCAGACCAAAAAGGTCTCCGATTTCATAAACTGTTTTCATGTCTTTTTCTGCTGCCTGGGCAATCTCCCAGTCAGCATGTTTGGTAGGATCTAATGGCATAATTTACCCCTTTCGAAAGTCAGCCGGTTTGGCCGGAAATAAAGTTAAACATGTCAAATGTCTTTAAGTTCAGCATCAGACAAAAAAAAGGCATCAATATTAATGATATTTAAAAAAGATTCGCTGATTTAAAAAATCAGACAACAAAAATTCGTCATGAAACAAACGATGATAACGGGCATCAGGTCCGAAATATACCCAAAAAAATCAATGCAAATCAATGGATTCACAAAGAATTTCGTACACCCATATTTCTTTCGTAAACGCTGTTCAATCTTCAAAACTAAAACGACACAATCAGCCAAAAACATTAGTACAATCAGTATACGATTGCGGATAATGGCCTAAAGAGCCAAGCCAGTCAAGTTTTTTTTTAAAAAATAACCAATACGTACCCGGAAAAAATGCAAGCTCATTATCATCCTGATATTATGGATATAAATCATCCCTTTAAAAGCCGTATCCCCTGAAGGAATTCTGACTGTTGGCACAGGACAAATATTATTTATAATCATTGTTCTTTTGTATTGACAGCTTTTCGCCCGCTTGTTAGGAAGATTCTTTAAACAAAAATTGTAACGTTGTTATCTTTAGTAAAATTATAAACATTATTAAGCCAAAATTAGCCAAAATCTATGCATGATTCAGGTAAACGGAAGGACTTTAACTGGTTTATATTACACCGTTCCGGGACCACCGGGCGGTTATAACTATGTATTTTCAGTTTAATCGGTACTGGAAAATAATAACCTTCAACCAATATAATTGTTAACTATTAAGGAGGTAACATTGGGTTTCGAAATTAAAAAAGAATCCTATGCTGGCGGCATTAAGGAGATTACCATTGGTAAAGGCGACAAGGCAATTACCGTTGGTGGAGAGACGTGCTACCCTTTCTACCAGTTTGAAGGTGACATGCCGAACAAACCTAAAATTGCAATGGAAATATGGGACATGCAGCCTGAAGATTGGCCTGAAGCGGCCATTGCTCCCTTTAAGGATGTCATTTCCGACCCCGCAGCATGGGCAAAAAAATGTGTTTCTGACTACGGCGCTGAAATGATCGTTCTTCAGCTGAAAAGCACGGACCCCAATGATAAGGATGCGAGCCCGGCGTCGGCATCTGCCACAGTAAAAAAAGTACTGGCCGCCATTGACGTTCCTTTGATCGTTTGGGGTTGCGGTAATCCTGTAAAAGACGAAGAAGTTCTGAAAAAAATATCCCAGGACTGTGATGGAGAAAAACTGACCCTTGGTCCGGTGGAAGATTCGAACCATAAAGGAATCGGTGCCTCTGCCATGGGTTATGGACATACTCTGATTTCTTCTTCTCCTATTGATGTTAACCTTGCCAAACAGGTAAACATTCTTCTTGAGAACCTGGGCGTTCCCATGAATCGTATTATTGTCGATCCCACCACCGGTGGTCTCGGCTACGGTCTTGAATATACGTATTCGGTCATGGAACGTCTGAGAATGGCCGCCATGGCCCAGGGTGACGACAAACTTCAATTCCCCATCATCAACAACCTGGGAAATGAAATCTGGAAATGCAAGGAAGCCAAGCTGAAAGTTGAAGATGCCCCTCTTCTTGGAGATCCCGAAAAAAGAAGCATCCTTCTTGAGGCAGTTGGAGCTGTCAGCTACCTTGTTGCAGGCTCAGACATTCTCATCATGCGTCATCCCGAAGCAATAAAACTTGTCAAAGCATACATTGATCTGATTTCAGACGGCGGCTCAGCCATGGACGTGGCTCCGATCACCAAACGCCTTGATGATGTGTCCATTGACTTTGCAAAACTGGCTCCCAAAGTTGATCTCACCATTGAAGAAGAGAAAAAAGCAGCTCCGAAAAAAGAAGCTCCCAAGGCTGCTGCAAAACCCGAAGCACCCAAAGCTGCTGCACCTGCTGCTGCCGCGCCTGCTGCACCTGCTGCTGCTGCACCGGCACCTGCTGCTGCTCCGGCCGCGCCTGCAGTTGATCCTGCTATAGCTGCTGCAGCCCTTCAGGCTCAAGCAGAAGCTGCTGCCAAAGCCAAAGCAGATGCAGAAATTAAAGCCAAGGCACAGGCAGAAGCCAAAGCCAAGGCAGATGCAGAAGCCAAAGCCAAAGCCACTTCAGATGCCATCGCAGCTGACCGAGCAAAACGTGAAGCTGAAGAGGCTGAAATCCGTGCTAAACGTGCTGCTGCACGAGAAGAAACGGCTGCCAAACGTGAGAAAAAAGAAATCACATTGACACCTGCTTCCGAGCAGAAAACCGTACATGACAAGATGCTTGCTCGGCTGATGTCGATTCATAAAAAAGCATCATAGTATAGATTGTATCATCATGGACTTACTGCCTGGTATTTTTGTTTTTATTATTCAGGCATAAAACGCCATAATCATTTAATATGAGGAGGAACCTCTAATGGCAGAAGAAACAAAAGTTAAAGCGGTAAAAGAAGCCAAACTGGCCAATCCGCTTGAAGCTTCCATAGACATAGCAACCCAGCAGATGATCAAACGTGCTCAGCAGTTGAAAATTGAGACTGTATTTGATCGCGCTGTTGATATGAAACCCTGTAACATTGGTATGCAAGGCATCTGTTGTAAAAACTGCGCCATGGGCCCTTGCCGTCTACCCCTTCCCAAAGGTGGAATTGAAGGCGAAGATACACGTAAAGGTCTTTGCGGTGCAACACCCAACACCATTGCAGCACGAAACTTTGCCCGCATGGTGGCAGCCGGTGCTGCAGCCCACTCCGACCATGGTCGCGGTGTGGCTGAAACCTTTCTCTCCGTTGCCCGGAAAGAAGCCCATGATTATCAGATTAAAGATTATCAGAAGCTTGTTGCCATTGCCCCCCATCTGGGCGTTGCAACCACCGTTGAGGTTGATGGTAAAACCCAGGATCGAAACCTGGATGAAATCGCCCTTGAAGTGGCTGAAAAAGCCATGGCCGAATGGGGTAAAACTGAAGGTGAACTATCGTACCTGAAACGTGCTCCCAAGCCACTCTATGAAAAATGGAAGAAAAACGGTGTGCTTCCACGAAATATCGACCGTGAAATTGTCGACATCATGCATCGGACCCACATGGGTGTGGACCAGGATTACAAAAACCTCACGAAACAATCCACACGTGCATCCCTTGCAGATGGTTGGGGCGGCTCCATGCTGGCCACTGATCTTCAGGATGTTATGTTCGGAACACCCTCTCCGGTTCTTTCCGAAGCAAACCTGGGCGTCATGAAAGCTGACCATGTCAACGTCATTGTTCATGGACATGAACCCCTTTTGTCAGAAATGATCGTTGCAGCCTGCCAGTCCAAAGAAATGCTTGATTATGCCATCACAAAAGGCGCAAAGGGTATTGTCCTGAGCGGCATATGCTGTACCGCCAATGAAATTCTCCAACGTCATGGTGTCCCCCAGGCAGGTACTTTTCTCCAGCAGGAACTTGCCATCATCACAGGTGCCTGTGATGCCATGGTTGTGGATGTTCAGTGTATCTTCCAGAATCTTGCCAACGTGGCTAAATGTTTTCACACCAAGCTGATCACCACCCACCCCATGGGTAAGATGGAGCAGGATAACGTCATCCACATTGAATTTGATGAACATTACGCCATGGATGATGCCAAGAAAATTGTCAAAATGGCTGTGGATAATTTCCAAAACCGTGGTACGGAAGTCATGATTCCGCCGTACAAAAAACCCCAGGTTGCCGGATTCAGTGTTGAGTCCATTGAATACCACCTAGGTGGATCTTTCAGAGGCAGCTATTACACCTTGAATGACAACATCATCAACGGCCGTATCCGTGGTATTGCCGGTGTGGTTGGGTGTAACAACGCCAGAACCAAGCACAATGAACAGCACATCACCATCGTCAAAGAACTGATTAAAAATGATGTCCTTGTTCTCACCACAGGCTGCAGTGCCATTGCTTGCGCCATGGAAGGTCTTCTTGAGCCTGAATCCGCAGCCGTATTCTGTGGGCCAGGACTTGCCGAAGTGTGTGAAGTCGTTGGTATTCCTCCGGTTCTTCATCTGGGTTCCTGTGTGGATAACAGCCGTATTCTACTTGCTGCAACGGAAGTTGTTAAAGCTGGCGGTCTGGGTAAAGACATCTGTGATCTACCCGTTGCCGGTAGTGCCCCTGAATGGATGAGTGAAAAAGCCATTTCCATTGGTCAATACTTTGTCGCATCAGGTGTTTACACAGTATTTGGTTATTCACTGCCCGTTGAAGGTGCACCCGTATTCAAGAACCATCTCTACAAAGATCATGAAAAACTCTACGGCGGTATGTGGGATTGTGAAGAAGACCCCATCAAACATGCCCAGAAAATGATTGCCCACATTGATAAAAAACGAAAAGAACTGGGCATCGATAAAGCAAGAGAGCGTGTTCTTATGGATATGGCTGATCGTCAGGCCATTGATCTTTAATTTCGTATGTATGTTTTGTTCACAAATGTGATCCATTTATGATCATGATTTAGAATAGATCCTCAACGAAGGAGGAAAAAATGTCAAAATTAGTCGCATTTGCTGCCATTCAAGGTGGTTATAAAGTAGTATCACAGGTAGAAGGTGAGCTTCAACGAGCCCTTGATACCTATACCGCGGATACGAAGGTCAGTTTCGGAAATACCGCGTATTATCTTCCGGTCATCTACTCTCTTCTGGGATATAAAGTTGAAACCCTGGAAGATCTTCTCAAACCCATGGCCTTTGCCCGTAAGCTTTTGCCTCCCCATATCAAAGGGAAAAATCATCTTCCCTACCTGGGGCCATTGCTTGACGCTGGTATGGCTGCTATTTTTTCTTATGAAATCAAAGAAGCCTTGCGTATGCTTAACCAACCGGATTTCTACCTTCTTGAAGAAGATCCGGATATTGAAGCAGGCAAAATTTGGGTTGGTCCTGCGGACGACACCATTTTGAGAAAACGTGGTGTTGAATTCGTTGACGGTTCAGCCCCTGGTTTTGCTGCCATCGTGGGTGCCGCACCCAACGCAGACATCGCCAAGAACATTGTTGAAGACTACCAGAAAAAGAGTCTTTATATCTTCTGTGCAGCCTCCCACAATAACACCTCGGTGATTCAGCAGCTGATCTCCAAAGATGTTCAAATTGGTTGGAACACCCGTATCGTTCCTTTTGGTCCGGACATTTCATCCGCTGTATTTGCCCTGGGTTTCGCAAACAGAGCAGCCATGGCCTTTGGTGGTGTTCAACCCGGTGATTACAAGAAGATGTTGATTTACAACAAGGAGCGTATCTTTGCCTTTGTTAACGCTCTGGGTGATATCGGAACAGAATGGGGTGTTGCTGCTGCCGGTTGCGTAAACTGGGGCTTCCCCACACTGGCCGACACAGACATTCCAGAAATTCTGCCCACGGGTATCTGTACCTACGAACATGTTGTGGCCAATGTTTCCCATGACGAAATCTGCCAGAGATCTGTTGAAGTCCGTGGTCTCAAGGTTTCCGTTACAGAAATCGACATTCCTCTTGCCTTTGGTCCTGCTTATGAAGGTGAGCGTGTTCGCGGTGGCGATCTTCACAGCCAGATGGGCGGCGGAAAGACCCAGTGTACCGAGCTTGTAAAAATGGCTGAAATGAATGAAATCGAAGATGGAAAAGTCATTGTCATTGGTAAAGACATTCCCGACCTCAAAGAAGGAGACACCCTGCCCCTGGGTATCTACATCCAGATTGCAGGCCGTGAATTCCAGACTGATTTCGAACCCATTATGGAACGACAGGTTCATCATCTGATCAACTATATTCAAGGTATCATGCACATTGGACAGCGCGATATTTCCTGGGTACGTGTGAGCAAAGCCGCCGTTGAAAAAGGCTTTACCCTGAAAGATCTGGGTGTGGTTCTCCATGCTAAGTTTCATCAGGATTTCACCAAAATCGTTGATAAGGTTCAGGTTACCCTGTACACCAAAAAAGAAGATGTGGAAAAGCTCACCGAACGTGCACGTGCAGAATATAAAACACGTGATGAGCGAGTTGACAAAATGACTGACGAAGATGTTGAAATCTTTTACTCCTGCAGTCTTTGCCAGTCCTTTGCACCCAACCATGTCTGCTCTGTAAGCCCGGAACGTACCGGTCTTTGTGGCGCCTACAACTGGATGGACTGTAAAGCAGCCTTTGAAATCAACCCCACCGGCCCCAACCAGCCCATTGAAAAAGGCGAATGCCTTGATCCTGTCCTGGGTCAGTGGAAAGGTGTCAATGATTTCATTTACAAAGCATCCCGTGGTGCTGTGACCCATTACAACTTCTACTCCATGGTTCATGATCCCATGACCACCTGTGGTTGTTGCGAATGTATTGCTGCCATGCTTCCTGCATGTAACGGTGTTATGACCGTTAACCGTGATTATGCCGGTGAAACCCCCTGCGGTATGAAATTCACCACACTGGCCGGTGTTATGGGCGGTGGTGCTTCGTCTCCCGGTTTCGTTGGTCACTCAAAATACAACATTACCCAGAAGAAATTTATCGTGGGTGACGGTGGTCTCTTGAGAATGGTCTGGATGCCGAAAATACTCAAAGAAGAAATCAAAGAACGTATTGACAAATACGGTGCTGAAAAAGGTTATCCTGATTTGTATGACATGATCGCCGATGAAACCGTAGGTGTCACCGAAGAAGAAGTTCTTGCACATCTCCAGGCAAAAGGCCATCCTGCTCTAACGATGGATTCTCTTGTTGGATAAATGATTTGAGCCATGGAGACAGATAATCTATCTGTTTCCATGGTTCATTAACTTTATGATAAAGCATTTATGCTTGATTTATAAATAAGGAGACAAACATGGCATTAACCGGTATACAGATATTCAAACTCCTGCCGAAAACCAACTGTAAGGAATGTGGCGTTCCAACATGTCTTGCTTTTGCGATGAACCTTGCTTCGAGTAAGGCAGAACTTGACAGCTGTCCCTACGTTTCCGATGAGGCGCGAGAACAACTCGCTGAAGCGGCTGCGCCTCCTATTCGTCCTGTTGCAGTTGGAAAAGGTGTTCGAAAGGCAACCGTTGGCGGTGAAACCGTTATGTACCGACATGAGAAAACCTTTTTCAATCCGACACTGCTTGCAGCAACAATCAATTCAGATATCAGCGACGCTGACCTTGTAGCCAAACTCGGTATCTGGAATGCGTTCCAGTACGAACGTGTGGGACTCAACCTCCGCCCTGAACTTGTTGCTCTCAAAGATGTTAACGGTGACAAAGCAGCCTTTGCCAAGGTAGCCAAGAAAATCGCAGAAACATCGGAATTCAACCTGATTCTGATGACTGAAAAAGAAGATGTCATGAAAGCCGGTGTTGAAGTTTCCGGCTTCAAACGACCCCTTCTCTATTCAGCTACATCTACTACAGTTGATGCATTCGGTGCCATCGCCAAAGAAAATAATCTTCCCATTGCCGTTAAAGCAAACTCCGTGGGCGAGCTTATTCCTTTGACTGATAAACTGGCTGCCATGGGCATCAAAGACATGGTTCTGGATTCAGGCTCACGTGAAGTCAAACAGGCATTTGAAGATCAGGTCGCTATCCGACGTGCTGCCCTGAAAGGCAACAACCGTTCCCTGGGTTTCCCCACAATTACATTCCCCTGTGAAATGGCTTCCAATACAGACATGGAATCTTTGATTGCAAGTATGTTTATCGCCAAATACGGCGGAGTTGTGGTCATGAGCGATTTCAAAACAGAATCTGTATTCCCGCTTCTGCTTGAAAAACTCAATATTTTCACAGATCCCCAGCGCCCCATGACTGTCGTTGAAGGCATTTACGAGATCAACAACCCGGATGAAAATTCACCGGTTCTTGTGACCACCAACTTTGCCCTGACCTACTTCATCGTTTCCGGTGAAATCGAAGGCAGCAGAGTCCCCAGTTATCTTCTGATCAAAGACGCCGAAGGCCTTTCTGTTCTTACAGCCTGGGCTGCCGGAAAATTTGGTGGTGATGATGTCGGCACATTTGTTAAGAAATGCGGTATCATGGATAAAGTGAAACACAAAAATCTCATTATTCCTGGGTATGCTGCAGCCATTGCCGGTGATGTGGAAGAAGAACTTCCGGGCTGGAATATCATTGTCGGTCCCAGAGAAGCCGCTCACATTCCTGCGTTTCTCAAAGCTCAAAAGTAAGTTTTAGTAAGAACCTTATGAATCCGGGTGACTGTGTTCAGTCATCCGGATTCATGGAAACAAAAAAAATGAGTTACTTACCTTTTGAACATATATAATTTGGAGGATATTACATGGGTTTTCAAGTCATTGGTGAAAGTTTAAACGTTATTGGCAAAGAGATTGGTCGCGGTTTCAGAGAACGTGATCCAAAACCAATCCAGGAAGAAGCACTCTATCAAAAATCAAAAGGAGTTAGCTGGATTGACATCAACTTGGGACCTGCCAAAAAAGATGGCGTGGAACTCATGCCCTGGGTTGTTGAAACTGTTCAGGAAGTTGTGGATGATATTCCTCTCGTTCTTGATACATCCAATATCGACGCCATCGCGGCAGCTCTCCCCAAATGCAAGCTTCCTCCGATGATCAACTCCATCATGGCAATTCCTGCACGCTATGAAAAAATGATTCCACTTGCAGCTGAGCACAATGCACATTTCTGCGCTCTTATGTGGGGACCGGATGGTCTTCCCCGTGATGAAAACGAACGCGCTGCTCTGTGTGTTGAGCTTCTCTATGCTGCCAACGAAGCCGGTATCCCCAATGAAAGAATCTGGGTCGACGGTATCGTAACACCCGTAAATATTCAGCAACCCCAGGCCCTTGCCTTGATGAACTTCATGGACATGCTCCAGGATATCGCTCCGGGTGCCATGAGCACCTGTGGTGTTTCCAACATTTCAAGCGGTGTACCGGATCATCTCCGTTACGTGATCAACGTGACATTCACCGTTATGCTGAACATCAAAGGTATGAAATCTTTTATTGCTGATGCCAAAGATGATTTTACCATGGGTCTTTCCAAAGACAAACGCCCTGACATCATTGAAGCCATCACAAACACAATGAACGGAAACGCTCCTGATATAAAGAGCCTTCCCCAGGATGTGGCCCACTATGTGAAAACATGTAAGGTCATCCTTGGAGAAACCCTGTTTTCCGATTCATGGCTTGACGTTTGATACAAAAATAATTTTTTTTGGTGATAAAAAGCCCTTCCCGTTTACGGGCAGGGCTTTTTGATTTATGATAGACACATATAAATTAAAGGTAATCACTGCAAGATGTGATGATGGTTTGATATGAACAAAAATACACTTAAAAACGAAACCTGGGTCTGGGCTATTATTCAGAATCCTGAAAAAAACGAAAGTTTTCTGGGCCAATACGATGAAACAAACAACATTCGTTTCATTCCTGCGTTTTATTCAAAAGACGCGAGCGTTCGTTGCATCAATCAGTTAAAAAAAGATGAATCACTTGTTTATGAATCCCAAGCCATCTTATACGAAGATCTTGTTAACTATACCAAACAAAATGGGTTTTTAATTTTCTTTTTAGATGACAAAGGTAAAATACTTGATAAGATAGCTCCTCTGGAATAATTTTTATTGCCATATTGAATGCTTAAATTATGGGTCATTTATGAGTGACAATTATTCAAAACTGGTCCGGGATAACCACACCAGGCTTTATAAAAACATGCCTTCGGACATGGAAAGCATTCTGCCGACCATCAAACAAAACCGTGGTATCACTTTTAATGCCTTTGGTGGTGTATGCCGCATCAATGCAACTGGTTTTCATCTGAATGACGAACCCCAGGAAGGTGTAATAGGAATCCTTTTATCCCTTTATGCCTTGAATGCCAATCATGATCCATGCATACTTGAACCATTCAAGGCATACAAGGAGTTCCCCGGAACAATGCCCTACGTGGGGGCATTTGCTACCCATACCGAACATATCCTGCTTCCCCATGTTGCAAATATCAAAAAAAAAATTAAACGTATCACCACTTCCCTGGATGGGCACATACCTGCCAAACCGGTGAGTGGGGATTTTTCATTTATCGTTTATCCCCTTCCCAAACTGGCTTTGTGTTATATATTTTATGAAGACGATGATGAATTCCCTCCCTCGGTTACGTGTCTTTATTCAAACAATGCATCACGGTTCATGCCCAACGATGCCTTGGCAGATGTGGGAGAATATACATCCAAAACAATAATCAACCTTATTCAAACGAATTGATATTTATTCGAGGGGGGCCATGGTTTCATTATCAAACAGAGTGGTTGATGTCACAGCCGTTATTGAGCAGATACGAGTAGTGAACCGACGTATTGAACGATTACTTGAGCAAATTCCCACACCGGATGATAAAATCCTTGCTGAACTGGATATGCTTTTCAATAAACAAAATCAGCTATTGAACCTCAACACAACCAAGGAAAAAGGGACTCTTTTTCTCGAACAGGCCAGTGGTAAGGCCATGTCGCTGAAAGAAAGATATCACACCCTTTTGAATAAGGGACAGCTGAGAAAAAAATTGTAATAATTGACACAAAAGGACTCTGGCTGATAAAAACAGCCGGTTAGGTCAAAATAGAGTTCTTAAATTAAATATATATAAAGGAATACATTGTGGGCCTTAAAATAGCTGTTGGCGGTAAAGGCGGAGTGGGAAAAACAACCATCACTTCACTGTTGGCCAGACTTATGGCAAAACATGATCAGACAAAAAGCGTCATTGCCATTGATGCAGATCCTGTGTCCAATCTTGCGGCGGGACTGGGAATACCCGAAGACAAACCCATCACACCCATTGCCGAACTATCAGATCTGATTGCCGAGCGCACGGGAGCAAAACCCGGTACCATGGGTGGATTCTTCACATTAAACCCCAAAGTGGATGATATACCGGAACGTTTTTCCCTGGAAAGAGATGGAGTCAAACTCCTGGTCATGGGTACGGTTCAACGGGGAGGCTCCGGATGTATCTGCCCGGAAAGCACTGTATTAAAAGCACTGATGCTCCATCTGGTCCTGGTTCGTGATGAGATTGTCCTGATGGACATGGAAGCGGGAGTGGAGCATCTTGGAAGAGCCACCTCAGCCTCTGTCGATGCTCTGCTTATTGTTGTAAACCCCGGGGCACGTAGCCGGGTTGCGGCAAACCACATCAAGAAACTGGGAACGGATCTTGGCATCAAACGACTGCTTGTCATTGGGAATCGGATAAAAAGTCCCGAAGATGAACAACTGATCAGGACATCTCTTCCGGATTTTGAATTTCTGGGGTTTATTCCGGAAATGAGCGAGGTGTTTGAAGCTGATAAAAAAGGGGTGCGGCCCTTTGATGAAGACATTTCAGATGTGCCCCAGGCTGTGAAGGATATTGTGGACGCACTTCTTGCCCTTAAAAAATAATATCACATATCATTCCCGGGCACAGATATGCCCGGGAAATGCATATCTCTGTGGGACGTATATGTCCTCTCTCCAAGGATCACTGGCGCAAAGAATGAGCGTCCAGTACATCGGTTTATTGGGATTTAGTTCCTTCGATTATCCCAACAATAGATGAACATCACGCCATAACACCCATGACATGCGTGCAGAAAAAAAGGGCCGCCGTTAAAGCGAGCCCTTATTTTCACTATCGCTATGTTGTTAGCAGCAGCTTCCGGTAGTGCTGCAGCTTCCGCATGCAGATTCAAGCTTCAGGTTTGATGTCACTTTGAATCCAACATCAAGAAAATCCACCTTGATCGGTCCCGCTTCTTTGATAAACTCGGAATCCACGATATATTTATACCCATCCACGTCAAAAACTTCATCAGTATCTTTTGCCTCATCCAGAGCCATTGCAAGGGAAGGTCCCCCTCAGCCACCGGAATTCAAAAAAATACGGATCGGCATAATGGTTTTGCCTTTAAAATATTCAGCAATCTGTTCCGATGCCGCTTTACTTACATCTATCATAATTCCTCCAATCATCTATATTTAGTGTAAACCCCTATCGTTATAACCTCATTGGATGTCTCATTAATTGTAAGCATTGGCATTCACGTTGTCAATAAAGAAAACTCCCATCCAAAGATTATCCTAATACAGAAGCACCTTACACATCGCACTCGAGAATAGCGCCGAGTGGGAGTTGACTAATGCAATTCCTTCTGTTAAGGGATTATGGCGTTCACCTGAACCCAAGTGTTTTATGAACTCTGTCACGTCCTTCCTTCAGAGTTATTGTTGCAATTGATAAATTTTTAAAAATGTCATTATTCAAAGGAGTTCTAAACTATGGAACGAACACTGTCGTTGATCAAGCCTGACGGAGTGAAGAAACATGTCATTGGAGAAGTTATCAGACGTTTTGAAAAAGATGGAATCAAAATCGTTGCCATGAAAATGATCCACCTCACAAAAAAACAAGCCCAAGGTTTTTATGCGGTCCATAAGGAGCGCCCTTTCTTCAACAGTCTGACCGATTTTATGACGTCAGGCCCCATTGTGGCCATGATTCTTGAAGGGGATGGGGTCATAGAGAGGAACCGCAAACTCATGGGTGCCACAAATTTCAAGGAAGCAGAAGAAGGAACGATTCGAAAGGATTTTGCAACGGATATTGAACAAAATGTTGTCCATGGGTCTGATGCCCCTGAAACCGCAGCATTTGAAATCAATTATTTCTTTAACAGCTTTGAAATTCCGGGCTGATGAAGTCAACCATCACATATGATCATGTGGCCATTGTATTAAAAAAGCCCCGGTATCCTGAAAATATCGGGGCTGCGGCCCGGGCCATGTGCAATATGGGCTTTTCCCGCCTGATCCTTGTCAGCCCTGAAAATCCCGACCTCTCCCGTATTAAAAAAACAGCCACCCATGAATCGAATGCCATTGTGGACAGCATGTGTATTGTTGACTCCACAGCAAAGGCCCTGGAATCCTTCAATTATGTGGTTGGAACCACGGCACGCCTGGGAAAGCAGAGACGCAAGGCCTCAACCCCCTCAACTCTTGCCGAAACCCTGGTCCCTATTTCCCGGGAAAACCGGATCGCTGTTTTGTTCGGGCCCGAAGACCGCGGCCTTGAAAACGACGACATCAACCGCTGTGATGCATTAATCCACATCCCCACCTATGGTTTTTCATCCATCAATCTGGCCCAGGCCGTGATGCTCATTTGTTATGAGCTCGCCAAGACCCATGATACCAAACAAAAAAGTATTCCCAAACTTGCCAACAAAAAAGAACTGGAAGAGATGTACACATCCCTTAAACTCGTGCTGGATAAAATCGGCTATAAGAATCCCCAGAAACCCGATTATTATGTCAATGCTTACAAGGATTTTTTCTCACGGACCACTTTAAGGTCAAAAGATGTGATCATCCTGCGTACTCTTTTAGCAAAGATCAGTCAGCACACACTCTGATTAGTCGTCTGTTTTAAGAACCGCAAGAAAGGCGGACTGGGGAAGTTCCACTTGCCCGATCATCTTCATGCGTTTCTTCCCTTTTTTCTGTTTATCCAGAAGTTTTCGTTTTCGGGAGATGTCACCACCATAACACTTGGCTGTGACATCCTTGCGATAAGCGCTGATGGTCTCGCGGGATACGACCTTGGCACCAATGGATCCCTGGATGGCGATCTTAAACATCTGGCGGGGGATTTCTTCTTTAAGCTTCGCGCATGCATGACGCCCCCTGGCCACGGCATTGTCTCTGTGAACAAGCTGGGAAAGGGCATCCACGCGTTCTCCATTGATCAGTATGTCCAGTTTAACCAGATCCGTTTCTTTTTTACCGATAATTTCATAATCAAAGGATCCATATCCCTGGGTCACGCTTTTCAACTTGTCATAAAAATCATAGACAACTTCTGCAAGGGGAAGCTCAAAAACCATTTCAAGGCGGCTGCTGTTCAGATACTGATAATTTTTATTTATCCCCCTGCGATCAAGACTGAGTTTCATTACAGAACCCATATATCTCTCAGGTACAATGATGGTGGCTTTGATAAAAGGCTCTCGTGTAATGGCAATGGTTGTGGGATCAGGATACAAGGCGGGGTTGTCAATGATCAATTCCTGTCCATTATGTAAAACGATTTCATATTGTACCGACGGCGCGGTCAGAATCAACGATAGATCATATTCCCGTTCCAAACGTTCCTGGACAACCTCCAGATGGAGAAGCCCTAAAAACCCGCAGCGGTATCCAAATCCCAGGGCTGCCGACGAGTCTTTCTCATACACCAGAGACGCATCATTCAATTTGAGTTTTTCAATGGCATCCGTGAGTTCCTGATAATCGTCCGATGCCACCGGATAAATGGATGAAAAAACAACGGGTGTCGGTTCCCTGAATCCGGAAACCGATTTTTCGCAAGGACGATTTTTAAGGGTGATGGTATCCCCACACCGGGTGTCACCCACGGTTTTTATCCCCGCAATCAGGTATCCGACCTCGCCTGCATACAGTTGTTTTCTTGGAACCCTGACAATCTGGAAAACACCCACTTCCTCGACTTTGTAGGATATATCATTTGACATGAACTTGATGGTATCCCCGGGTTTAATCGATCCATCAAAAACTCGAAAATGAACGACGGTCCCCCGGTAGGGGTCATAATGGGAATCGAAAATCAAGGCTCTCAGGGGCGCATCCGGATCCCCCTTGGGAGGGGGTAAAAGGTTCACCGCACCTTCAAGCACATCAATAATCCCTATACCATTTTTTGCAGATGTAAGAATGGCTGTTTCCGCATCCAGCCCAAGATCATCATTGATTTGCCCTTTGACCCATTCAATTTCAGCCGAAGGCAGATCTATTTTATTGATCACGGGAATGACTTCAAGATTGTTGTCAAGTGCCAGATAGAGATTGGCCAGGGTCTGGGCCTCGACACCCTGACTTGCATCAACCAGAAGAAAGGCCCCCTCACATGATTTAAGGGCCCTGGAAACCTCATAGGTAAAATCCACATGGCCGGGAGTATCAATAAGATTCAGTTGATAGTCCTTTCCGTCTTTGGCTTTATAGGGCAGATTCACGGTCTGACTTTTGATGGTGATGCCACGCTCCCGTTCAATATCCATTGAATCCAGGATCTGGTCTTTAAAATCCCGATCAGACACAATCCCGGTGGCTTGAATCAAACGATCGGCGAGGGTGGATTTCCCATGATCTATATGGGCAATAATACTAAAATTTCTAATGTTTTTCATTCGTTAGCTCAATTTTGCAAAAGTTACAAATAAGGATCTTACCAAGGTCATCAACATAGGCATGCATCCTATCATAGTTTTGTTATTTACAAAATTATGAAATCAAAAGGCGGTTGACACCATGAATCTTAAACGTTATATTCCAAAATCTTGGCAAGATCAAATCTGACTATTTAGCAATTGCGCTTTTTCGTGTCAAGACTTGATACCTGTGTCTTCACTCCAGGTAAATAAATCAGCGGATCGCCATAGGATAATTGAATGACTGATCACATTTTAATCGTTGATGATGACACATCTGTTCGGAATTCCATACGGGAGTTCCTTGTCATAGAAAAATTCAAGGCTGACACGGTAAATAGTGCTGAGGAAGCCCTTGATTTTTTAAAAAATAACGCCGTGGATATTGTGATTACAGATATCCTCATGGCTGGAATGGACGGACTGGAACTCACGGATATCATTAAACGTGATCATAATACGGATGTAATTGTCATCACGGGTTATAGTGGCGATTACTCTTATGAAGAAGCCATTAGTAAAGGTGCAAGCGATTTTATTTTCAAACCGGTTCGTTTCGAAGAATTGCTTCTTCGGATAGGACGGGTACTCCGTGAAAGACGTCTTGCCAAAGACCGTGCCCAGATGCTGAAGAAATTAAAGGAAATGGCCATCACGGACGGCCTGACCAAACTTTACAATTCCAGGTATTTCTACACCCAGATCGAAATGGAAATCGACCGCCTGAACCGGTATGGTCATCCCCTGTCCCTCCTGCTTCTGGATATAGATAATTTTAAGGCATACAACGATACATACGGCCATCTTGATGGAGATAAAATCCTCATGCGGCTGGGAGAAATCATCAAAAAATGTCTGCGCACCATGGATTCAGCATACCGCTATGGCGGTGAAGAGTTCACGATACTCTTGCCTGAAACCACCCTTGATGAAGCCATCAATGTTGCCAAGAGAATTCAGGTAAAACTTTCCGAAGAAAAATTCCTTTCCATGACAGACGATAAGATCACGATCACCTTGAGCATTGGTGTCACTGAATATCAGCACAAGGAAGACCTGTCCGCCTTTATTACTCGAGCAGATAAAGCCATGTATCTTTCCAAAGACAGAGGAAAAAACACCATTTCCGTATTGTCCTCCAAAGAAGTCAAATAAATCATGTTTGAACTGTCCTTTCTCATAGAACCGAACGATAACCAGAAAAAACAAATTTTATCCATCTACCACAAACGGAAATGGTGGCCCGAAACCGTGAATGATCCTGAACGGATCCACCGAATTGTCCAGGGAAGCCACTGCTTTGTCCTGGCCATGGACGGTGATAACGTGGCTGGCATGGGACGAGCCTTAAGCGATAAAACCGGTGACGCCTATATCCATGATGTCACCGTCGAAGAAAAATTCAGGCATCAGGGACTTGGGCGTCTTATTGTGAGGAAGATTATCGACCGACTTGTCCAGGATGGAATCACCTGGGTGGGGCTGATTGCAGAGCAAAATTCCCATATTTTTTATGAGAAGGAAAATTTTCAAACCATGGGAAAAGCAGTTCCCATGTTCAAATGGGTGCCCTGATGTTCAAGCCACTTATGCCCCAGGATTATTCAAGGCTGCTGCCCTATTTCGATCATCAAATTCACCGGCTCTGCTATTACTCGCTCAGCGCATTTATCTGTTGGAACAGCCCCTTCTCCCACCCGGTATGGACCATTGATGACAACCTGCTTCTTATCGGCATCCGGAATACAAACGACAGCACAAAGGATTACCTCTACCTTCCCATTGCCCAAGGGCAGTATGTTTCTCCCTCACGGTTGCATGAATTAGCAAAAAAACACGGATTCAACCATTTTCATCTTGTGCCGGGAGAGTACGTGAATGCCCAGTCACCAGAAGAGTTAAGCCGATGGTTTCATATCAGCGAAGACATTGAGTTGGCAGATTACATCTATCAAACACAGGACCTTGCCACCTTGAATGGCAAAAAATATTCAAAAAAACGCAACCTGATCAACCAGTTTCTAAAGACACACGTTGACCTGAACCGAGTCACCATCCACGATTTCAGACAAAATGATATTCCCGAATGCCTTGCTTTTTTGGATTATTGGACAGAGGACCGGGATATTGAATCGTCGGATAACCCTTGGGCCATGATGGAGTATCACGCGACAAAAAACGCCATTGAAACCATTGAGCGTCTGGGTTACAGAGGCGCAGTGCTTCGAATAGACGGCGAGGTCAAAGCCTTTGGCCTGGGCTCAACCCTGACCTCCGATCTGGGGGGATATCACTTCGAAAAGGCAGACTCTTACATCAAAGGGCTTTACCAGTATTTTGACCAACAATGCGTTCGACGTCTGTTTCCGGATCTTCCTTTCATCAACAAGGAATGTGATATGGGTGAACCGGGCTTGCGCCATTCCAAACGGTCCTATTACCCCGTGGACTATATCCGGGCTTTTGAATTGAAGCCCTTGTGACAATCGGCAATCTCGTAAATTCTTTTCACCTGATCCAGGTATTCACCCTTGTAAAGGCCGCTGCTTGAACCAAGAATCAAATTTCCGGTTGTCCCGAGAACGGAAAGCAGGCGATCAAGCTTTTTTTCCGCGTCCAACGGAAAAGGATAAGGCTCAAGCAGGTCATTTTCAATCCCCCCCATAATCATTATCTTTGATTCAAACTGGTGATACAGGTTTTCCAGATCATTCACCCCGCTCTGAATCGCGGCAAAACCATCGATCTGCCATGATTTGATGATGGGGATGAGCTTGGTGACATTCCCGCAGGAATGAAAAAAAACAGGAGATCCGCTTTCATTGATACGCTTTACCGCACATGAATAAAAAGGACTGCACAACGCATCCAGATCCCAAGGACTGACAAGCGGGCCGTTGTCAAAGGCCATATCATCGGTAATCACAACGGCCGCCGGGGCATGTTCAAGAACCCGGGAAATCAGAGCAAGGCACTTTTCCGACTCAGCCTCGTATGCACGGACAAGGTCTTCACGATTCGTGACCCATTCGGTCAGAACCTGCATCACCCCCATGGTATTGACCATTTCCTGAAACGGGCCGTCAATGACCGCGAACACAGGCTTGTCCCCTGCCCTGGCCGCCGCGCTCAGGTCACTGCATGTAAAATAGCGATATCCCAAATCGGGTTTCCCGGAGACATCATCAGACACGGACAAGCAGACCATGGCATGATCCAGGCTGTCTGACAGTCTCACATGATTATCCATTGTGTCGTCAAAACCTGACACCTTGAAAAGCTGGGTTCCCAGCCAGAGTTCGCCTCTGGGAATACGCGGATTGCTGATCTCCGCTATCCTGTGTTTAAGTTGATCAAGGGGTGATTGCACTGTCGCCTCCGTAAAACACTCGTCTTACCTACTCTGAAGGATAATGGCACTGTTTTTGACCGACATCCAGGAAAGAAATCCCAGTGAGCCGATGGCCACCTCCATCATGCCGATGGATAATACGAGATGGTCGCTTTTCATGGAAATCAGAATCATGCCGATGCTGCCCATGATCATAGCAAAAAAATTAATTAACGAGGAGGCAGATCCTGTATCCTGGTCCTGCTGATCCAGCATAAGATTGGCGCTTGGCGCCCTCATGGCCGTGATTGAAAGGGTCGCAGGCATCATCGTCAAGGCAAACAGCACAGGGGAAAAGGTCCCCAGAAAGCTGACCATCACCCCGCTAAATGTCAGTAAGATAAAACAGGCGCTGATGATGGTATTCGGATGGAGCCACCTGGACAGCCTGATATACAGGATGGGTCCGGACATGGCACAGAGGGCGTTGGCGGAAAAAAACAGACTGAAGGCCTGCTCACTCAATCCGAATCCCTGGATATATATATAGGACGATGCAGCGATAAAGGCCATCAGCGGCATGACCACCATTGAAAAATTGACGAGAAGCCATGAGAATCCGGGGTTTTTCATAACGACAAAAAGGCGTCCCATAGAATGGAAGGCAGAGCCATGATACTTGTGTTCAAGGGTCTCTTCAAGAGGTAAAACAATCAAAAAGGACACCAGACCAAATCCGGCCAGTGTATAAAAAATGGCTCGCCATGAGGCGATTTTAAGCAGCAAGGCCCCCAATATCGGTGCCACCACCGGTGCGATAATCACCATGGCCATCACCACGGCCAGTACATGCGCCCTCTTTTCTCCGGTATAGAGATCCTTAACCATCGCGGTGGCAACAGCGGTTGCGGCTCCCCCTCCAAAGGCCTGGAAAATCCTGGCGATGACCAGCTGAAGGTAACTGTCCGCCAAGGCACAGAAAAGGCTCGAGACAATATAGATCAACAGACCGCAGTAAAGAATCGGTTTTCGTCCGTATTTATCGCTCAATGGGCCCCAGAAGAGAATCCCGGCCCCGAAAAAGACGAAAAAAAGGCTCAGGGTCAGATTCACCCTGGCCGGGCTAGTCTCGAATATCGTGACCATCTGGGGCAGGGCCGGAATATAAAGGTCGGTGGATAAGGCTGGAAAGGCACTGATAAAAGCCAGGATGACCATCATGACGTTTTCGGACACGTCTTTATATTTAAACTTCATATGGATTTGTTACTTTCATGAATCTGATTCACGGTCTCCTGGGCATTTACAAGCATTCTGTCCATGAAATCCAGGACCAGTTTTTTTTCTTGGTCGCTAAATCCCTTTACAATGGATTCCGCTGCATCGGTCAGGGTGGCGACCAGTCTATCCGCTGCGGCATGGGCCTTTTCCGTGGCGGAAACAAGATTCTGCCGGCGGTTAGCCGGATTGATTCTGCGACTGACAAACCCTTTTTTTTCCAACTGCTGGATGGCCCTTGCGGTGGTGCCTTTGTCGATGACCAGATGCTCCGACAGGTAGCCTTGGGTCACCGGGCCGTCCTCATGGACAAGGCTGATGACGAAGGGCAGCTGGCTGGGCTGGAGACCCTGGGTCTGAATATCTTTCCTGCACATGGCCATCTGCAGCCTGTGAAGCATGGCGAATCGATACCCAAAGGATGTTTTACGTGTATCTTTTCGTTGTTTCATTTTTTTCTCACAATTATTGTTATAGCAACTGTTGTCATGGCAACATAATAGTGTCAGAGTCGCTTGTCAAGTTTTATGGCGTCGTAAAAAGTCCCATATGCAGCGTTATAGTGTTTAATCGAACGTTCGACATACGCATAAAGTATGCCTTCGCGCCCGGCCAAACACAGTGCCTTGCATAGGGACCTTTTTCCATAGCCATCCGTCAACTTTTTACGAGTTCATCACATTTTATGGCACATCCGCAGTAAGCCTTCCTGCATTCACATGACAGATTGACACGGCCCTTCCCAACCCGGTGGATTGATGGTATTTATAGAACAGGAGTTTAAAACAGCCATGAAACAGATTGACCACCCATCTTCAGATCCAAATGACATGACCGAGGAAATTTCACAGCTCATCACCTTGCTGCCGCCGCCCATTTCCCTGGACATACTGTGCACCATTACAGGCCGTCCACCGGTGGCAATCCTCCAGGCCATGGAGGATCTGATCCATTCGGGCATTGTCGCAAGGGATAAGGAACAAGGGGCCGGGTTCTATTTTCTACCGGATTTCAAAACAGCACGGGAACGCTTAAAAAGCGTACCTGAAGCCGTGGTGATGCAAACGGCCAGGCTGGCTGTCTCAGGTATCTGCAATCATCTCCCAGACAATATCAGACGATGGCTCACCCTCGCCCATATTTATGAAATTTCCGGACTGCCGCTGGATCATTATAGAGAAATGATCAGGGCCGGTCACTATTGCCTTGAATTGAACCTGGCCGTGGATGCGGCCATTTATTACCGGATCGCCCTGGAAAGCATGACTCAGACCACCCTTGATCACGAGGGCAGAAAAAACTTCATTGATGCCGCCATCGGCCTTTGCATGTGCAGAGACAATTCCCTGCCACCCCAGATCCAAAGACAATTCCTGACACTGGCCCTGGAATACAGTGAAGAATTCGACGACCCGGTGCGAAAGATCAATCTCAGGGTGCTGATCGCCAAAACCTATATTAAAACCATCACCAACGACGAAGCTGCCAAACACCTGGAACTTGCCTGGGAGATGCTGTCCGACTATGATTTCCCCCCCGATGTGCAGCTTCAGGTCGTTCTGGCCAATTCCGAACTCCTCTTCTGGCAGGGGTATGTGGACAAAGCCATTGAGCGGTACGAGTCGGTCATCGGAAGCCACGAAGAGCTGCCTTCGGATCTGGAAACCCTGAAAAGCTGTATACGGCTGGCATGGATCTACGGTGTGGCCGGTGAGACAGCCCGGGCGGTGGGCCTGATCCGGGCGGTCCGTAAAAAAGCCAAAGAGCTTGGGGCCGATTCCCTTGACCGGTTTGCCACACTGGCCCTTGTCGTCGTTCTGTCAGATGCGGGCAGGATCGATGAAGGGGAGGTCTTTCTCAAAGAAATCTTCAATACCCCGGAAGAGTTTCTTGACAATTACATTCTGTGGCCCGGCAACGGGAAAAGGGCCTTTTTTGCCTACTGCCGTGGAAAATACGACGAAGCCTACAAATATCTGGACCAGGCATGGCAAAACGGCAAGGCCTTGGGGACTCTCCACCACAGAGGTCCGGACAACCTCGAAATCATGCTCGGCCTCGAAGAAATGGGTATGGTTCACCCGGAATGGGATTTCGAATCTGACATTGAACGGTTGATCACGTGGCCGGATATTTTTATGCAGGGGGTTGCATACAGATACCGGGCTCTCAAGGCCTTCAGGCAAAAAGGACCCCAAAGCCGGATCAAAGCGGATTTGAAAAAAAGTATCGCCCTTTTGAGCGAATCCGGCGCCAAGATCGAACTGGCCCATACCCAGGTTTTGTTGGCACGGGTCCGGATCAGTGAAAAAAAGATTCCCGTGGCTGAAAATCTGCTCAAATCAGCCTGGGACGTTTTCTCCAAGGTCAACCCGGATCTCTTCCCCAAGGACCTCAAACCTTATCTGGACCGGACATCCAAAAATGCGCTCTGGGTGGACTCCCTGTTAAACGTCAGCGAGGCCTTGAGCTCCACCCGGACAAAAGAAGAACTCCTCGGCAAAATCATCAGACAGGCCATGCTGATCGCAGGTGCGGAACGCGGGGCCATCTTTCTTCGGCAGAACCAGACCCTGGAAATGGTTGCCAACAGAAATATTGACAGTTCCGAAATCGCCCTGGAATCATTTTCCGGGCAGATGGCTCTCATCGAACAGGTGATCGATTCCGGGACGGAAACGATCTGCAAGGCTGGGGCCTGCCATTTTGAAGATGTCGGCAGCATGGATGCAAGGGAATGGTCCGGATGTTTTCCCATTCGCCTGAAATCAAAGGTCATGGGCGTTCTTTTCATTGACCGGGGCCCAACCCCGCTTCAACTCCCCGAAGATGAAATCGCCCTGTTGAGAATCATCAACAACCAGGCGGCCGTGGCCCTTGAAAACATGGCCGTCTATGAAGAAATCATCGATCTGAACAGTGAGTTGGAAGCCGAAACCCGTTTTTACAGACAATCCTTTGAAATTAACCCGTTTAAAACCCAAATGATCGGGCGGTCAGCCCCTTTCCGAAAGATGCTGAACCTGATCAGCCAAGTGGCTGATTCAGATTCCACCGTCATGATCACCGGTGAAACCGGAGTGGGAAAGGATTTGGTGGCCCAGGCCATTCATCAGCACAGCAAGCGGTCATCAGGTCCGTTCATTGCGGTCAACGTGGGGTCCCTAAGTCCGGAACTGATTGCAAGCGAGCTTTTCGGTCATGAAAAAGGCGCCTTTACCGGAGCGGCCCAGACCCGCAAAGGGCGGTTCGAACTTGCAAGCAAGGGCACCCTCTTCCTTGATGATATCGATGCTTTTTCCATGGATATTCAGGTCAAAATGCTCAGGGTTCTGGAGACCAGAGAATTTGAACGGGTGGGTGGGAGCCAGACCCTGAAAACCAATTTCCGCCTGTTGGCAGCCAGCAACAGACATATCGAAGATCTGGTCGAACTGGGCCTTTTCCGGTCCGACTTTTATTACCGGCTCAACGTCTTTCCCATCAAGGTTCCGGCCCTGCGTGAGCGGGTGGACGACATCCCCGGCATAGCGCGCTATTTCATGGACATGTTCGCCAAAAAATTCGGAAAAAAAATCGATACCATTTCCAAAAAGGACATGGATATTCTCATGAATTATCCCTGGCCGGGCAATATTCGCGAACTTCGCCATGTGATCGAACGGGCCGTGCTTCTCAGCAAAAGCGGACGTCTGGTCATTCCCGCCCTTGACACCTCCCCGACCGGCCCCACCCCGGTCGAGGAAAAAATGCTCTCGCTAAGGGACATGGAAGCCCGCCATATCATCAAGGCCTTGACCCTGTGCCGGGGCAAAGTCAGCGGCCAGGGCGGCGCAGCGGTACTTTTAGAGCTCAAACCCACCACCCTCTACTCAAAGATGAAGCGCCTGGGCATTGAAAGAGATACCTACCGTCTCACACAAAGCTAAAAACAAATCCTAAAAAAAAAATTGGCCCCCGACAGAGCCGGAGGCCAATTTCAACGATGAGGAGAAGAAAATGAATGGGTCATTAAAACATTTTTTTGCTCATGGCGTTGATGGCCTCGGTGGCGGCATCGTAGACGCCTGGGAACGAACTCAAATTCAGGCCCTGGGTCAGGCATGGGATAAAGAAGTGCTTCCCGCAGCCAGCGCAGGCTTTTTCCACATGTTTGGCAATTTCATTGGCATCCCATTCCGGATGATCCAGAGGACCGCTGTCAATTTCTCCCATAAAGGAAATCTGACTGCCATATTGTTTGATCAGTTCGGGGGTGTTGTTGGTGGTCATGACACCCTGCCAAATGTCGATGCCCATCTCGATCATCTGGGGCACCAGGTTGGCGGCATAGGAATCACTGTGGTGGACGATGATCTCCACCCCGTTATCTTTCCAGAATTTGTAGGCTTTTTTGTAGGGTTCCAGATAGAACTCCCTGAACATCTCCGGAGAAAGGAAGGATGAGATCTGTCCACCCCAATCATCATGGTGAAACAGGGCATCGGGTTTGATACGTTTGATGATCTGCTCTGCGTAACGGATTTCGTAATCGGTCAGAGCCTCGATGAGCTCATGCATGCATTCCGGTTCTTCGTACAGCATCATCATGGCATCTTCCATGCCCATGAGATTGTGGGTCATCTCAAAGGTACCTGAAGCGAAAAACACAGTAACGAACTTATCGTTGCGGTCCACGGCATTGGCGTGGTTAATGGCAGCTTCCCAGCGTTCGTCGGAGAAATCCACAGAAGGAAACGTTACAATTTCCTTCCATTTTGTCACATCTTTCAGCACCCGGTGCTCATCATCATGAAGGGGGAACGGCCCCAACTGGTCCTTGGGCCAACTGTAGGTGATGCCCCATTCGTTGGTGATGATTTCGCCCGGTTTGGGCCGGGTTCTGAGCGGAGCCTCCAGAATAATGTCGAGGTATTCATACTGATTGACAAACCGGTCCGGATTGCCTCCCTTTATGGTTTCCATCAAGTTTTGACGTTTGCTTAACATGATTTATTGATCTCCTTTGTTTTTATGCTGCTCTTACCAGTTCCTTGGCTTTGATTACCGCACCACCCGCATCCGGTGCATATCCGTCCGCGCCTATCTCATCCGCCATGGCCTGGGTCACGGGGGCACCGCCCACCATAACTTTGAATCCTGTCAGATCACTATTCTTGAGTGCTTTCACGGTATCCTTCAGAGCTGGCATGGTCGTGGAAAGAAGACCTGACAAGCCCACCAGAGTTACATTTTCATTTTCCTTAACAGCATCGATAAATTTCTGAGCGGAAACATCCACACCAAGATCAACGATGGTGAAACCGGCACTTTCCACCATCATGGCCACCAGATTTTTGCCGATGTCGTGTAAGTCCCCCTGCACGGTACCGATAACGCATGTCCCCAGAGACGAGGACGTATCACCTGCGAGATGGGGTTTAAGAACGTCCACCCCTTTTGCCATGGCTTTGGCCGCAATGAGCATTTCCGGAACAAAAATGGTTCCTGCTGAAAACTTGTCACCCACGACCCCCATGGCTGCAACCATGGCCTTGAGGATGTCCTGGGGTGAATGTTCGGCATCCAAGGCTTCCTGGACCAGCCCGGGAACAAGCTTGGTTTTACCGTTTTCGACATGGGCTTTGACTTCTTCAATTTTAGACATGAGGTATCTCCTTATATTGGTTAAAACATGATGATCATTTCACGGGCCCGTAGAGCCCATCTCTGTATCCGTTTATATATTCGATGCAGTACTCGTCATTACCCATGAGGGCTTCCGTGGCGTAGATCAACCCCATCATATGCTTGTGTAGCGGATTAATGATGGCGCTGTCCATTCCCGCGCCAATGGCAAGAACAAGAAATGCCTGGTTTACAAATTTCCGGGCTGGCAGGTTAAAGGAAATATTGCTTGCCCCGCCGGTGACATGAATGGTCGGGTATTGTGTCTTGATCTTTCGGATCACATCAAGCACGGTGTTGATACCGTCTTCAGATGTACACAGCATTTCAACCAGCGGATCGATATGGAGGCGGGAGGGGTCGATTTTGTATTCTTTGGCCTTTTCCATAATTGCCGCAAACACCTCCAGGCGGTGTTCTCCGCTTTTGGGAATGCCCGTGTCATCACACAAAAGTGCGACACACTCCCATTTTGTATCGGCAATCAGCGGGAAAATCATATCAATCTTGTTCCCTTCCATGGAGACCGAATTGATCAAGCCGGGCTTGTTGCAAAAGGCCATGGACCTGGCACAAATATCAGCATCGGGACTATCAACGGCAATGGGTGTATCCGTGGTGTCCTGAACAAGATCAATGAGCCACTTCATGGTTTCCAGTTCCACGGCAACATCCGTGGAGGCACAGACATCGATGAAATTTGCCCCTGCATCGGCCTGGGATTTGGCAAGCTCTTTTATGAATTCCCCATCTTTTTTTTCGATGGCTTCAGTAACGGAAGGAATGGCTCCGTTAATTTTTTCTCCGATAATAATCATTTTTTTAACGTCCTTTTTTAGGGTTAGAAAAACCTTAAACTGTTTGGTGTCACCCTGCGTTGTTCACTGATGTGACTGCATTTTCAAAAAAACCAAGAACATACCTGCCAAAAGAGATCCAAAACCCATGACCAGCGCCACCGAAGGCAGGGTTGCACCTGATTGCAAAAGGAAACCTGCCAGAATGGGCGAACACACCGCCCCTGCCCGGCCTACTCCTATCACAAAGCCTGTGCCTGTGGCCCTCACATGGGTTGGAAAGGACACGGCAAGAATGGAATAAAGCCCGGATATCCCGGCATTTCCAAAGAAACCGGCAAAGGCTGCAAGTAATTTTATCTGGCTGAGATCAGCGGAGGTCCGCCCGAAAACAGCCACAAAAACGGCAGTAAGAAAAAGGATGACAATGGTCAGCCGTTTCAGCCCGATACGGGTAGTCAGCCAGCCGAACAATGCACCTCCTATGGCCCCGCCCATACTGACCCAGACCAGAACCTGACCTGCAAGAGAGGGGGAAAAACCCATGTCAGCCACAACTTTGGGGGACCATTTCAGAATAAAGTAAAAGGTGGTGATATGGAGAAAATAGGCCGCCGTCAGAATCAGGGTCGGACCAAGCAGTGATTTGGAAAAGATATCGGCCAAGGATGTTTTTTCGTCCATGCCGTCACACCGGGGTAGCTCCGTTACGAGGGCTAACTTCATCCGGTCAAGGGTGGCATTGATTCTTGCCAGGGCGTTTTTGGGTTGCTTCCTGGCCAGCCAGTGCACGGATTCCGGGACAAAAAAGTAGACCGCGGGAAGAAGGATACCGGTCAGCACGGCCCCCAGATAGAATATGGACCGCCAGTCATGGATCTGAAGCAGATGTGAGGCGGCCATGCCACCGAAGGTACCGCCCAGGGGATAGCCGATGACCATAATGGAAATACACAAGCCCCGGCGTTTGACATTGGAAAATTCAGCCACCACAGCATTGATGCAGGCCAGGATGCCGCCGATGCCAAGGCCCACCATAACGCGCCAGACAGACAGTTGAATGGTATTGGTCGCCGTGGTCACCAGGAGCATCCCCACGGTCATGACGGCAAGGCATCCCAGAAGAGTCGGCCGCCGCCCCACCCTATCTGCCACCCCGCCGAGAAAAAACGAGCCGATGGCCATGCCGATGAGTTCCATGGACATGACAACACCCAGGGCAGCAGGAGAAATCCCCCACTCCCGTGCAATGCCCGGTGCGGCAAAACTGATCGACAGGACATCAAACCCATCGATGGCGTTCAACAAAATGGTTATGATCACGACGATGATCTGCAGAGGTCTCATGTTTCCTTGATCAAGCATGTCTCTGGGGTCTTTCATAATGGTCTCCACATGGTTTGAACTGTATCCGCTGCCGATTGTGTCACCCCCTGTCGCCTTGGAGCCGCAGCCTCCAGGCGACAGGGGGTAAAGGTCGTTATGTATCCAATGGACTCACACGTTAAAAAGAAAATTTAACATAGTTCTGAACACGCATCAAATCGCCCTCGCGGTCATCCATGACTTTCTGTTTCATGCTGATGAAACCCACGGCGTATTCCAGGGATTTGTTGATATTCCAGACCAGGTTCGTATGATATGAAAAAGCCTCTTTGCTGGCGCTGCCGGTTAGTACCGCGTCACTTCCCGTGTAGGCGTCCTCGTCGTTTTCCGAATAACCGCATCCCAGGGTCCAGGCCAGGTTGTCTTTTAGCTTGAACGTAAAACCGGAGTTGTAACCCATGTACGAGACGGTCTCGATATCACCGGAAGCGGTAAGGCCTGCGCCGGTGTTGAGACCCAGGCCGCCGTAACGTCCCATGCCGTCGCCATAAAGGACACCGCCGTAAAACGTGTGACCCTTGCCGAAACCGATATGACCGGTCAATGATGAACCCCAGGCCATGGAACTCTTGCCGTCCAGCTCAAAACGTCGGACCAGAACCGCGGGTGACAAATGAAAATTTTTGGTACCCCAGAAATATTTGGCAATGAGGTCCGGCATGGTGTCGGCGGATTTTGTCTCCGAATTGATGAGCAGTGGGCCGTTTCCGTTGGCCGTCAGGCCGCGGGCCGGGTTTTCCATGGCCAGGGCAAAGAAATGCCCTTTATCAAAATTGTGCTGGAACCGAACCTGGGGTTGGCGGACAAAGACGACTCCCGGATCCGACGACAGATCCATGACCGGAACGGCCGCTGCAAAATCCATCATGGTAGACCAGGTCTGACCGGCAAGAATCGTGTTCTGACCCATGTGGATCACACCGTAGGCATGGCGCAGACGGAATGTCCGACTGTTAGACCAGGAGGGAGAGCCCCCTACATCGCCGTTAAAGTCCCCTTCGAAATGGGTTGTGATCAGTCCCACGTCGCTGTCGGTTGCGGTTTTCAGGAACACACGGCTTTCCCTGGTTGTCATGCCGAAATCGTTTTCATCCTCATAGGTCGTTCCGTCCAGGGGGGCGTCGTAGGCATTGATGATATCCCCGTCCGTGGGATGGTTGGTGTTGTTGTTCAAGGCTCCGTTAAAATCGTAATTGAGCATGACCTTCAGGTAACCACCCAGGGTGACCTTGGTGCCTTCCACATCAAAATCAAAGGCCGATGCAGTGCCTGAGGTCAAACAAAGTGCCAGAGCCAGTACTGCAAGTTGTAATTTTCCCATCATTGAAAACCGGGTTTTAAAACGTTTCATCGTAACTCCTTGTTTTGAATAAATGATATAATTTGGACAGATCGTTCCCTGTGATTGACTTACTTTCGTGCAGCAATTTCATCCTGCATTTCCTGGTGTTTTTCCGGGGTAATGCGGTAAAGCACCATGATGATCAAAAGCCCCGCTCCGATAAACACAGCCGGAATCAGAGCGATACCGTTTTTAATGCCTGAAATCAGTTCAGGGGTGGGCGCCATATCGGCAACATACCCTGCGGATACAAGGATTCCAGTGATCACAACGCTTCTGACAAAGACAGCGGTCTTAATAGGAAAGCTGATCAAGGACATGATAAAGCCTCTGGCATTTTTACCGGTTTTCCACTCGCCGTAGTCCACCGTGGCCGAGTACATGGCAACACCCAGCGCATCAGGCATGCCGTAGCCCAGATAAGCCACAAACATAACGACCATAAAAGAGACATGATTCATGGGCAGCAGCCATACGGCCATAAGTCCTATGATGAAAAGGCTCAAGGAAACGACATAGATGGTTTTTTCCCCGAATTTTTTAGCCAGAGGTGCTGTAACCATGGCTCCAAAGAAGCAGACCACATTCAGTCCGGTAAAAAAGACTGCAATCACGGCAAGGTTGTTGACCACATATTTAAAGTAGTAGAAAGCCAGTCCAAAGATGATAAACCGGCCCAGGTAACGTCCCAATTCAGCCAGCATCAGACCGATCAGGGGCGGGTTGACCACAATTTGCTTGAGCATTTCGCCGATACTCATCTTGTCCCTGCTCTCAGCCTTGGCATGGTCTGACGGATGGTAGGCATAGTCCTTTGTGATGGCAAAAAGAGCCCAATAACAGAGAACCATCATAACTCCTGACGCAACCACCGTCAGAGTGCATCCCAGTGCCTGATCGCCGTTTCCCATCATTTGAATACTCTTGGCCCCAACCACGGAAAAAGCTATGGCTCCCAAGGCATTGAACATCCCCCGGTTTGAGGCCATAGATATCCGGTCTTCCCTGGCTGTGGTCATGGAGTTGTTCATGGCAATATGACCGGCGTAAAAAATATTCCAGATCAAATGGGAGACGATGAACCCCACAGAAATAAGAATGGCATTTGCGACGGGGGTGCCAATTTTGGCAAACTGCAACGTGAAGAAAACGGCGGCAAGTGGAGGACCGATGAGCAGCCAGGAGCGGTATCTGCCCCACCGCATGTTGCTTTTTTCCAGGATCACTCCTGCCGTGGGTACCCATATGATGTCAAAGATACTCGTGACCATGAGTACCGTCCCTGCCAAGGCCACAGGAATCTTGGCGTAATCGGTCAAAAATGCGGCAAAGAAAAAAATTTCCATGTTTACAAATAGCTGAAATCCGAACGAGGGTAACCCATACAGGTTGATGACAGATCTTTTAAGGCTTTTACTCTGGGCCTCCATACACATCTCCTCCACAGTTAGTTTCATGACAACGGCATCTCACGGTTCAAGAAGCGGCTGTCTCAATTTAATTGAATGCATCGCGACAAAACACTGGGACTGTAAAGAGCAAGACATATGCCATCCAAAAAAAATGCCTTAAAACGAAATATTTTCAGTTAATTACAATATAGATAGACGTTCTCTGATAGAAACGATGTTTTTACTTTTTAACGTAATTTTACTTTATATCGTAAAAATAAAGCCCAGTCCGAATCCGAGACACGAAGGCACCAACCCATTAAAAATGTATATGCATGGGTCTATAGCTCATCAATATTGGGAGAAAGCGGGCGAGGGAGTCTGGATCTTTTGTACCTGGATCATATTTTGCAATCTCGTTAAAAGGATTTGTTTAAATGAAGCGGGTGATTGGGCGGAACTGAATGACACGAACATAAACGATCTTAAAAAATTATGGGTACAAAACACATGACTGAAATCGTTTCAATTCATCTTTTAAAACAAGGGAAAACCCTTTATGCGGATTCCGGGCAGAGCTTGCTTGAATCGCTCATGCACCACGGCATCATTCTAAGATCCGATTGTGGGGGAAAAGGCAGATGCGGCAAATGCAAAGTTGACATCCTAAACGGCGATGGCCGATTCGAAACGGTTGATTCATGCACGTATACGGTTGAAAGGGATAGTGTCATCCAGATACCCGAATCCTCAATATTGCCTTTGTTTATTATGGATAAAGCCCGACTTTCCTTTCCCGACTCGTTCAAACACCGGTTTACTGATGCCGGAGCAGGCCCTGTATACGGTGTGGCCGTCGATCTGGGAACAACCACCATGGCTGTCTATCTTTGCGATATCCTCAAGGGCGAGGCCGTCTCGTCCATTGCACTAAAAAACCCCCAGGCCCTGCACGGTGCCGATGTCATGAGCCGGATCACAGCCGTGGCCGAGGATGAAAAAAACCTTGAGAAGCTACAACGGCTGACTGTTCAGAGTATTGAATGGGGGATACAAAAACTGCTGAAGGCTTTAAAGGGTGCCCCCGCTTCAATTTCCAAAATGGTGGTGGTCGGCAACCCCGCCATGATTCATATCATAACAGGGACAGATCCCAAGTCCATCGGCATCGCCCCCTATCAACCGGCATTCCATGAGGCCAGGTGCTTTGATTCCCAGGATTTACAATTTAACATGAAGGGCTTTAAGGTCTACACCCTGCCCAATATTTCCGGATTTCTCGGCGGAGACATCCTGGCGGCCGCCCAGGCTGCCGACATGGAATCACAGCCCGACGGCACCCTGCTCATTGATCTGGGCACCAACGGTGAGCTGATGTTGAAACATAAAAATTCCCTTCATGCAACATCATGTGCAACCGGCCCAGCATTTGAAGGAGCAACACTGTCCTGCGGCATCCAGGCGACTACCGGGGCGATCAATGCCATTGAAATCGATGACAGTGAACATGTTACAGGCGTCTTTCTGGTAAACTCATCCGGCGCCTCAGTCGCCAAACCATCCGGTATCTGCGGTGCCGGTGTGATCAATGCCGTGGCGCAATTTTGCAGAAAAAAGATTATCAGACCAGATGGGGCCTTTCGATCAGGCCAAGACAAATTTATCCTTGTACCGGAAAATTCGGAATCCGGCCAGTCGTGCATCCATATCAGTCAAAAAGATATCCGGTCGGTCCAGCTGGGCAAATCCGCATTGATCACAGGTATCACATTTTTAATGAAACGAGCCGGGATCAGTAAACTTGAAAAACTTATCATTGCCGGAGCGTTTGGCGCTTATCTCAACACCTCTGATCTAAAGAGACTGGGTATGATTCCGGACATGGATGATGACAAGATAGACATCGCCGGAAATTTAGCCGGTTCAGGAGCGGTCATGGCTCTTTGTGATGAACGGTATATTCATAAAACCACTCACATGTCGGCTGAAATTGAAACGGTAGATCTCGCCTGCGACACTCAATTTCAAGAGGCATTTATAAATAATCTCAGTTTTCCGGCTTAAAATAAAGGGGTCAGGTCCGCTCGTGACTCTTATTGAAGCTTTTAAACGATAGACATTGATCGGCAACTGGTTGGCTGCGAGCAGCCTTCTCGGCAGGCTCGACGATTGGGACGCTCTGCTGGCAGAAAAGGACGACCTGTTTGCCAAATTCGAGAAAAAAACCAGCAAGCGGCAACGGGCCAGTGGCAAACGAGCGTGTAAAATATGATCATCACAACCGGGCTATGATCTTAACAGGCTTTACCGGCAGATGGTATTCAACATCATGATCGGCAATACTGACGATCACCTGAAAAATTTTATCATGCTGCACGATTACAACGGCTGGCGCTTAAGTCCCGCTTTTGATATGGTGCCGAACATCGGATTTAACCAGGAACACGTTCTTCGAATCGGCATTCAAACCCGGCCGCCGAATACTGAAACGCTTCTTACCGAGATAAAACATTTTGGAATAAAAAGGCGGCAACATGCAATGGGAATCATTGAAGAGGTTCATGTGGCTGTATCAAAATGGCCTGAAATTTTTAGTAATTACAATGTACCGGAAAAGGACGCTGAACGTCTTGGCAAAGATATCGGTCAACGGTTGAAGATAACCTCCTATTGAGAGTGATGTGTTCTCGAATTCCGGTAACGAAGCCGAAAAAATTTTGTTGAACGCGAAATAGAACATAACGGATTGAATCAAAAAATTCTTTCTCAAAAGAAACCCTGTAATGATAAGGGAGAAAAAGTATGAATTACAGCAAAGCAATGGAAACCCTCATATGGAATTTCAGACTGGATTATGACCCCGTAGGCATCCGGTTTGTTTTTGATGAATCTGAAATAGAGTCTCTGACAGTAAGCCACAAAGCAAAATCAAAATTATCTTACTGCCAGTATCTTGCCGCAGCCCGTTCGGCCAAACATGCGCTTTTCATGGAACCGGACCGTCTTTTATGTAAAAATGCCCAACCTGTTTTCGGATTCAGGTCCCTTGAGCGTCACGTCGATGGGAAAAACCACGAGAAATACCTCATAGATTCCGACTTATCCTGGCAGGTTCCCCAGGAAAAGGAACGTTTATCCGAAGGATCCTGCAAAGGAATCTACATGGCACCTATGGAAAACTTCGATGCTATTGGCGTTGATCCAAGCGTTGTTTTCATCATGGTCACTCCGTATCAGGCATACCATATATTAAATGATTACATGGGGGCCATGAACAAACCCAACCTTACATTTTTCGCTACCCCCAATTCTGCTGTCTGTTCGGGGAGTGTCTACACTTTTAATAAAAACACTGCCAACATGACCACCATGTGCGCCGGTTCCAAAACCTCGGGAAAAACTGAAATGAACTACATGAATCTGTTCATCCCCGGCACCCAGATGATCCCCACAGTTGAGCAATTGATCAAACGCATTAAAACCACTGGCGGCCCGTCCCTTCTTGGCAAAGGCGGCCAGCCATGGCCGGGCCTGGATGTCTGTTCGGGCTGCCCCATGGTCAAATTCGAAAAAATATCCTAAGCCTTACAGGCCAAGAATATTTTTGGAAAAGGCGGGTTTTAAAACCCGCCTTTGTTAATTTAACTCCCTTCTCTTGGTATACTTACAAATCTAAAGAAAAGGGAAAGGGGGTCAGGTCTGCTCTTGACTCTTATTGATGCTTTTAAACGATAATAAGGGGATTGAATATTGACGTTCTATCCCTTTTTTTAAACCGTTTTTCGTTTGCCCCACTCCCAGAGCCGCACGAGCGTGTTAGTCTTGATTATATAAATCAGATGGCAATAGTAAAAAGCTTGACTTTTAACTTTAGTATTGTATATATTCTGCCCATGCTTTAAGTCCATGGGGAGCATGAACGACACCATGCCGAGTTCGAGTGTCAGGAAAAACAAGATACGTTTCTAAATACGAACCGCTGAAAAGGTAAAGAAGGAGAAATGTATAAGATTGTCAGGCTATGAATGAGGAAGCGAGAGTTGTTTTAAGTTTAAACATCTCATAGGTTGTTTTGACAAAACATTGTCTAAACGATGGGAACCTCAGATTGTTCTTGATTTTACTAATTTATATTAACCCAGAAGAGAGGGTCATATGAAAACGTTCTTAAATTCTATGTGTGTTGTTGCTCTGATTTCTTTATTTTGCCTCAGTCATGCCTATGGACAACCATCCGCACATGATAAGGATGCAAAATTAAACAAAGTTAAATCCGAAATGATAAAATTGATCAAAGCCGGAAGGGACATGGAACAATATCGCACATCCATGGATGATCCTGAAAAAGCCAAGTTATGTGAAGAAAAAATGAATCAATACAATCCCATTGAGCAGGAAATCATAAAAGATCTGGAAGCACTCTCCCTAGGCCACGACATGAAAATGTCCATTTTTGATGTTATCAACTGTACGTCATGCTTACCAGAAGCACTTGAATCATGTCACGAAGCCGAAAAAATTTTGTTGAACGCTAAATAGAAAAAAAATGAATGAATCAAAAAATTCCTTCTCAAAAGAAACCCTGTGCAGAATGCTACCTGATGTGATACACACATAAAAAAACAAACAAGCAAATAAACCATTATTTCATTCATTCACAGAGAACTATGAACCTGAAAAAAGATGCGTTACTCCTTACTCTGATCCTGACGCTGTGCATGCTGTCATGCACTCCCAAAACAATTCCCAACGGCTCTCCCGATGTCCAGGGATTCACCGTAAAGGCGGTTGATTCGCCCCTGCTTTCCCTTACCGGCCCAGAGATTCCGGAAACGAAAAACAACGTGGCCCTGCTTGATGTGGGGGAGGAAGCCTTACTATTGAGGATTCACCTTATCCGTGCGGCCCGTCATTCCATTGCCATGCAGACCATCATATGGATGAATGATGAAACCGGCCGGTTGCTGATGCATGAAATGATCCGGGCGGCTAAACGGGGGGTCAGGGTCCAATTACTTATCGATCATTTTGTATCGGAAAAGCATCCCGAGATTGCGGCTTTTCTGGCAACAGTTCACCCCAATCTGTCCATAAAGATGTACAATCCCATTGTGGGACCGTTTTCAGAGCACCGAATCAACCCTTCGGCCGTGGATAAGCTGACCCGGTTGCTCAGCGGGTTCAATAAGGTCAACCAGCGCATGCACAACAAAGTGTTTATCGTGGATGACCACGTCGGCATCACAGGAGGCCGAAACAACCAGAATGCCTATTACGATCAAGCCAGGGGTATGAACTATCGGGATCGAGATATCCTTGTCACTGGGCCCGTGGTCAAGGAATTGCGTCAGAGTTTTAACGCGTTCTGGTCATTCAAATATTCCATCCCCCTTAAATCCCTTGTGGATATTAACGACGTTCAAATTAAAACCTGGACCACGCCCAAAGATTTCGCCTTTCACGGCATGTTTGGCGAGATGTTGGCCGATGCCGACAATTATCATAAGATCAAGGCTTTGTTTTCAGATCACCTTCACCCTGTTGACCACGCCTACTTCATTGACGACAATCCCGGAAAGAATGAGAAGAAATGGCTGGGCAGATTTATGGGGGCAGGCAAAATCACCATGGAACTGGCCCGTCTGGTTTCCGAAGCCAGGGATAATATCTATATCAACACACCGTATCTGGTGTTAACGGACCCCGCCATCACCCTTTTCAAAGAGATACGGAAAAAGCATCCAGACATGAATATCCGCATCGCCACGAACAGTCTGGCGGCCACCGACAGCTGGCATTGCTACGCCTTGTCCTTTCAGCAGAAACAGACCATGCTCCAGGACCTTAAATTTCACATCTACGAATTCAAGCCCCTTCCCGGTGATATGAGAACGTATATGCCCGGTTACGACACATTAAAGGCAAGACCTTTTACACCGGCTGAAAAAAGGGAATTCGGTGAGGCCCGAGTTGAAGAAGACACCAGCCTTCAAAGGCCTCCCCACCCCGGTGAGCCTTATATGTGCCTGCACGCAAAAACACTTGTAATCGATGACGAAATCACCTTCATCGGGTCATACAACCTGGATCCCCGGAGCGAAAATTTGAACACCGAAGTGGGACTTGTCGTTCGTGACAAGGGATTTGCCGCCCTGGTAAAAAACAGTATCGCCAAGGACATGGCCCCTCAAAACAGCTGGGTGATCGCCAGAAACAAGTACCCCCTCGGCCTGGGTGCTCCCAACACCATCCTTTCGGATTTGTCTCGGATTCTGCCGTTGGTCGACCCCTGGCCCCTGCGCTACGCCGGATCTTATGAACTCAATGATAACAAAACACCGTTGGAGTCCGACCATGACGATTTTTACGACCATTATCATTACGTGGGGAATTTCCCGGACATTCCTCTGGACCGAAGCGGTAAAGTCATCGGCACACTGATCACCAAAACCCTCTTTGGATTTGTCAAACCTTTGCTATGAAACCGAAATGAACTACATGAACCTGTTTATTCCCGGAAGCCAGATCATTGCAACCGTGAAGCAATTAGTTAAACGTATTGAAGAAACCGGCGACCCTTCCCTTCTGGGTGAAGGCGGCCAACCCTGGCCCGGACTGGATGTATGTGCAGGATGCCCCATGGTCAAATTCGAAAAAATATCCTGATTTTTTCTGAATCAGGCATGATTGGGAAGGCGGATTGAAACTCCGGCCCTGGAAGACAACCGCCTTCCCTTGAGCTGCCTACAAATGCGCACCGGTTGGGCCTGGATTATCTATTTCGTGCCTCTGTATTTTGACCAGAAGCTGTGCTTTTTACCATGGGATTGAGTAAGCCCTTCGGCATAGGTTTCATGATGATCAAAATGACGCCAGTCACGAATTGACGGTGCCAAGGCATCCAGTTTTTTAAGATATCGAATCCCATGGGGGTAAGCCTTGGTGTATCCCCGCTCCAAAATGGAATCCAGCAGACTTCGGTATATCAAACTGGCCACCAGTGAGCGATCTTCCAATTCCATGGGAGCCACAAAAGAAAGCAGGCTTTCATAATAATGACCGTTCAACTGATCGGCTCGCTCAAGCAGATAGGTTTCCGCTTCGTCGAACTTTCCCATGGCAATGAGGAATTCAGCATCACAGTCCCTGAGTTTGTTTTCAGCTAAAATATCGACCACTTCTTCAGCCACAACCTCATCTTTCTTATCATGGCCAATCACGTCCAACAGGCCTTCAAGACTTTTCATAGAGGGATAGCTTTTGAATTTCTCAAAAAGAATTTCGGCTAATTTGCCCGTATCGCCCCACTGCTCGTATATCTCGAGGTACAACTTATCCCGTTCATACGACTGATACGCTTCTTCCTTGGGGATTTTTTCCAGCCAGGAAAAAGCAGTCTGACTATCGCCACTTTCCAGATAAACACGGGCAATATCGACTTTCGCTGCGGTTGGAACATCTCCCCACGCTGCAATGCGGGTTTGCTCAAAAAGGGGTGCATCCTTGATTTGACGGGCCAAGAGTTCAATCAGAATCAGAAAGTGATGTTTCTTATGCTTATCAGCCTCGTCATCACCCAAGGCTTGAAGCGTTGAAATCATACCACGGATTTCCGTCTCAGGAAGGTATGACTCCGCACACTCCATCAGCGCATCCCGCACCCCGTAATTGTCATTGAGATTCAGTGTGAGAACCATCTTGGCGATTTTCCCTTTGTCCTCACAGCGTGAGGCATAGTCAACGAACAGATCCTTTGCATCAAAGCGGTATACATCTCCCACATTCCCGCTGGAATCATCGCAATTGCCGATGACACCCTCGTCCGTTTCATAAAACAAAACCACCAGCGCAGCCCCAGTGAGAGGATCGCTGACACTATCCTTCATATCTTCAAGCAATCCTTCCAGGTCACGTGCAAAGCCTGCGGATTCTCCCCAGCGGACAAACCGCCGGGACCGCTTCAGGCTGGACAATTTTTTCTTGAACCGCTGGATGTTTTCTTTGGGGCCTGCAAGCATACTCGTCACCCGTTCTTCCACGGCATCAATCCGTTCAGCCAATACCAGCAAGACGTCAGCCAGACACTCGGCCCCCAGATTCATTAATTTTTCTTTTCGATCCTTTTTCATTTAATTTTTCCTGAAAGTTCGGCCGATGGGATAAGCCAAGAATCGTCATCAGGTCATGGCCCGATCTGTCCCCCGTCCAGGGCTTGAGCCAATTCCTTTACTTGGTCGTTTACTTGATCGCTTACTTGGTCTGTGGATACTGATAACGGGTTGATCATGTGAGCTTTTTTATTTACCACGAAACACACGAAAAAGGGAAAGCAGACCCGGCCAGACGATCTCCAGCAACAGTTTCTCAAGAATAAAACTGTGCCTCTTGTGCTGCCCTCGCCAACACATCGCTACTGTTGTTTATAAAAGCAGATAAAGCGGGTTTTTTAATTATATTTAAAAATTCAGCCTCATCGGCACTTAAACCTGCAAAGTAAGTATCTCTTTTTGTCTTTTCGTCCAAACCCTTTAAACTATCATCACTCAAATACCGCCAGTATGCTTTATACCATTTCCGGCAGGTCGAGAAACTCAAGTACATAGGGCGATTTCAACACATGAATCGGGTTCAAACTCTCACCGGGCAATCGTTCCCGGCAGACAGGAAGCAAGCCCGACTCGCCATGATTTGTGAGGATGCGTTCATAGTAAGATGACTGAATCTGACGCTCAAGCTGCGCTTTGGTCCAACCGCATTCTGCGGATTCCTGTTCATAAAATGCCCTGGCTTTTTCATCGCTTACCCGCATCAGAGCCCGGTAATGCGACCAAGAGAGTTGCGGATGAAAACCATAAACCCATTCAGTACCTGCCGGGTACTGATTTGAGGGCAGGAACGATTCGTGGCTGCCATGACTGTCTTTTTCAGTATCCGGAGATTTAGTACCCGCCGGGTACTGAATGTCCAAACGAGACTGAAACACCTGATACAATTTTCGAAAATTCTGGAGATTGGGCACAGAAAAGCCCGATCCATAACGCGAATTCAGGTTTACAGACAACTCTTCCAAGACCTGTTTCCCATATTCCGCCCGTGGTTCGCCGCCTTGAATCTCTTCAAAAATTTCCCGCCCGATGAGCCAATAAGCTATAACCATATTGGAATTCACCGAGCAGACGACGTTCTTCATAGCCTGTTCGAGAATGGCACTAATCCGGTCAAACAAGCTATTTTCCACCTGTTTTTTCCTTTCGTGCCTTTCGTGTGTTTCGTGGTCACCCATTGCCGATCATCTCCTTTAACGCCAGCAGTTCCCGCACAATTCCGCTCTTCACCGTGGCAAGATCCTCTTCACTGGCATCGCCCACTTCGGCCTTGATCAATTTATCCAAAATCAATGAAGGACTTTCGTATTCCATATCTTCAAAGACATCTTCACGATAACGGCTGAAGCTCAAATCATAACCTTCATCTTTGCTTGCTTCCCATGAAACCACAAACCATTTTTGCGTTCGGTCCGTGTCTGTTTCTGGATTGCGTGCGTGGAATTTTTCGATGATGTCCTGTAGATCGCCATGCCCGTCTTTTTTGCTGCGTTTGTCATCCAGAGAATAACCGTCATCCCCCATGTCATAAAACCAGGTGTGTTCCGTGGCCGGAGTTCTGACCGTGTCTTTGGGACCCCATATTTTGGTAAAAAGAAGGATTGCGGTGCTGACCCCGGCATAGGGTTTAAACACACCGCTGGGCATGGTGATCACGGCTTTCAGGTCGCAGCGTTCCACCAGCAACTGCCGCAGACTCTTGAAGGCACCGCCTGAACTGAACAACACCCCCTGAGGCACGATCACACAAGCAGTTCCTTTTTTTTTCAGCATCCGATGTCAGAAGGGTTGAACCTTTATTGAAGGCCAACTGGGTTAAAATGTACTGATAGGCTCCCAGCAAAAAACCGCCAGTCCCACAGGCCGGATCGGCAATGCGGTGACCCAATTGAGGCTGAACCAGTTCGGTCATCAGCTTAATGATATGGCGGGGGGTTCTGAACTGACCGTTTTTTCCAGAAGAGGCAATTTCAGAGAGCAGCATTTCATAGACATCTCCCTGAATATCCTGAAAGGCATGACCCTTTTCGTTGGAGTCTTTTGCCATAATATCAAAAATCTCGTCGATGGTTTTCACCGCCTCGACCAAGAGGGCCGGTTTGGGGATAATAAACACCGCGTTTTTCATATGATGGGTAAAGTTAGAGTCCGTCCCATTCATGTCTTTGAGAAAGGGGAAAACCTTGTTTTGCACATGCAGGAGCATCTCTTCGGCCTTCATGTCTTTGAACTCACTCCACCTTAGGGTGTGCCGTTCCACCCTAAATGGCTTTTGGTCTTTCTTCAACTTATCCCTGTGTTCCGGAGGAATCCAGAAGCCGTCAAATTTCGAAACGTATCGTTTACCCGTTGATTTAGTATCTGACTGTTTCTTGTACAGATCCAGTGTGTCCAGCCGTTTCATAAACAGAAGATAGGTGATTTGTTCAATGGCAGTCAGTGGATTGGAAATACCGCCGCTCCAGAATTTATTCCACAGCTGGTCGATTTTTAATTTAAGCTCGGGGTTATATTGAAGCATGGGTTTTCTCTCTTTATTTATCGCCTTTAAATAAGGTGTGACTTTTTGTGGTCAGTCGGTATTTCTGCATACTGCATCGGGGTGTGTCGGGCTTGATCATTACAATCAGACCTTTTCCAATGCAGTTAATAAATTGGCCTTAAGATATTGTTCATGATCTTTAAGCTTCAAATTCTCATGAAACTCATGTCGGCTCATGCCTCCGGAAGGGATTCTTAACAAATTAACATCCAGAGTAGCTTCCGGGGTGACTTCCGGACACAGTGGTCTGTGGTGCCCTCAATTTCAATAGAAGGATACTTACCTAATCCGCATGCTCAAATCAACGGCACGGGCCTGGTGGGTCAACGCACCGGAGGAGATGATGTCAACCCCGGTGGCGGCAAGGTCTTTGAGACGGTCTTTGGTCACATTACCGGAGACTTCCACCAAAGCGCGTTTAGCGATGAATGCCACGGCATCTCGGACCTGATCCAGATCCATATTGTCAAGCATGATCACATCAGCGCGAGCATCCAGGGCCTGCTGAATCTCGTCCATGGTAGTGACCTCCACCTCAATCTTGACCAGATGGGACACATGGTGACGAATTTTATCCACGGCATGTTTAATGCCTCCACAGGCAGCGATGTGGTTGTCTTTGATCAGTACTCCGTCTGAAAGGGACATGCGGTGATTGAAAGCCCCGCCCACCCTGACGGCGTATTTTTCAAGGACGCGCCAGCCGGGAATTGTTTTTCGGGTATCCACCAGCCGGGCACGTGAACCCGCCATTTCATCTGCGTAGCTTCTGACATTCGTGGCAATACCGGAAAGGCGTTGGAGAAAATTCAGAGCGGTTCGTTCACCTTTGAGCAAGGCTCGCATCAGACCCTTAAATTCCATGACGGTTTCACCTGTTTTCACTGTGTCACCATCCTTAAAAAACGCGGTGATATCAGCACAGGGGTCAAGTGTTTTAAAAACCTGTTCGGCGATGCACGCTCCGGCAAGAATCAGATCCTGCTTGGCCACAATATAGCCTTCACCTTTAGCATCAGCTTCAATGGCGAAGTCGGATGTGATATCACCGGACCCGATATCTTCGGCAAAGGCAAGTTCAATGAGGTGTTTTATGTTTAGCTCCATGTGTATCTCTATAATGCAATAATAGAATGTCTACGACTAACACCCAATATGGAAATTATACAATCTCATACGATAGCAACTCATTTAAAAATATTTTATTCAGCCATCATTCCATTGATCCAGAGTTCGGATTCGCTAAGATCAAGTTCATCAGACCAACTTATACCAAAACCATGTTTATCTGCTTTGACTGACATGAATAGACTGTCGTTTAATAGCGGTTTGAAGGTCTCGTCTTTCATCAATGGGGTGCAATCGTATATTTTACTAATATTATTCGTAAATGTTATAAAAAGGCATTTATTCGCAATGGCCTTGACGTGCTTAATTTTAGGATAACTCATCACATTTCTCCTTAATCGAGCCCGGGGAGGTTCTTAAAATTTTGCGTTTGCCACATTTCAAGAAGGTCATTGGGAATGCCTTCACACGAAATTTATCCGACACCAAGGGATGTTAAACTTAGTGTTGGGCTTGTTTGATCTTTTCTATATTTTCCATGTATTTATCCAGCTTTTCACTGGCTTCCTGGTGCTGGGTCCGGACCTTTTCCACCACATCTTCAGGGGCCTTGCCCATAAAATCCTCATTATTGAGTTTCCGTGAAATCCCTTCCACTTCCTTGGAAAGCTTGGCAATGGCTTTTTCAAGACGCGCAGTCTCTTTGTCAAAATCAATGACACCCGTAAGTTTCACAAACAGGCTCCCGTCACCCACAATGGCTGTGGCAGATGATCGGGGTTTTTCTCCCACAGGGGTGATCTCAAATGCATCCAGCCTTGAAAGAATCATGATCAGGTCTTTGTGTTCTTTGGCTGTGTTTCGAACCATGTCTGCATCACTCTGGAACTGGGCGGTAAGGTTCATGGATGGAGCAATATTCATCTCGCCCCGGATGTTTCTAACGCCTGAAATGACGCCCATGACCAGATCCATATCCTTTTCGGCTGTCTCATTGACCACAAGACCCTCACGATCACCGGGATAGGTGGCGGTCATGATGGACCCTGTCACACCTGGTATTTTCCCCCAGATTTCTTCGGTGACAAAGGGAATCACCGGATGGAGCAAAATCAGGGTATCCTTGAGAACCCTGTAAAGAACAGCCTTGGATGCGTTCATACAGGCATCGCCATTTTTACCGTAAAGGGCTGGTTTGGAGGCTTCAAGGTACCAGTCACAGAATTCATTCCAGACAAATTTATACAGGGCGTTGGCGGTTTCATTGAAACGGTATTCATCCAGAGTCAGGGTCACCTCATCAGTGACTTTCTTCAATTTGGACAGGATCCAGTGATCCGCAAGGCTCATATGCTCCATGTCCAGTTCAGGATAGGCCTTATCCAGATGCATAAATGAGAAGCGAGCCGCATTCCAGAGCTTGTTGATAAAATGGCGGTAGCCGTCCACTCTGGCCAGAGACATCTTCACATCACGACCCTGGGCTGCAAAGGCGGTGAGGGTGAATCGAAAAGCATCGGTTCCGTAACTGTCGATGACCGTCAGGGGATCAATGACATTTCCTTTGGATTTGCTCATTTTCTGGCCTTCTTCATCCCGGACCAGGGCATGGATATACACATCCTTGAAAGGCACTTCATCCATAAAATGCAAACCCATCATCATCATACGGGCCACCCAGAAAAAAAGTATATCAAATCCCGTCACCAGGGTAGATGTGGGGTAAAAGGTCTTTAAGAGGCTTGTCTGATCTGGCCATCCCATGGTGGAAAAGGGCCATAGGGCTGAGCTGAACCAGGTGTCCAGCACATCCGTGTCCTGGTTTAGATTTGTTTTGGCACAGGAGGGACACACCGTGGGATCGTCCAGCTCAACGATGATCTCACCACAGTCATCACAGGTCCACACCGGGATCCTGTGTCCCCACCAGATCTGGCGGGAAATACACCAATCCCGGATATTGTTCATCCATTCATAATAGGTTTTGGTCCAGTGCTCGGGAATAATCCGGGTTCTCCCCTCTTCCACGGCTTTGATGGCTTTTTCGGCCAGGGGCTTTGTGCTCACAAACCACTGTTTGGACAGATTGGGTTCGATGATGGTCTTGCAGCGATAGCAATGCCCCACGCTGTGGGCATGGTCATCAATTTTGACCATCAGGCCGTCTTTTTCAAGGGCTTCAACCGCTTGTTTCCGACATTCTTCCCGGGTCAATCCTTGGAAGCGTCCGGCCCCTTCAAGCATGAAACCTTCATCACTGATTACCTTGGGGCTTTCAAGATTGTGTCGTTGGCCAATATGGAAATCGTTGGGATCATGGGCCGGGGTCACTTTCAAGGCTCCGGTTCCAAAACCCATCTCCACATAGGAATCACGAATTATCGGAATCTCCCTGTCGGTAAGAGGCAGTTTGACGGTTTTGGCCGTAATATTATTATAGCGTTCATCATCCGGATTAACGGCCACGGCGGTATCACCGAACATGGTCTCGGGCCTGGTGGTGGCCACAACAAAATGGCCTGATCCGTCAGCAAAGGGGTATTTGATATGGTAAAGCTTGCCCTGCTTGTCTTCGAAATCCACTTCAAGATCGGCCAGGGCCGTGTTGCAGCGAGGGCACCAGTTGATAATGTAATTGCCCCTATAAATCAAGCCCTGTTTGTATAACTCCACAAACACCTTACGAACAGCTTTGGAAAGGCCTTCATCCATTGTAAAACGTTCCCGGTCCCAGTCACACGACGCACCCATCCGCTTCAGCTGATTGATGATGGCATTTCCGGATTCCTCTTTCCAGGCCCAGACCCTTTCAACAAATTTTTCCCGGCCGATTTCATGGCGTGAAACACCTTCCGTGGCCAGTTTTTTTTCAACCACATTCTGGGTTGCGATTCCGGCATGATCTGTTCCGGGCATCCACAACACATTATCTCCACGCAGACGTCTGTACCGGCATAAAATATCCTGCAAGGTGTTGTTCAATGCATGACCCATATGAAGGACACCGGTGACATTGGGCGGAGGAATCACAATGGAAAAGGCTTTTTTCCCTTGTTTTTCTTCGGCGCAGAATAATTTTTCCTTCATCCAGTATTCATAACATCTCTGTTCAACATCATGGGGTTCATACCCCTTATCCAGCTGTTCTGTACTCATAACTAACGACCTCGAATTTTTTAAAAAATCATACCTCATATAATAAAAACTGGGAACTATGATCTAATTCCCAGTTATCATTAAAAATGAATTTTATAGTATGTTTTTAAGGTTTTTACAATTTTATTTATCTTCAGGTTGTACCAGAAGACCTTTCAGCCGCTCAATATCCTGAGAAACGGTTTTACCAATGACTTCGGTCAAAATGGCATCAATTTTTTCTCCGTACAGTTTCCTGAGAACACGCTCCACAGACTGGTCCAGCTGTTCCTGTGATACGGTGATTGTCTGGGTAGCTCCTTCTCCTTCTTGATTTTCACTGGGAATTTCGAATCCCAAGGACTCAGTAATACTTTTTTTGTCATCGTGCTTGTGACTGCTGATTTCCTTATCAATTTCATCTTCCAGCTCTGAGAAGCCAATGGTTTCTTCCAAGGCAGCCCCTGGAACATGGCCATCATCCCAGGTGATATCCATAAGGTCTTCCTGGGTTTGATCCAGCTGTTCTTCGGTTGAATCAGAAACGATATCTGACAAATCCAGGAATTCATCCACCACAGTATCATCGAAAACCAAGGAGTCCATATCTTCGGAATCGGGAACAGATGATATTTCCGCAGTATCATTAAGAGTATCTTCTTCAACATCCATTCCAAGGAAATCATCCAGGTCATCCTCTTTTGCATCCATCTCCACGGTATCGTCCAAGGACGATCCGGATACATCGGAATATTCCCCATCGGCATAATCACTTAAAGCCTCCAGATCTTCTGGCACAAGAGTCAGATCGATAATCTCATCATCCATATCATACGTATCAGAGGACGAAAATTCTGAGGTTTTAGGTGTATCTGAAAGAGGTACCCTGAGGTTGTCTGATGTTTGCTCTGCAAAACTGTCAAAATCAAAATCACCCTTGACCGGTTCGGCATTGATGATGGTGGGTTGTTTTTCATCAGATATCGGAATTTCTGATAAATCGAATTGCAGATTATCACTCGTTTGCTCTGAAAAAGACGCAAAATCATTATCTTGAACAGTTAATTCCGGGAAATCAGATGTCAATTCATCCAGAATCTGTGTAGGCGGTTCCATCTGATCAGAAACGTCCTCGGCGTCATCAGCGTATGTCAGGTCAAGAAGGATCTCTTCGTCTATGGTCATTGTGGCTGTATCGGTAAGATCGAGGATCCCGTCATCCAGGGTCTGATCAGCCGAATCGGTCAGTTCAAGTATTTCAGCATCTTCATCCACTGTCGTTGTCAGATCGAGGATCTCATCGTCCAGGGTCTGGTCAGCCGAATCAGTCAGTTCAAGTATTTCATCATCGTCATCTGCCGGTATTGTCAGATCAAGAATTTCATCATCCAGGGTCTGGTCAGCCGAATCGGTCAGTTCAAGTATTTCAGCATCTTCATCCACTGTCGTTGTCAGATCGAGGATCTCATCGTCCAGGGTCTGGTCAGCCGAATCGGTCAGTTCAAGTATTTCATCATCGTCATCTGCCGGTATTGTCAGATCAAGAATTTCATCATCCAGGGTCTGGTCAGCTGAATCGGTCAGTTCAAGTATTTCATCATCTTCATCCACTGTCGTTGTCAGATCGAGGATCTCATCGTCCAGGGTCTGGTCAGCCGAATCGGTCAGTTCAAGTATTTCATCTTCGTCATCTGCCGGTATGGTCAGATCAAGAATTTCATCGTCCAGCGTCTGATCAGCCGAATCGGTCAGTTCAAGTATTTCATCATCATCTGTCGGTATTGTCAGATCAAGAAATTCATCATCCAGGGTCTGGCCAGCCGAATCAGTCAGATCAAGGATCTCGTCGTCATCATCAAGTGATCCCATCAGATCCACGAGCTCTTCCTCCATAGTCTGGGTTGAAAATTCATACGGATCCTGAATATCTTTTTTGATTGCAGCGGGAACCTTGTCTTCATCCAGAATTTGAGTCACGGGTTCTGACAAATCTAAAATATTCTCTTCTTCGTCAACCATTACGGGGACGACAGGGCCGTCATCATCATCCAGAATCTGGGTCACGGGATCTCCGAGCTCAATGATCTCATCACTATCATCATCAAACATAACAGGTGCACTGTCTTCAGTTGAATCATCCATGCCGGATAGATCCAACGGTGAACCTTCAGCCATGTTGACCGGTTGCATAAGATCAATGATATCATCGTCATCAAAATCATTGGAGACGCTTGAATGGGACATAATTTTTGTTTGAACGGGCTGGGTTAGGTCAATAATATCATCAGTATCATCAGGAGGAATTGTTAAATCGATTATTTCTTCGTCTTGAACCGTATCGGTCAGTTCTATAAGTTCATCATCAAGGTCAAACAAGTCTTTTTCCGACTGTTTTTTTTCATCCATAAGGGATTGTCTCCAGTGAATAAACGATTCAACATATTTGCTAAAAGTAATAATAATTTGATAAGCATGTTAAATAACTATAGAAAAAAGCTTCAGTAAAAATACCACAAGGTTGGATATGTGTCAAGGCATTTGATATTACTGGATTTAGCTGTTTTACAGAGATTTGCTCATTTAAAACGATGATCAGACCTTTTCTCACCGCCCTCACCCTTTGAAGCCCCCACCCAGCCTGAACGCACCTCCCCTTCCGGCTGATCAAACACAGGTACATAGGGCTTGATGTCGAAAAGTGGCGTATTATCAAGCACGTCTATCCCTTCAATCTCAACCCTATGATCATGAACGGAAAGAAGCCTCACAATTGAAAGTCCTATTGTGTTTGAAAGGCGTTCGGATCACTCCGATGGGGAAAAGCTCAACCATATGGCCTCCGTTAAGGGCGATTCGAGAATCGCCCTTGGTTTTCATTCCATTGGAATCAATTCTACAGATAGGACATGGCAGTTTTCAGATGAGCAATCCAGATCGTCACCATATTGTCGTATTCTGCTGTCCCTTTCATCACCGGCGTGGAGGAAATACCCGCCTTGCCCAAAATATTTTTCCAGGAATCCTCTTCATCTCCCGCCATATCATTCATGGCATGATCACCCGCAACAGACATAAAGGGAACCAGCCAGGCCTTGCTGATCTTTTTTTCCACCATCATGTCTTTGATCTCAGTGATATCGGGAGAGCCTTCCACTGTCCCAACAAACACAAGGGGATCTTTTCTCTGAAGATGAAACATCAGGGCTGCATAAAATGCATTGGACGGATGGGGAGTGCCATGGCCCATCAAGACCACGGCCTCGTTTTTCGTCCTCTGGGGCGGCAGATTGTCAATAATGGCCTGGGTCACGGTTTTCATATCGTCTTCAAGATTCAACAGGGGCTCTCCGACTATGATCTTTTCAAACCCATCGGGCAGGTGGCTGAAGGCCTGAACCGTCTTTACAAGGTCGTCGTATTCTTCGCCCCGGATGGTATGCAGGGACTGGACAGCCACATGGGTAAATCCTTGTTCCATCATCTTGACCAGAGCCATTTCAACGGAATCCAACTGTTTGCCTTGTTTGGCAAGTTTTTTCCGGATAATGGATGAGGTATATGCCCACTTTACCGGAATCGTGCCAAATTCCTTTCCAACCATGTCAGCGATATGATCAAAAGACTTCTGGGCCTGGGGAACCGAGGTCCCGAAGGCCACCAGAAGAATCCCTTTTTTCGTGTCTTTTTTGTGGCCGTGGCTTCCTGCAAAGGTCAATGAAATGGATCCAAGAACAACAACAAGGGACATAAAAATGAATTTGGGTAAACGAGATTGTTTCATGATTTCTCCTATGAATAAAAAAATTAACATGGCCCGGAACAAAAAAATCCCCAGACCGACAATGTCAGTGATCCGGGGATAGCCCTGTTTATCCATAAGATCTTAAACCAGCCTTCTGTCCACGAAGCATCCGGTTCGTACATTCAGGTAGGTCTTCTGACTCTCCTCCCCTTTCAGCAGCCTTCCCGATCCTGGATCAGTGGCGTACATGGCTGAAAGCGTTTCTTCTAAAAAGATGTAAGGATTACAGTGGCGGGCCCGTTCCTGATTTTAACAGGATTCCCGATTATGCCTTTCGGCACCTGAACATGTATTCCTTTTTGCTATATCATGACCATAGGTATGTCAATAAGTTTTTCACCACAAAAAACCAACGCTGCGCTTGCCCAGGATCGTGTCATCAAATAGGGCCGAAGCCGGTTTTCCCGCCATACCAAGACACACATGAAGCGGCAACAAATGCTCTTCACGGGGATGACAGTAGCGCGCCGACGGGGCGCTCTCCCAATTGATCAGGTATTGTTCACGTGTCGCTTGGGCCATGGGGCCGGTGCATACATCAATCAGCCAATCCTGGAAAGCGTCATTGGCTGGATCTTCCCTATGGATTCCTTGAAAAGAAAAGGCTTTCATATTGTGGAATGAAAACCCGGACCCGATCACCAGAATATTCTCGGACATCAATTCCCCCAAGGCTTTGCCCAGCTCTATATGGACTGCAGGATCAAGGCCGCGCACCAGGGAAAGTTGCAGTGACGGAATATGGGCTTGGGGGTACATCAGTTTGAGTGGAATAAATAAGCCGTGATCAAATCCCCGCTGAGCATCAAGGCGAGACGATATCTTATGCTTAAGCAATAAACTATCGACTCTATTGGCAAGTTCAGGACTTCCAGGAGCCGAATAAACGATTTCATAGGATTCATCGGGGAAACCATAATAATCGTAAAACATGGAAGGGGATTGTGCACTTAATAGAGTTGCAACATTTTCCTCCCAATGGGCGCTGATGACGAGTATGGCCTCAGGCTCCCTTAGCCTTGAAGGAAGCTGCTGCATAAAATTTACCATGGTTTTATGGCTTGTATCTCCGAGAATCGGCAAGGGGCCTCCTCCGTGGGAGAAATAGATGATTTGCGCTTGATTTTGAGATTTTTTTTGATTCTTCATTCGTGTTCCGACAGTGCGATCTTTAATCCAAGTGCCACAAAAAGAGCAGCAAATGATCGTTGAAGCCAGACAATGATCTTTGGTGATTTGACCACATACCGCCTGACCCCATGTGCTGAAATGCCATACAGAATAAAAACAACCAAGGTCATCGCCATAAAGGCAACACCCAGAATAAACATATCAAACATGGGTGATGAGGTGCTCGACGAAATAAAAAGTGGCAAAAATGCCAGGAAAAATATGGACAGCTTAGGATTGAGAATATTGATCAAAAATCCTTTGATGATAATTCTCAAATGACCCTGCGTTAATGAAGGGGCATTAAATTTAAGAGCCTCTGTATCGCGCCACATTGACCAGGCAAGAAAAAGCAAATAGAGTGCCCCGGCATACTTAACCGTCTGAAAGGCAACAGCACTCATATGAAGAATGGCAGACAATCCGAGTATGCTTGCAGAAAGATGGGGAATGATTCCTGCGGTGCAGCCTATAGCCGCAGCAATGCTTGCTCGCCAGCCATAAAAAAGACCTGTTGAAACAGTATAAATCACACCGGTTCCGGGAATCAATACCACGACCAGTGATGTCAGAAAAAATTCAGGACTAAACATGTGCATCTCCGATAAAAATTCATCTCATTTACAAGGAATCTGTCTGTGGTTTTTTCATAACATATCGTTTATCAATTTGCATTATATATGAAAAAAAAACCAAAAAAAGCATGAAGCTATCTCAAAAAAAGTAATGTCGCTTGTCATATAATAGTTTCTATGTTAACAAACATGTGACTTAAAAGCGATCTTAAGTTGTTTAGCATTTTTTCTTGTCAATCAACCAGACATGGGCCACCGCGGACATTTTATTGACTCTTTATTGAATGGTGGGTCGCCGTATCAACAGGAGAGTCTGCCGATGCTTTCCTGGGAACACAGGGCTATGCATGGGATACCCAGTCAGATATGCTCATGGCCTTAATCGGCGCCATTACTGCTTTGATATTATTGTCAAAATTACACGACAAACAATTAAGATGAACCCTCAAAAAGTCGACGTATGGCTTGGGAACGATCAATCGATTCCGAATGCAACCATGGTCACATCATCAGCCTGGTCTCTGCTGCCACGGTACATGTCAAAGGCCTTCAATATTTGATCGCATTGCTTGTCCAGAGGAAGTTCACAATGGCTGAGAATTGATTCGTTCAAACATTTTTCACCAAATCTCTGTCCGTTTTGTTCTCCCGGCTGTTTTTTCAGTCCGTCTGTTGATAAATAGACAGTCATCCCGGGTTCAATGCCAATCCGAGTCACGTTTACAACATCATCTCTGGCCGAAAATCCGAAACCCTCTCGAATTTCGTCGCCGGCAATGGTATAAATTTCACGTTTCAGTGTGTATGTCAGGTCCAGACCGAACCCTGAGAATTCAAGATATTTCTGATCATGATTTATCAGACATAAGCCAATATCAAGTCCAATATCCGAAAGGTCTTTGGGAGATACCTGCTTTAATGATTTTCCGATACGCTTGGTCATGGTTTGAAGAATTTGACCTGTATCATAACATTTATCCCCTCGAATGATCCGTTTCAATTCAGAACTTGCAATAAATGTCATAAAGGCACCGGGAACACCTTTTTCCCGGCTATCAGCCACTGCCACCACGGAAATATTATCCATGGCATCCATATAATAAAAATCACCACCCACAATATCTTGGGGCTTCCAAAGTATAAAATTCCTGGGGAAAAATTCCTGCACTTTTTCCTGGGCTGGCAGCATGGACAACTGAATCATGCGGGCGTATCTCAAGCTGCTGTTAATCTTGGTGTTTACCTCATTGATATCCGCAAGAGACCTGTTGAGTTCAAGGGTCCGTTCCTTGACTTTCAATTCCAGGGTTTCATTGGCTTTTTCCTGGATGACAAGGGCATGTTCACGGGCCTCCCTGGCTTTTCGTTCATTGACCAGTGCATGTTCATTGGCAATTCTGGCGCTCCGATCCTGGATATGCAACAATTCCTGGGCTTTGACCCGCTCTCTTTTCTCGAGATTGAGGCGATCCGCCAGGGCAAGAGAAAGGAGCATGACTTCGACAAGTGTTCCGATTTGCATTGAATTTACGGTCCATACACTTCGAGGGATAATACCTACCTTATCCAGACATACAACAATTGCGCTCGTATAGGCGGCAGTCCATGAAATCGAATAATATTTTGCCGGTGAAAAACCTTCTTTCCAGCGTGAAAAAGCAGAGAACAGACCCACAATACTGCAGGACAGACCAAGTAAAATTTCCACTTTGATAGCTATCTTGTATGGAAGGATGATGGATGAGAACGCAATAATTGCTCCTGAGATGGCCAAAAAAACGAATAGTTTATAACAGACAGGACGGCTGTCCTTGAGGCCCAGAAATCCAACGGCAAAGATCGACGCAAAAACAATAATACCGCTTAGAGAAATGATAAGGATCTTGTCATTCCAGAACACACTGTTTGGCCAGAGGTAATGAAAACCAAGCCCATCGAGACTGGCAATAAAAAAATACACGGATAATACGTATAAAACATAATAAAGATAATTGATATCTCTTACGGAAAGGAAAATAAAAATATTATAGATAATCATGATCATCATAAATCCGAAATAACATCCCATAAGTAAAGTATTCGCCTGACTTTTCTCAATAAAATAGTGTTTTTGATAAAGGTTCACAGGGATCTGCATGGAACTTGTGGTCTGAAATCGCATAATTATGGTGATCGGTTCACCTGGTGAAAATAAAATTGGAAAGACAAAATTTGTTTGCTTCATGGGGCGTTGGGAAAAAGGTAATTTATCACCCAGATGAATCGTTTTCATGTCCTTATCAGTTAAAATATATACACGAATATAATCGAGAATCGGGTAACCGATCTCAATAAAAAATTCTTGTTTTTTTTCTCCTTGATTTATAAATCTGCCTTTAAGCCAATAAACAGAATCGGTAAATCCCAAATTCAACGAATTATTGCCTGTTTCCTTCCAATTCAAACCAGCCCCATTGCTTGAATTTATGTCGTTGATCTCAAACACCCCCTCTGCATCTTCAAGATAAGACATGATGGAAACAAGATGTATTTCCCGTGTCTGATCATCCAGACTCACTAAAGGAGGCTGAACAGCCATGACTTTCTGGACAGAAACACTCGCTATAAAAGAAAAAGCAATACTCATCCCCAGTATGATCCACATATGTTTATTCGAAATTTTCATGGGTGTGATATCCGATTTTTATAGGGTTTATTTCACGTTTTAAGGGGCTCAGATTTGCATCTATTCCTAACTCTGCCTATAATTTGTGATCCATTTCATGATAACAAAAAAAGGTCATAGATTAGGTATCGAAGGAGAAAGGGGGGCGCTCCCCGTTAATACACACATTGAATCCCATCATGGTTATGTCATCAACTTGATCTCTGCTGCCTCTTTCGCTTAAGAATATTTCTTTTAATTTTTCCAATTGATGTGAAAAGGGGAGGCCACTGTATTCCTCAACCAATTGTTTTAATCGTTTCGAACCAAACCGCCGCCCTGTTTTTTCAATGAGCTGGTCAGTCAGGCCGTCAGTAAAAAGATAGACTGTCATGTCCTTGGAAAGATCAATTCTGTGAGTGGTATAATTCAAATCAGGCCTGGAAGATATATAACCCACGCTTTTCTTATCGCCCTGGATGGTATTTATTATGTTTTCCTTGACAAAATGAAGATTCATTTTTGCCCCGGCAAAATCAAGACTCTTTTGTTCTAAATTAAAAACGCAGATACCGATATCCAGACCATCATCGGAAATTGCATAAGATGTGTCCTGTTTAAGGCTTTTCCTGACCCTTCTGTTCAACCGGGCAAGGATTTCACCCGGATCAAGGCAATGTTCACCCTTTACAATCCGTTTCAACTCAAAATTTGCAACCAAGGCCATTAATGCTCCGGGAACACCGTGGCCTGTACAGTCTGCCATGGCCACTATAGGGCCTGCATCCAGATCATCAACATAGTAAAAATCTCCGCCAACAATATCCCGGGGCATCCACCAGATAAAATGGGAGGCTAAACATTGGTTGAGTTTATCTTTACCCGGGAGCATGGCCGCCTGGATCATGCTGGCATACTCCAGACTGACCATGACCTCGTTGTTTGCATCACTGACCTGTTGAAGGGTATTATTCAACGCAAGTGTTCGTTCTATCACTTTCTGTTCCAGGGTTTCCGTTGATTTTTTTTGAATTTCAAATGTCTTTTCCCTTGTCTCACGGGCATCTCGTTCTGCTTTCAATGCATTTTCATTGGCAATTCTTGCATTTCGTTCCTGCTCGTGGGCCATATTCTGGGCCCGTGTCTTTTCTTTTTTCTCGATATTCAAGCGATCTGCAAGGGCAAACGACAGCACGATAACTTCAAAGATCGTTCCATATTGAGTTGCATATTCTGTAATTGCGCTTCGTGGAATAATACTGAATTTGTTAAGCGCCAGAATCACACCCCCTGAAAGTATGGCAAAGCAGGCCACCCCATAAAATCGTGCCGGTGTGTAACCTTCAAACAATCTGACGACGGTGATGATCATGCTCCATAAAAATGCGGCCATGGTCAGGAGGATTGCAGCTACTATACCAGTTTTATACGGTATGCTGTAAGCCGAAAAAATAATCCCACCGGCCAGAACACCAATGGAAATAAAAACCAGGTTACTTTTGGGATATCTTTCCTTAACCTTCAGAAACCCTGACGTAAAAAGACAGGAGAATAAAGAAACCCCACTCAAGGTCACCACAAGCACCTGATTATTCCACCGGATACTTTTAGGCCAGATATACTGATAGCTGAGTCCATTCAAGCTGATCAAAAACAATGTCATGCAGGTCACATATAATACAAAGTACAGATAGTTCTTATCTCTGACAGAGAGAAATAATATAAGGTTATACAGGATCATGCTGATCATGGAGCCGTAATAAATGCCAAGAACGATCAACTCCGTCTGGTTTTTATCGAGGAAATAGTGTTGCTTATACAAAGTCAGCGGGATCTGCATGGAACTTGAGGTCTTGACCCTGAATAAAATTTCCAGTGATTCTCCCGGGGAAAATGAAAGGGGGAAAACAAAATTACGGTGTTCAATGGGTCGACTGTAAAACGACAGATTATCTCCCATTTTTACTTCAGTCGTTTCAGTGTCCCGGATCGTATACACCGTGATATCATCAAGAACAGGATAGGCGATCTCAATTAAAAACGTCAGATCACTCAGGCTGATATTTTTACACACCCCTTTTATCCAGTATACAGAATTTGTATAGCCAAAATTAAGGATTTCATTTTGATTTTTTTCCCAGTCCCTGACGTGGGTACCTGAAGAAAGGTCGGGCTCAGTCAAAATTCCCGTCTTATCCTCCAAGTAGACCATCTGTTGTCCAAGGTTTACGGACAGAGTGTCGTCATCGAGAATAATCTCCTGGGCATTGGAAACCGCTGTCATTCCAGCAAAATAAAACACCATTAAACAAAATAAAATTGATCGCATGACTAAATGGAGTTTTGAAATCATCTGATTTTTTCCTGTGGGGATTTTTAATTCCGGGGAGCCCAGAAAGGTTGAGCATTTAAATACAATCAGTCTCTGATTCACATTATATCGAAAACAATAAATAATGCAAGACAATAATGTCATGGAATAATTAGTCAACAGCTTCCTGCTCAACCATCAGCGGCAACCACGTGGCAAGTTTGTTCCCCAAACCCCGTTTACTTAAAAAAGCCATATCGAGGTTATCGCCAGACCCTTCGACCATCGCATTGGCCACATAAACAGCCGTTGCAGGACCCAATCCTTCCTCCTCATTCAGGGAGGGCAGGTGATGATAAAAAATGGCATTTACGATGGGAAGGGGAAAACCCCAGATGCCTGTGAGATAGGCTCCCACATCCGAATGACTGGTTTTAAAGACCTCTTTTTCTACTGAAACATAGCTCTGCTGGTTCTTTTTATCTGACAGGGCAAGTACACGGCTGAAATCATCGGGGAAATTGCTGGCAAGAATCAATTTACCGCAATCATGAAGAATGCCACCCATAAACGCCTGATCCACCGTAGCCTTGTCTTTTTTTTCACAGATGGCAATCTTTCTGGCAAGATGGCCGGTTGCCATATTATGCCTGGAAAGCTGCTCCAGAAACGAACGGAATTTCTTATCAATTTTGACCTTGGAAAAAATTTCATAGTGAAGAACCAGGGCTTTCACCGTTTCAAAACCCAAGAGTGCCACGGCTTGTTCCGGGTTTGAGATATGGGTTGGAAGGCTGAAAAATGCAGAATTCACCAGCTGAAGGATTTTCGTGGTCATGGCCGTGTCATGGGCAATCAGTTGGCTGACTTTTTTCATGGACCCATTGGGGGATCGAAGTTCCTTGGTGATTTCCGTGTATATCGACGGCAAACTGGGCAATGAATCCATGTTGGCCACAGCACGACGAAGATCATCATTAATCAGGAGTCTTTTCATGTCAAAGGCCCTTGAAATTGTAACCTTTAACATTTCCGCATCCGTTGGTTTGGCTATAAACTGGTGAACGATATGAACTGTTTTCATAATGAAATTCCAATCGATTTCACCTGACAACATAATGCGGATGATCTGGGGGTGGTTATTCTTAACATGATCCAAAAATATTAATCCATTCATCTCCTTCATGGTAAAGTCGGACACCACAACATCCACTTGATTTTTTTTAAGAAACTCAAGTGCATCCCGGCCACTCTGGGTAAAACTCATGTTCCATATTCCTTCCATGGGTTTGAGCATCCGTGAGATACCGTTTAATATCTCCTTTTCATCATCAACAAACAGGATATGACGTGCGGATAATGAAACATCTTGTGTGCCTTCATCTCCATGCCCCCGTATACTCTGTGGCAGGAGCATCACGGTCGTGTCCTGGACTTTCACTGGAAGGGTTATGACAAAGGCACTTCCCCTTCCCGGCTGGGTTTCAACGGTCAGCTGCCCCTTATAATCTTCGATAATGGATTTGGATATGGACAGACCTTGCCCGGTCCCCTTGCCCTCTTGTTTGGTGCTGAAGAAAGGGTCGAATATCTGTGGCCCTATGGTTTCGGGTATTCCGGCTCCATTATCACTGATACGCACCTCAAGCATCTGATCCATGTGACGTGCCGTAATAAGAATCAGGCCCCTTCTTTCCGGGTCTGATAAATGAACCTCTTCAATGGCATGGGCCGCATTGATGATTAAATTGACGACCACCTGGGTAAATGCCCCAGGACTGCACTGAACTTCGGGAAGAACCGATGCAAAATCCGTTTTTAGTTCCGCAACCTTTTTCCACTCGTTGCGAGTGACTGTAACGCAGGTTGAAATTGCTTTGAGGATATCCGTTGATTTTTTATTTTCCTGACTCTGGTTGGATAGATTTCGAATGGCAAGTACAATTTCCGAGATTCTCTCAACTCCCTGGAGTGATTGCCGTATACTTTCAGGAAGCTCGTCTTTCAAATAATTTATATCCAGACGTTTTCGTGTATCCATGATTTCGCCTATTACATGTTGTGGAATAGGGATTCCTGGATGGGCCACGAGAATGTCCGCGCAATGGTCCAACGCATCAAACAGGCTCCCCACAGAATCCCCCAGAAAATGGAGATTGTCACCCACATACTGCACCGGAGTATTGATTTCATGGATCACGCCAGCAGCGAGTCGACCCAGTGTTTCCATATTCTTAGAAATTTGCCCTCGTTTCTCGGGCTCGTCTTCTTTCATTTTTTGCATGCGCCGGACTGTCTGCTTAAGGGCTTTTTCAAGGAGGAACACCCTCTTCGCCCTGTTCAAACGAAAGACCAGCTCCTTTTCTTCAACTGGCCTTGAAACCACCTCATCCACCTGAAAGTCATATCCCTTCAATACTTTTTCATCATCCCCTGCGTCTGTAATTAATATCATCTGATTTTTTTCGATAACGTTCTTTTTTTTTATCAGAGATATAATACCTCCAAGATCATTTCCTAAAGCATTCTGGTCCATGATAATAAGGGGAAAGGAATATTTTCCAAGCATGGAGAGAGCCATGGCATCGCCATCTGCATACCTCACCTGGTATCCGGTTGCTTGAAGATTTTTTGTTTTTTCATTGATATCCGGATCCCGGGTCACAACCAGCAGGGGTAAAATAAGGTTTTTATTATTTTTCATGGCCAGGCCCTATTGGAGACCCAGCACGGCGGGCTCCAATGACATATTTTTCAAAATCAAGATCAATCACCGGAACCGTTGGGGGAGACTCTGATTTTTTTTCTCCACGATCCTGATTTTTATTTTGTCTGAGTTCCATGTTTTTTTTCATGGCAGCCACATCTTCCGAAATTTGTTCCGTATGCTTCACAAGGCTATTCAGGGCCATAAGGATCTGGGAGACCATTTCATCCTTTTCGACCAAATCCTTTGACAGATCTCCTCCCTGTATTGAAAGGGCTTTCTGGTTATCATTAATCCTGTCATGTTTTTCGTGGAGAATACTGGCTTTAGCCTGTCTCTCATAACCGGATGTATGTTTCACAGGTTCACGCAGGTAGTCCATCATGCGATGCAAAAACAAATCCATGGAATTATCATCCTTTACCCCGGCATCATGGAGTCTAAGTCGCTCGGCGATTTCTTTGATGCCAAGGCTGGCCATACACTGGGGGAAGACCCGGACAAAGGGTGTCTGACGAGCGACAGCCTCGCTGACCTGTGGATCATCGTTAAGTGATCCAAGAGAGTGTATGGTCAGAGGTAGAAATTTTTGTACCGTATCCCTGAATTTGTTAAAGATCCGCTGACCAAATTCCTTATTTTTACTCCGGTTGACAAGAACAAAGGCCGACTTATCAAATCCGTTTTTATAAAGGACCTTTAAAAGGGAATAGGCATCGGTGAGGGATGTGGGCTCGGGAATCAGAGTAACGATCACATGGGTTGCGGCCATGCAAAAGGCAATAACCTGCTTTGAAATACCTGCAGATGTATCCAAAAGGATATAGTCGTAATCTTCGAGATCGGAAAGAGCACCGATAAGGTTATCCAAAGCTGTGGGTCCAAGATCAGCAAGCATGGAAACACCGGTGCTGCCGGGTATGATATCCATGCCATGAATGTTTTTTATTAAAAGATCCGTAAAACAGCACTGTCCTTCAATCAGATCGACCAGGGTATATTCCGGAACAAGTCCCAAAAGAATATTAATGTTGGCCAGCCCCAGATCTGCATCAAACAGGCAGGTTTTGAAGCCCTGCTCCCCAAGACGAATCCCCAAATTCACCGCCAGATTTGTTTTGCCCACCCCCCCCTTTCCGCTGGTGATACTGATGATTCGTGCCATAATCCGTCCCTTTGGATTTTATATGAAGATCGTTTAACCGACAACAGACGCTCGCAAAACAGGTGAGGCTTTGATTGCAGGAGTACCCGTTTCCATGTCAAACCAGAACGACACACTCTGGCAGTCATAGTCCCTGCAAATCGTATCAAAACTTTCCAGGATAAAGTCTAAAAATAGATCTTTTTTCTTTTCAATAAGGCCAGAACCTGCATCGGTACACAAGGTTGCATAACACTCATAAAGATTGGAGATCAGCCACAACTGGGAACTGGGATCGGTGATGACCCATTTCCCGTTCTCCTGGCAGAGCATATCCTGGCCCATGGATACCCTGTGTGCGGGAGCTTTTAGAATCTCACCGTAGAGCATGGCGTAAAGTTGCTCAAATTTCTCGTCCGTAATCAACACACAGCTCATATTCAGGTGGCTGTATCGGGACATCAATTCATGCATTTTCACAATATGAGCCGGATTCGAAACGGCCAGGGTAAGGTTGTTCTCATTTAAAAACAAAGGGATAATTAAATTTTCCGTGGCATAGATCTGTCCCACAATATCCCTGAGTTCGGCTTCCTGTTTTCCGTTGAAGGTGAACCCTTTTAATTCTCTGAACGGGGTATTAAACTGAATGGATAAAGCAAAATAAAGCTGGGCCAGGGATATCATCCCGTTGCGGAGGAGGATCTGGCCAAGTGAGTCTTTTTTAACCTTCTGTTCAGCAAGATTCTTTTCTATCTGCTCAGGGGTGATGAGATTCTGTAAAACAAGGATTGTGCCCAACTTCAGACTTTCATCACATTTCCTGTACACAAAATTCAATTCCGAAAGACTCACCAGGTGTTCATCCAAAAGTATTTCACTGATGGATTTGTTGTATCGTTTCATCAAAAGAACCTCTTCGAGGTCTTTCCCTCTGATCAATTCTTGTCGTAAGGCCAGCTTCAAGAACGCGACACGATCCATGGCTTCCCGAATAATAAGATTTAACTGGTCCATGGTCATTCGACCTTGGTCAACCAGTTTTTTAAGATTTGGGTTTTTCTCTAAACATTTAAAAAATTCGTCACGTTCATCCTTGGGTATCCAGTTTTTTCCCTGGAGATTCTTTTTAATGACCTTTTGCGTTTCAGGATGAAGGAGCAAATCATTTAGATTTTTATTGGTGATCAACTCGAGTTTTAACAGAATCATCCCCAGGGGCAATTCGGCACGTTTCAGGTTCTTTGACCGGATATCCATAGCTTTTTCAAGGTCTTCTGCCCTGATAAAATCCTGTTCCAAAAGAAGGCTGCTAATTTTTGATAAAGGCTGATTTTGATCCATGGTCATAGATAAGTAATTGAGGGTTCCTTATTTTTTTGTATCGTACATATCGTCTTTCATTTTCGCCGCTTCCATAAGTATCTGCATCAAAGAGGGACGAATCATTTTTTCACGCCTGCGGCACATGTTTTCGATTTCAATGGCTGCCTTGACCCAATTGATGATCCGGAAGGCCGCGTCCTGTCCCGTAAGATTTCCGGTTTCCGCATCCATGAGACAGCCTTTCAGGAAATACATGGTCCCAGAATCCTGGGCAGATTTAATGTTCAATGTGCATGTTTTTTCTTCCATTTCAATCATCTGGAGAAAGGCCGGGATGCTGATTCCGTCGATGACGCCCTTGGGCCCGGAATAAAGTTCTTCAACCACGGTTTCAGTAAAATCGTCCATATGAAAAGGTTTTTCAAAGCAACGATAGCCCGCCTGCCTGTTTACTTTTTCCAGAATGTTCTCATCCAGACACCATGTCATCATCATCACAGGAATATCAGGGAATTCCCGGGTGATTGTATCGAACAATTCCAGGCCGTCAATATCCGGTATCTCCCTATCCAAAACCAAAAGATCGATTTTTATTTGTCTTAATAGTTTTACGGCGACAATGCCTGTATCCGCCGTCACAACATCAAAGTCCTTGTGTGCTTTGACTGAGTGAGACAATAGGGAAAGAATTTCAGGGTCGTCATCCACAATCAGAATTTTTTTCGATCCCGTGGACCTTCTCCCCTGCCCTTCAGCTTTGCGGCGTTCCACGTTTCGTAAATATTGTTCAAGGCCTGAATTGATTGCTTTGGAAAGGATGTTCACCTTGCAGGGTTTGGTCAGAAAACGAAAAATATACCCTTCGTTCACTGCTCTCAATGAGGCCTGAAGTTCCGCGTGACCCGTGAGCATGATACAGATGCTATCCGGCGACAAATCCTTAACCTTAGATAAAAAATCAAAGCCATCCAAACCGGGCATACGAAGGTCCGATAAAACAACGGCAAAGGGGCCGTCCTTATGGAGCAGGGCCAATCCCTCTTCACCCGATGTGACGGTTGCAATGTTAAATTCTTTTCTTAAATTACGTTTGTAAGCTGCCAGGATATTCGCATCGTCATCCACAAACAGGATTTTTTCCAGCATAAGAGCCTCGGTCAAAGGTATCATCAATGAACGCAAACGTTAACGTGAGATCCCTTGGCACCGATAAATAAAAGAAAGTCACTTAAAAGAAAAATAAAATAGGGATTCACTTAGAAAGGATTATGAAATAGCATATTCAAGTCATATCACTCAGGATCATCATTTTTTTTCTTATCCTTATCCATGGTTGCCCCGGGATAGGAAAACATGTTCATAAAGGTTTTGAACGGTGACATCTCTGTCATGGTTTTCTGGGCAACGCCAGACAATTCGGTACTGAATTCAAGCATTTTTCTAAAATGATCGTCAAAGGCTGATTTCTGATTAATATAGTTTTCCATGGTTTTCTGGAGGTGTTTGTCAAAAAACTCACTTAAAATATTGTCGCCGTATCGTATCAAGATATGCAGAAGGGGCACGGGCAAAAGAGCTTTTTTACTTTTTGCTTCTTCAAGGACAATCTGGGTAAGGATATATGCCGTTACATCTTCTTCGGTATTGACATCAATGACCTTGATTTCCTTCATGTCCTTAATCATTTCCGAAACCTGATTGATGGTGATATATTTACTGGTTTCCGTATCGTACAACCGTCTGTTGTTATACTTCTTAATTATTACTTTGCCTGACAATGTCTGTCTCCGTCGTCATGTTATTTTTTAATAGCGTCTGTGTTCATTATTAATATAATGAATGTATCTTCTAATAATGTAAAACAAAATCCTATTGCTTTGCAACATATTTCTATGGAATATTCGTGGAGCAGTTAAAATGCAAATACCCTATGTCTCAAGATATAAAACATTCATGGCCCTATTTTTTCAATCACATTCCAAACGATGACAGGAATATTTTTATTTATTTTTTCATGGTCAAAAAGGTATGTGACGACCAAAGGACGAAACGCCTCTTAGATTTTTACGTTATAAGTCGAAAGGAACAGGAGCACAAGGGTATTCATCCCCTTTTCTCGAGGATCATCCGAACAGCTTCCGCAAATCCCTCCCCTCCTTCATAGGTGGTGACAAAAGCAGGAAGAAAACGCATTCTATCGGTGAAATTCAGAACATTTTTCACACCAATGGAAAAGGGGAAAAATCGGAACATGGGTTCATCGTTGGGTGAGTCTCCGAAATACACAAACCGGTCTTTTTCTTTTTCAAGCTCCATGTTCCAGAGTTCATGGGCAAGCACCCGCGTCATATCCAATTTGCTGTAATCCCCGAACCACCCGTTCACATGAATGGAAGAGACTTTATATGTGGCCCCGTATTTTCCAAAAATGGCGCAAATTCGGTCAATGTCATCCCAGCCAAGCCGGGGGACATCTTCGCAGAAATCAATGGCAAGATCTGCCTCACGGTAGTTCTGGTCCGACGCCAAGGCTGTACCGGGGACATTATTCAACACCTCTGCCCCGATATCTATAAGTCGCTTTCTTTTTTCAATGCGTGTTATATCATCATCCACAAACCGTTTGACAAAACGCCCCTTTTGCTCGTCCACACGGAAATAAAAGGCTCCGTTTTCACCCACCACCGCATCGACGGGCCACATTCGGGCGATATGATCGCACCAGCCGGCTGGACGCCCGGTAATAGGAACCACTTTCAAGCCGGCGTGCTTCAGTTGCCACAGGGCAGTATAGGCCGAGGGAAGGATCTTTCCGGAACTTGAAAACGTATCGTCAATATCAAAAAAAACACCGGTGATATGACGGATCTGGTCTGATGAAATGCATGAAATGGAAGGGATCATAACCGCTGGGCTTTTGTTAAAGGGTTAGAATAAGATGGGTTTAAAACGTTGTAGGGGCACGGTGTGCCGTGCCCTTATGAAACGGGCTCTATTTTGTTTTTCGACTTTCTTCCATGGCAACGGAAATGGCGGAGGCTGCGTATTCCACAACCGATGCTGCCGTCGCAATGATAACGATCCAGGAAAAAAGATGGGTGGTCCATGAGCCGGTGAAGTTCCAATACACCGGACCCAGCAGAATAAAGAACGCTCCAACGCCTTGGACAACGGCTTTGATTTTACCACTTCGTTTGGCTGCAACAGACCGGTTGTGTTTGGTCAAAATGATCCGTGAATAAGCCACGGTCACATCCCTCAGTGCCATGACAAGTGGCACGAGAAAAATGATGTAATGGGTTGCGTTGTACTGGGCCGAAGCCATGGACCAGAAAACAATCAGACGGCTCACACTGTCTGCATAGGGGTCCAGCATGGCACCCTGCTCACTGACAATACCCAGTCTGCGCGCACTGAAGCCATCCAGCAGGTCAGACAATTCAATCAGCCCCAGCAGAATCAGACAGAACAGAAGAACGCCGTATGACCATTGGGAAAAATTTAAGGTCAGACCGAAAATAATGGCCATTGGAATTCGGGACAACGTCAGAAGCTGCACTAAGACAAAATTGGATTTCACGATTCAATTCCTTGAAATATATGATGAACCCCTGAAGGTTTGTTTAAAAACAACAGTAAACCCTTGTATTTAAAAACACAAAGACTCTTTATATATTTTTTTGAAGTTTTGTCAACAGGAAACAGGAACACAGGCCCTGGGAATAAGGACATTCAGGCCCCTTTAAATCAAGCGTCTGTAGACGATCTCCCTCTTTAAATCACATGGAAAAAACCTGCTTTAGGCTGCCTTTTTTCTCTTTTTTTCTTTACGTATTTCCGGTGAGAATGATTCCAGAATTTTCAATTTTTCAAGGAGCGGCGGCAGTCCCTTATATAACTGCCCTTGAAGGTTCCTGGTAATTTTTCTCATACCATCCACCTTCATCACGCCACCATGGGCCAGCAAAAGGGTTTCAACCTTAAGATCGGATATGCGGTCAAGACTCGTTGTCATCTTATCTTCCAAGGGCACCGGGAAAGGCAGGAGCATCTTGCCATTGACACAGAGTATCACGTCTGCGGCATACAAGAGTCTGGCATTTTCATTATATAGGACGATGTCATGGTTGGTATGCCCGGGTGAATGAAACACGATCCAGTCTTCGAATCCCGGGAGCAATGCAGAATCATCCAGGGGGTAATCATAAAAAACCTTCCGGGGATAAAAGATATTCTCAAAAGGCTTACCCGTGGCCCTGGCCACATGAAAACCAAGCAGGGTATCAATTTTATGCTGTATGAAACCCCAGGGGCCCTTGTACCATTTATTAATGGCCCTGGGAGCCGCCAGTTTAAGGCCATATTTACGGCTTATTTCAGGGGAACCTCCGGCATGATCCGGATGGGCGTGGCTGGCCACCACCAATTTCACAGATGACATATTCCGATTAAGTTTCCGAGTGATATAGGATTCTATTTTCCAGACATCATTACGACAACCCCCATCCAGAATCAGAATTTTATCCGGATAAACCGCAAGAAAAATCGTTGAAATATGTCCATTTATCTTATGAAGCGTAAACTCATCAAAAACTTTATTCATGAACGTTCATCCAAATTCTCCGTTAAAGTTAAAGCTTACTTTAACATTAAGTTCATTTATTCAAACTGTCAATCAATTTTATGAATAGAATCCCATCAAACACGGATGAATATAATTTGACAGCCTGTAAATAGTCATTATTAGACATGATTTCTAAGCTTCAATTCCAGGGGATGGGGATTCAAATAAATCTGATCTTTGAGGTATGCTTGATGATATTTTCTTACATAATGGTTGATAAGGGTCATGGGAACGATCAAAGGAATAAGACCTGAACGATAATGATCAATGATATCGAGAAGCTCTTTTTTCTCATCGGATGAAATCCATGTTTTGAAATACCCCATGATATGGTGGAGAACATTCACCTGTTTGGCCACAGTGGCCTTGAGAGCCATGGTTTCAAATAAAAGGGTCTCATAGATCTGATAATCATCCATAAGCTTATCTCGCCCCACCGAGGCCACATGTCTGCCCATGATCTTATAATGTTTGGGACTGTGAGCCATAATCAAATATTTATGCTGGGTATGAAAAGCCATAAGATATCGGGGGTGTTTTTCATTTGCCAGAACATCCCGCCAACGAGCCAGGACAAATATCCGTTCAATGAAATTCTCCCTGATACCGGCATCGGACAATCGGCCATCCTCTTCCACCGGAATCAAAGGGAACGCCCTGACAAAGACCCGTGTGAACATCCCCATACCCCGATTCACCGGGTTCCCTTTGTCATTATAAACCTTGACCTTATGCAGTCCGCTACTGGGTGATTTGCTTTTAAAAATAAATCCGCACAGGTCTTCTTTTTCAAGTTCCTTAACACGATTAACAGCCCAGGTTGCCATAGGTTCTGTGACATCAATGCCATTTTTTCGGGTAACCAGACGGGGATGATCAGGGTCACCCACCTGTCGTAACGGTTCACGGGGAATACCCATACCGCATTCCACCTCCGGGCAGACCGGAACAAAGGTCATAAACGACCCCAGAATATCCCTTATAAAATGATTCAACTTATGGCCTCCATCCCACCGAACCTCCTGTCCCAGGAGGCATGCACTCACGCCAATTTTCATATGTTCTTTGATTGGATATGTCATGTTTTTTGCCCTGTCTTTGTTATAAATGAATTAAAAGACCGCTTGAAATATTACGTTCTAAGATTATTTTATAACTATACCGCAAAACATGAAATCGTGTCACGATGCGGAACTTATTTTTATTTCAAGCCTGGGGACAGAAAGGAGTTTTTATGAATTATACCAAAACTGATTCGCTGGCTGATCTTCTTTTGACGTTAACGAATGTCCGTCATTACATGTCATGGAAAAAACACTGGGTAACATTCCGTATTCGCCCCAGTGTCTATTTTGTTCAATGATTTATTCCCTCCTGAAAAATCTCCCAAAGGTTAAAAAACTTAAAAAGACATTGACGCATTTACAGAAATCGACTAAGAATGAACGTTCATTCCGAATGAGGGGATTATGTGTAAAACAGATAAACGTGATGACATTTTAAGTGCGGCCATGGAACTCATGGCTGAGCAGGGGTTCCACGGGGCTCCCATGGCAATGATTGCTGACAAGGCAGGGGTGGGAGCAGGAACCATCTACCGTTATTTCGAGAACCGTGATGTTTTGATCAGGGATGTTTATCATATGATATATGATGAATTCGTAAGTTTCCTCTTGAACAGATATCCCACGGATCGACCGGTACGCGAATGTTTTTTCCACATTGGGAAAGGCATCATTGACTATCTGATTCGCAATCCCCTGAAATTCAGATATACAGAACAGTTTCACAATTCACCCTATGGACTTGAATTCCGAAAATTAAAGCTTTCAAATGACACTGGGGAATTTGACTTTGGCCGTGACCTTTATTATAAAGGGCTTAAGCATCAGGTAATCAAAGAGATTCCCCTGCCCATTTTTTTCGACCTGGCCTTTGCCCCGATATTCTGGGCCGTAAGAGACCATCACACAGGTTTTGTTGTCATCGACGATGCCCTTGCAGAGGTGATTGTATCATCCTGCTGGGACAGCATAAGGATTTAAACTTAAGAATGAGCATTCATTCTTATATTTTGGATAAACTATTTAGTGTCCATAAACAAATAATATTTAAATAGGTGTTACATGCAGAACAATAAAAAATTCGGAATTATTGCCGCCATGGGAATCATTTCAGTGGTATTGACATTGTCAGCTTGCGATAAACCCAAAAATGAGGGACCGGCCCCCCATGGTGGAGGGCAGCCTGCCGAGGTTTCCGTAATTGAAATCCAGCCGGAACGTGTGGCCATCACCAACGAGCTTTCCGGACGTGTTTCCGCCTTTCTTGTGGCAGAAGTGCGGCCCCAGGTCGGGGGTATCATTCAGCAGGTTTTATTTACTGAAGGTTCGGAAGTCAACGAAGGTGATGTGCTTTACCAAATTGACCCTGCCCTTTTCAAAGCCGATTTTAACAGCGCCCAAGCATCTCTGGCTCGTGCCGAAGCAATACTTCCTCCGGCCCAATCCAAGGCAGAACGATACAAAGAGCTTGTTGCGGCAAATGCAATCAGTCATCAGGAGTACGATGATGCGGACGCGGCAGCCAAAAAAGCCGATGCGGATGTGGTTTCCGCACGTGCAGAGGTTGAACGGGCTCGAATCAATCTTGCATACACCCGAGTCAAAGCACCCATTTCAGGCCGAATCGGTAAATCATCGGTCACCACCGGTGCTCTGGTCACGGGTTTTCAGGCCCTGGCCCTTTCAACCATTCAAAAACTTGATCCGGTCTATGTGGATGTGACCCAATCCAGCACCAGCATGCTTCATTTGAAACGAAGCCTGGAAAAAGGCCTGATCAAAAAAGATTCTGAAAACCAGGCCAAAGTCAAACTTATTCTCGAAGACGGGACCATCTATGGCCAGGAAGGCGCCTTAAAATTTTCAGATGTCACGGTTGACAGTGGAACCGGATCCGTCATTCTCAGATCCGTCTTTCCCAATGCCGACCTGATCCTTTTGCCCGGTATGTTTGTCCGCGCCGTCATTGAGGAAGGCATCAATGAAAATGCCATTCTGGTTCCCCAACGATGCGTGTCCCGTGACACCAAAGGCCAAGCTGTGGCCATGATTGTGGATCCTTCGGGCATTGTCCAGCCCAGAGTTCTTCAGATCGACCGCGCCATGGACAACCGCTGGCTGATCAGTGACGGCTTGGTCCAGGGCGACAAGGTGATTGTGGAAGGCTTGCAGAAAGTACGTCCGGGCAGTCCTGCGAAAACCGTACCTTTTGGAGCCGGAGAAAACGCGTCTGCGGTCAACGATGGCAAATCACCTTCCGGAGCCGAGAAATAGAGGAGAGGCATCATGTCCCATTTTTTTATCAACAGACCCATCTTTGCGTGGGTTATCGCCATTATCATCATGTTCGCCGGTGCCTTGGCCATCAAAGAGCTTCCGGTTGCCCAGTATCCAGCCATTGCTCCGCCTGAAATCAGTATTACTGCCACGTATCCCGGTGCCTCTGCAAGCACTTTGGAAAACACGGTCACCCAGATCATCGAACAGAAGATGAACGGGATCGACAACCTGGATTACATCTCATCAAACAGCGATTCGTCGGGGATCGTCACCATCACCCTGACCTTCAAATCAGGTACCGATCCCAATATCGCCCAGGTTCAGGTCCAGAACAAACTGCAACTGGCAACCCCTCTCCTGCCCCAGGTAGTCCAACAGCTGGGTATCCAGGTGGCCAAATCCACCCGAAACTTTCTTATGGTGATAGGCTTTGTTTCCGAAGACGGTAGCATGAACCGCTACGACCTGTGTGATTATGTTGCCGCCAATATTCAGGACGTAATCAGTCGTCTTCCGGGTGTTGGGGATGTGCTTCTGTTCGGGTCCCAATACGCCATGCGAATCTGGCTCGATCCGGTAAAAATGAAAAGTTACAATCTGACACCTGCTGACATCAAAGCCGCGATCAAAGCCCAGAATATTCAGATTTCCGCAGGCCAACTTGGGGGCACACCGGCCGTTGACGGCCAGGAGTTGAACGCCACGATATCGGCCCAGACGCTACTTCAAACCCCGGAACAATTCGGGACCATCCTCCTTAAAACCAACACGGATGGTTCAGCGGTCTATCTGGGAGATGTATCGCGCATTGAACTGGGCAGTGAAAATTACAGCTCGGTGGCCCGTTTCAACGGCAAACCCGCAGCTGGCGTTGCCATTAAGCTCGCCTCCAATTCCAATGCCCTTGATACGGCTGACGTGGTCAAAGCCAAGCTCAAACAGATGTCGGAATATTTCCCCCAGGGCATGGAAACCGTCTACCCCTATGACACAACGCCCTTTGTCCGAATTTCCATCGAGGAAGTGATCAAAACCCTGGCCGAGGCCATATTGCTCGTATTCCTGGTCATGTATCTGTTTCTTCAAAATTTCAGGGCCACACTGATTCCAACCATCGCCGTTCCCGTTGTTCTTCTGGGAACCTTTGCCGTGCTGGAAGCCTTTGGATTTTCAATCAACACCCTGACCATGTTTGCCATGGTTCTTGCCATCGGGCTCCTGGTGGATGACGCCATTGTTGTGGTTGAAAACGTGGAACGTATCATGAGTGAGGAAGGGCTTTCACCCAAGGAAGCCACACGAAAATCCATGAACCAGATCACGGGGGCCCTGATTGGTATCGCCCTTGTTTTGTCTGCGGTTTTTGTTCCCATGGCGTTTTTCGGGGGGTCCACCGGTGTTATCTACCGCCAGTTCTCCATTACCATCGTTTCAGCCATGATCCTTTCGGTATTGGTGGCCCTGATCCTGACACCGGCTTTGTGCGCCACCATGCTCAAACCGGTTACCCAGGGGCACAAAAGTTCGGAAACCGGAATATTTTCATGGTTTTTCAAACGATTCAACCGATGGTTTGACGCAAGCAGCACCGTGTATCAATCTATGGTGGGAGCCATGCTTCTCAAGATCAAGCGGTACATGGTCATCTATCTGGTGATCCTTGTGGGGATGGGCTTTCTTTTCCTTCGCATGCCCACATCCTTTCTTCCCGACGAAGACCAGGGTATTCTCTTTTCCATGATCCAACTCCCGGTGGGTGCCACCCAGGAACGAACCCTCGATGTTTTGAAAAAAGTGGAACACCATTTCCTTGTTGAACAAAAAGAGGCTGTCAAATCCCTGTTTACCGTTGCAGGTTTCAGTTTTGCAGGCCGGGGTCAAAATACAGGCATTGCCTTTGTACAGCTCAGGGACTGGGATCTGAGAACCAGACCGGACCTCAAGGCCAAGGCCGTTGCCGGAAAAGCCATGGGCGCACTTTCCCAGGTCAAAGACGCCGTAATTTATGCATTCCCTCCCCCGGCGGTTGTTGAACTGGGAAATGCCACAGGCTTTGACTTTCAGCTTCAGGACAGGGCCGGATTGGGCCATGAAAAACTCATTGCAGCCAGAAACCAGTTGCTGGGAATGGCATCACAGAATCCTGCTGTTATGGCTGTCCGCCCCAATGGCCAGGACGATACCCCCGAGTACAAACTGGACATCGACTATCATAAAGCCAAGGCTCTGGGGCTTTCCATTGCGGACATCAACGACACCTTATCCACTGCCTGGTCCGGTGCCTATATCAACGATTTTATTGACCGGGGACGCGTTAAGAAAGTGTATGTCATGGGGGATGCGCCGTTTCGTATGAATCCCTCGGATGTCAATACCTGGAACGTTCGGAACACTAAGGGAGAAATGGTGCCCTTCTCATCTTTTGCCTCTTCGCACTGGACCTTTGGCTCACCCCGTCTGGAACGTTTCAACGGCATGCCCTCCCGAGAGATCCTGGGCCAGGCGGCTCCCGGAAAAAGTTCGGGGGATGCCATGATGGCCATGGAAAACATGGCTTCACAACTTGAGCCAGGCATCGGATTTGAATGGACCGGGCTGTCCTACCAGGAAAAGATGTCCGGTTCCCAAGCTCCTGCATTGTACGCCATTTCACTTCTGGTGGTCTTTCTCTGTCTGGCTGCCCTTTATGAAAGCTGGGCCATTCCCTTTTCAGTCATGCTGGTGGTCCCCCTAGGGATTATCGGCGCACTGGTTGCCGCCACCATGAGGGGGCTGTCCAATGACGTCTATTTTCAGGTGGGACTTCTGACCACCATCGGCCTTTCAGCCAAAAACGCCATTCTGATCGTGGAATTCGCAAAGGAGCAGATGGAACATGGCGTTGGCTTGATTGAAGCCACACTGGAAGCAGTCCGGTTGCGATTAAGACCCATTCTTATGACATCCTTGGCGTTTATCCTGGGTGTTCTGCCCCTGGTTATCTCCTCAGGGGCGGGATCAGGAAGCCAGAATGCCATCGGAACCGGGGTTATGGGCGGGATGCTCTCTGCGACATTCCTGGCCATTTTCTTTGTTCCGGTCTTTTTTGTTATCGTGAGAAGTATTTTCAGGGCGAAACAGCCTGATCATCAAGAATAAACGCCGTGTTTGAGTGGAGGACAACGATACCTATGAACAAAAAAGGTTTAACATACGTGATCATATTCTGTGTCCTGGCCGTAACGGCCAGCGGATGCAGCCTTGCTCCAAAATACAATCGTCCGAAGTCCCCGGCTCCCGAAGCCTGGCCCGACGGGAAGGCTTACAAGACAATAAACGACGGAGGTGATGGCAGAGCAACCTCGGACATTCCATGGAAGGAGTTCTTTGTTAACGTGCCTCTTCAGAAGGTTCTTGACCTGGCCCTTGTCAACAACCGGGACCTTCGCGTGGCAATGTTTAATATTGAAAAGATGCGGGCCTTGTACAGGATTCAGAGATCGGAACTGTTTCCCGGATTGAACGGCAATGCCACAGCCAACTCCCAAAGGATTTCTGAAAGTCTGTCCAGCACCGGGGATTCCATGATCGCACGGCAGTACAATCTGAATGTGGGCATCAGCGCCTATGAACTGGATCTCTTCGGCAGGGTTAAAAGCCTGAAGAACAAAGCGCTTGAACAGTTTCTGGCCACAGAACAAGCCCGGTCCAGCACCCAGATCGCTCTGGTGTCTGAAGTTGCTGGAGCTTGGCTCACCCTTGCTGCAGATAAAGAGCGTTTAAAACTTGCCAAGGATACCTTCACGGCACAACAATCATCATTTTCTATGATCCAGCGCCGTTTTGACCTGGGAGCCTCATCAGAGCTGGATCTGAGACAGGCCCAGACACGGGTGGAGGCAGCACGGCTGGATATGGCCCGATACACCGGCAAAGTTGCCCAGGATGAAAATGCCCTGATCCTTTTGGTGGGCAGCCCGGTCCCTGCTGATCTGCTGCCGGAAAATCTCAGCGTGATTGACAGTAAAAACAGTATTATCAAACAGGTGAACCCTTCCCTGCCCTCATCGGTTCTGCTAAGCCGACCGGATATTCTGGCCGCAGAACGACAGCTCAAAGCCGTCAATGCCAATATCGGTGCAGCACGGGCAGCCTTTTTCCCCAGAATCACACTGACAGGTACATTCGGGGTGGCCAGCAGTGAGCTGGACAACCTTTTCAGTGAAGGAACGGTCTGGAGCTTCATGCCACAGATTTCAATTCCCATTTTCGCCGGAGGTCGTAACAAGGCCAATCTCGAAGCCGCCAAAATTGACCGTGACATTGCTGTGGCCAACTACGAAAAAGCCATCCAGAACGCATTCCGTGAAGTTTCCGATGCTCTGGCCCAGGGCGGTACAGTGGATGATCAAATCACAGCCCAGGAAGCTCTGACATACGCCACGGCTGAAAGCTACCGTCTTTCGGATGTGCGCTATAAAAAAGGCATCGACAGTTACCTGAGTGTCCTGGATGCCCAGCGCTCCCTGTACAGTGCCCAGCAGGCCATGATCGATGCACGGCTTCTCAGACTGGCGAACCGTGTGACACTCTATAAGGTACTTGGTGGGGGTGGATTGATTGAACAGTGACATTCATTGTCAACATTAATTTAAAAAATGGTACGGCAGATTTTTAAAGGTGTCGTGCCATTTTTTTATGGGCGGAGAAAAGACGTGGAACAGGTGGCACCTCCCAAACAGGTGTTTGTTTCTCTCAAAAAAACCCGTTCATGTTCACTAAAGCAAATGGGTGGGATTAATCTTCGAGGAACTTGGTCCATCTGTGGTGATTCCTAAACTGGGCCCACCGGTTCCGTTTGACCTTAGATTAAAATGGTTATCACAGCGACACCTGGGTCTACACGATGCCGGGCTGACAAACATGGAGGCGAAAACTGCCGGGATCAACCCATTTTGGAACCATTTCGATTTCGTTGACTCGGACTTGGTACTTTCGCCGGGTATGGGTTTAAAAAAGATTGATGTCAGCAACGTTTGCGTCACAACTGGTTGAACAGTCATACTATCATCACCTCATAAATTAGTTATATTAAAATTCTTTTATAGGTATCAAAATAAATATCATATGTAAAGATAAATACCCATGACAGACAACAGACTATCATGCGTCTATCGTCAAGAATCACTGGCGCGAAGAACAAGTGCCAAGCGCATCCGCTTGTTTGGATTTAATTCCTTCGGGATCAAAATCGCTATCGAGATCGAAATCGTTTTGCTCAAATCCAATGATGACAAATCAACCATTCAATCGTTCCGTGATCATGCTGACCATGTCCTGGATCACCGACTCGGTCAATCCGTTTTGGCCTGCGCCAAGAATCAGTCCGATAAAATGATCATCCTGGGTAAGATCATTCAAAAGTTTATCGTTGGTAGCAAGATGTGAAAGAACGTCCTTTTCTTTTGCATTTTGGATCCGGGATGCAAACACAGGGGAGTGAACATAAAATTTGGCGATGACCACGGCATTCTTTTTCCTGCCTTGCTCGGAATGGCCATTTTGAATCAGTTGTTCCATGACCGTTTTGTCCTGGAGCAGTAATTCTATCAGCTCCACATCCGTGATGTAGTTTTTCAGTTTGAGGCTTAATATTGTTTTAGTGATGTCACTATTGATGGCATCAAAGGGATCTGCTTTCTGGTAGACGTCTTCCTGGACAATTTTTTTTAAATTTCTCAATGATTTGAACGGGGCTTTTTTTAAATCCATTTCCACGGCGGTAACAGGAAGGCTCCCCCCTGCTTCCATATGGATGGAGTAGGTCACCTCCGTGTGATTCCCATCCAGATATGTCATGGTAAAAATCTGTACGAGTTTGGGTATCCTGACAAGACCGTCTTTTTCAGGAACTGTTGAATCCACGTAATCTTCCGTGTGAATATCAACCATGCCCGTATTTTTATCTACCACGGTCCGGCTTGCAAGCACAGTGTCCCGGTCACTGGTGGGCCAGGGGAAATTCAAGACAAAATAAAGATCCATGTCATTGGCATTGTATTTTTTTAAAATTTTTGCCTGGGACACATTGGCCATCCATTTGGTATAAGCCAGAATATCCCGGAAAACAGCACCCACCTGGGCCATGTTGGCGGTAACCGTGGTCACCGATTTATAGGATTTATAATCTGATCCTTCGACATCCCTTGAATAGGTTGAAATCCCCTCATCATCCTTGACAAATTCCCAGGAATCCGAGGCCATTGCCGTACAACAAAAAAAGACAAGAGCAAGTCCCGACAAAAAACTCCATACATGTTTATTTTTCATGGTATCCTCGAATAAATTTAAAGTTTTGAATTTGAATTCATATAATAATTAATCGTATAATAAATCAACATTTTTTATGGCCGTATAAAATTTTTATTCTTCTCATCCCTTGATGAACTCGTAAAAAGTCGACAGATGGCTATGGAAAAAGGCCCATAGGCAAGGCATAGTGTTTGGCCAGGCGTGAAGGCATACACGAGCGTATGTCGAACGTCTGGCCAAACACTATAACGCCGCATATGGGACTTTTTACGACGCCATCATCCCTTTACCGCTGAAATTCCCTTAAATCCCCCATCAGTTTTATCACGGCCAGTTCTTTGGCCTTGGCCTCAACATCCACTGTGATATCCAGGCCCTGCCAGCTGGATGGAAAATCTCGGATATCAATGAAGTCATCGTGCTTTCTAAGGGTTGAACCATTCCAGGTTCCCAAAGGACTTGAAACATGAAAAAGAGGTTCTCTGTTCCATGTTGACAAGACTTTTTCCGTTGTCGCTTTTTCACCCAATCCATCGGGTAAACATCGGTGATGGTGCACATCATACACCAGGGGGACGCCCATATCCCGGCACACAGGTAAAAGGTCGTCCGGCGTGTAAACTCGATCATCATTTTCCAGTGTCAGACGGGATCTCAGACTTGGTTCGAGGCCTTCAATATTCCTTCGCAATCGCATAAGGGCATCTTTTTTATTACCATAGGCACCACCACCATGGATATTAATCACATCGGCATTGACAAGTTCTGCAAATTCAGCCTGGTAGTTGAGTTCCTCAATGGATCGGCATGTAACCAAGGGATTGTTTGAAGATAGAAGAATAAATTGATCCGGATGCAACGTCAGGCGGATATTATTTTTCAAAGCAAAGACCCGGCAAGCATGAAAACATTCCCGGATGTCTCGGGCATCAGGCATGTCATCCAGATCATAAGCCAAGTCCGGGTGGGTTTTCAAGGGGAAAATCTGGCTGTTGATTCTGAAAGCACCAATGCCATGCGCATAACAAAAAGATAGAGCCTGCATCAAGGCGTGTCCATTATGAAGACAGATCTCAGACAAACGGGTCAACCTCTCGCCCATGGATTTTCGTGACAAAAAAGTAGCTGTGGTTCTCCGGAACCGGATATCCTCCTGTTTAAACAGGCAGCATAAGCCCAGACGGATCATATCACCCCCATATCCCTTTCATATTCAAAGAAGCCACAGAGACGTCTTTCAAAGATGGTTATGCAGGAACCGCCTTCTTACCCCTGGTTTCAGACCTTGAAAATGACACTGTTTTATTATCTTTCATTCAACGTTACTATACCCGATTCCATCATGTTTCCAAAGAAATGATTCAAGACATTTTTCCCCTTGCTTTTGGTTCAAATCCGCTGTAATTCAATCTATGCAAAACGCCGATGTAACTCAGCTGGTAGAGTAGCTGATTCGTAATCAGCAAGCCAACGGTTCGATTCCGTTCATCGGCTCCAATAAAAACAAGGATTTACAGAATATTTCTGTTAACCCTTTTTTCTTTTCAAACATTTTGCCCACCGTTGGTCCACCATTTTATAAAATTCCATCATTTATTGGGACATTGTTCCCGGCAGAAACCGGATCATGATCCAGGTCCGGACAAAGTTTCTCAATCTATGACAAAAGTGGTCCCATGGGTTCGTGCTCTTCCAGTTCCTGATGATCCCGTGCTCCGGATGGCATCGGATGCGGCCATGGGATTGATCAATCATTTCAAGGAAATCGTCAAGGGGCTTCGTGAGGATACGAAGTATTACCGGGATGAGTTGCGGAAGTGTGAGGAACGGGAATTTTGTAGATAGGCGTTTGTTTTAATAAAATGAAAAAAGGGTCATCCCCGTGACGCGTCGGGAATGGCCCTTTTTTCTTACTCTACTTGTTTATTGTTGGTGGGTTGCGATGTATTCGGCAGACGCTTTGGCAAGGAACTCCGATCTGCCTAAGGCGTGTTTCCCTCTAAACTCATCGATTTTGGTAAGTACTGATGTCGGGAAACATACGTTCACCCGTTTTGTCTGCTCGTAGCTTTGCATAATCTTCTCATCTACAGGTATTGCCATAAGAATACCGTCGTGTTTGTCTTTAAGATCTGCGAATGGTGTTTTTTTTGGACGTTTGTCGTAGTCGACTAACACAGCGGCCAAAACATCTGTGGCCATTGTAAAGGCGTCATCCAAGGTATCTGCGAACGTTACGGCGTTCGGGATATCCGGGAAGTAAACCTCTACGGCTTCGGCTGTCTGCTCGAATACCGCATAATAAAAGTCCATTATTTCCTCCTCTAAGTTTGTAAGTTTCAACATTGATCAAGTTGTTTTGATGAGCCCCCTTTCAGGGGCCTTGGCTCACTTCAGACCGGCCAGCTTGAGGATCTTTTCGAGTGTCCCTTTTGGAATGTCTTTTGCGTGACGTGGGACCGGAATCGGTGGGAACCCTTTCTTGCACCATTTTTCATGGTTCCCGCCTTCGATCTTCTCAAACCCTGCCTTTTGAAGGAGTTTCACCAGCTCAGCTTTTTTCAATGTGATCTCCTTTTGCCTTGGTTGTAGATTTGTGCAATTTGTGAAAGAACCGTACATACTATAGTGTGTATTTACACATACGTCAAGAGAAAATATGTGTAAATACACAATAATTTTCACTTAACCATATCCGTATTATCGAAAAAATCAAGGACCTTTTTAACCTGAAAAAGTCTTTAATTTTTGTCTGTGTCTTTGTGGCTCCGCGAGAAAATAAACAATGAGTCAAAATCAGACCCTATGCCAATAGACCGGTCAAAATCAGCCTTGATTGGGAAAAAAAATCAATTCCTATTTAATTAAGAACCAGCCTGGGTTAAGAGAAAACATACGAATACGAGCATATCGCACGCCAATGACGACCAAAAACCCAATCATTTTATCTATTTAATAATTTTCAGCCCAAGGCATTCATGAAAAACGACCAAAAGTGGTTAAAGTTATTCATTAATTTCAACCACTTTTGGCATTTTCTTATCATCACAAAAATGAATAACATATATTATCCATTTATCTTATTTAAAATGAAGGAGAAACCATGAGACGTTTTTCATCTGTCGTTCTACTCTCTGTCATGCTGCTCAACACCTGCCCGGTCTGGGCCGAGGACATGGACGACTGGTTGTCCTATGACCGTCCCGCAACATACGAGTCCATCGTCACATCTGTCAGTCCGGTTATGCGTGACGGCATCGCCCTGGACTGCCAAATGGCCGTACCGGCCATGGATGGACATCCGGCCCCGGGGCAGTTCCCTGGAATTATCACCAATGTCATTCCATACACAATCCTCATACAGACCTCCAAACGTGTTTTGGAATACTGGGCCGGCCACGGATACCAGGCTCTAACGTGCAACGTACGTGGCACCGGTAAGTCGGAGGGGTTTTATCTCTACAACAATCAACCTGAGGAATGGTGTGACAGCTACGATCTCGTTGAATGGCTGGCAGAACAACCCGGCTCGAACGGGCGAATCGGCCAGGAAGGTACAAGCTATGGCGGCATGACCTCTTACCAGGCAGCAATCGGCAACCCGCCCCACCTTGAGGCAATTGCCCCACAAATTGCCCCGAGAGACCTTTACCTTGATGACGCTTACCCCGGCGGGGTCAAAAAACGCCCCGGCGTTACGGACACCTGGCCCCTCGTCGTATTCATGACAACCTACGGCCAGGTGCCTGCGAACCGGGTGTGGGATGCTTGGCTGGATCACCCAACACACGACGCGTTCTGGGATGGCATCGCCATCGAGCCCAAACTCGACAACGTGGACGTGCCGGTGTTTGTGGTCAGTGGATGGGAAGACTATCTGTTCACATGCGGGGCTCTGCGCAATTATGAGACCCTCGTCCAGCATGGCCGTTATGACACCACTTGGCTCCTGGCAGGCCCCTGGCCCCACATCAACATGTTCGAAACGGATGTCTGCACGCTCCCTGGGGCATGCGTACCTGAAGAACTGCGACTGCCCCAGGGCATTCTGCTGGGCTGGTTCGACCACTGGCTTCAGGATCGTTCTGATGCACCCCTGCCCCCCTCACACGTGGTTACCTACGAGGGTCCACGGGAGGTCGGTGACGGCTGGCAGATGTTCGACCAATGGCCTCCGGATGATGCCGTGTCTGTCAACCTGGCGTTGCGACGTGACGGCTCTTTGGGCACAGAGCCAGGCCGGGCCGGCACGCGATCGTTTTACCAGCACCCGTTATCGGGGATTCTCTGGGCTATCAACCATGAAACGTTCACATCCCCGCCCCTGGATCAGGACATCGTTCTCGCCGGTGACATAGAGCTAAGCCTTACGGCTTGCTACACCAAGTCCGATGCGAACATCCATGCTGAACTCTATGAGTTGCTGAACGGCCAGACCCGCCTGATCAATGACGGTTGGTTGAAGATTAGCCACCGTGACTCCCACGTAACCCCGACGCCGGTGGTCCCTGGCCAGGTCATCACCTCCCTCATCGAGATCAGGCCTGTCCACCAGCGCATCCCTGCCGGAGCGCAGCTTCAACTGAAAATTTCGGGCGGCGGTGGTTTTGAGATGATTCCCGTAAAGGAATTTGTCCGAACGGATATCGTAACCGGTACGGGCGGTTCGACACTACGCCTGACCGTTCGCGGCGGGTATTTGTAAACCATGGAGGGGCACAAAACCCCGAAGGCCGTTGGATTGTTTTGTATCACTGCGTGTTAAATAAATTTAATTCATTGAATTTAATACATTATTTCAAAAAGGAGAGCTATGATGAAATGGAATAAATATTCTGCCAAGCATTTTCTTTTCACGTATGTTTTCATGTTAATTTTTTCAATGGGTATTTCCGGGTGTGATTCAGCTGATCCTGACGTTAAACTTGAACAGGACCCCGGCCTTAAAAATCATACTATTTACCGTCCAAAGGACCTGGAAGGATTGGAAGAAAAGCTGCCCATTGTTGTATGGGGAGCTGGCGGATGTATATCACCTGGATTCGCATATAATGATTTTTTAAGTGAAATCGCGTCTAAACACTATCTGGTTATTGCAAGCAACGGAATTTTCCAGACAAGGCTCTCGAATCCTGACATGCTTATCGAAGCCATTGACTGGGCCATTTCTGAAAACAGCCGTCCGGAAAGCAAATATTTTGGAAAAATCAACACTGAAAAAGTGGCTTCCATGGGGCAGTCCTGTGGCGGGCTGGAAGCACTGCATGCGGGCGCTGATCCCCGAGTCACCACTGTCGTGGCCTGGAATAGCGGAATTTTTGATACGGGGAGTTTGGGTGGAGCAACCAAAGACGATCTTCTGACCCTTCATACGCCAACCATGTGGGTAAACAGCGGGCCAAAAGACATTGCCTATGCCCAGGCAGAAAAGGATTATGCCGCTGTTCCGGATTATGTTCCAGCTGTATGGGCCAATTACGATCTTTCGGAAAATGGAACCGGGGTTACCGGGGCTCATCTGGGGACCTTTTTCGAAGAAAAAGGGGGTGAATTTGGCAGGGTTGCTATCCTGTGGCTGGATTATCTTCTTAAAGGTGTAGAAGAAAACAAGGCCGAATTCGTTGGACCTGATTGTCCCTTATGTGCGTATGATCCAAAATGGACGGTACAGTATAAAAACTGGTGATTTTAACCAAAAATGATTACATCCATATTTGAATATGATCATTAAAAATCATCTCTTTGTGGGCAGAAACAGACGAACAGAGTTTGTTTCTGCCTATGTTTTTCTTGCCCTCAACACATTGAAAATATCCCACGTCCAAGTCATTTATACCTTCAGCACAAACTACAACAACCCATGAAATTATAAAATAAATTAAAAATTGGACCTTGGTACAATCACTTTTCTTGTTAATCCGGTTATAACAGTAACTGTATGAATTAATATAAAAATTATTCTTTAATTGTTTTTTGCATCAAATTCAATATATTGGAGGTATCCATGGCCCAGGCAGGAATCATTCAAACACTATCAGGATCTGTCATAGCTCGTACACCCCAGGGACAGGTACGAGAGCTTAAAACCGGAGATCTTGTATTTGAGAATGAACTCATTGAAACATCAAACGCCTCCCATATTGTCATTTCGTTAGTGAATGGAAATATAATCAATCTTGATGAAAACGCGAAAATTCTCATTGATGAAACAGTTATCGGTAAAGTTGACGTGTATGACGCCATTGTCCATGATGTGGATGTCCTGCAAAATGCCTTGGAAAACGGAGAAGACATCCCTGACCTTGAAAAGGACACTGCATTCGGCGAAATTGACGATACCTTTGATTACAATGTTGATTATTATGTTGGTGATAATTCATCCGGACAGGTTGGGACCTATCTGATCGATGTGGATACCACCTATAGTGATGCAACCTATGATCCGTTTATTATAAACACCACCACGACCGATCAAACCATTATTCCAGAGCCCACCATTGTCCTTGATGTAAATATCACCCCGGATGATATTGTAAATGCCACGGAAGCCGGAACATTTATAGCCGTCACAGGCACTGTCGGTGGCAATATCCCCAACGGTGAAACCGTCACCTTAACCATTAACGGCCATGAATACACCGGAACCGTTGCTGGCGGGACCTTCAGCATTGATGTAGCCGGTTCTGATCTCCGGGACGATGCAAATCGGGAGATTGAAGCCAGTGTAACAACGACAGATGCCGCAGGGAATACTGTTACGGAAACAGCCACAGAAGGATATATGGTGGATACGGAGATATCTGCCTCCATCACTCTGGATGTTGATATCACCCCAGACAACATCATCAATGCCGCCGAAGCCGGAACCGATATTACCATTACAGGTGCTGTGGGCGGCGATGTTCAGGATGGCGATACCATCACTCTGACCGTCAATGGCAACACCTATACCGGCACTGTTTCAGATGGGACATTCTCCATCCCAGTGTCAGGATCTGATCTGGCTGCAGATGCAACGTCCACAATCCAGGCATCCGTTACCACAACTGACACGGCTGGCAACACAATAACCGCTACAGATTCCGAAGGATATTCGGTTGATACAAGCATTTCTGCATCCATTACTCTGGATACGGAAATCACAACAGATGACATCATAAATGCCACTGAAGCTGGAGCAGATGTAGCTATTACCGGCACCGTGGGCGGAGACGTTCAGGACGGCGATACCGTCACCTTGACCGTCAATGGTCACAATTACACCGGTGCTGTCGCATCAGGTGCTTTCTCCATCGACGTGGCCGGATCTGATCTGGCTGCGGATGCAACTTCAACAATTCAAGCATCCGTGACAACAACCGATGCTGCGGGCAACACCATCACCGCCACCGATACCGAAGAATACTTGGTTGATACTACCATTTCTGCATTGATTACCCTGGATACAGAAATCACGGCTGATGATGTTATCAATGCTGCTGAAGCAGGTCTTGACATTGCCATAACGGGTAATGTGGGCGGCGATGTTCAGGACGGCGATACGGTCACTCTGACCGTCAATGGTCACACTTACACCGGAACCGTTGCATCCGGTGCATTTTCCATTGATGTGGCTGGATCTGACCTTGCTGCAGATGCGACCTCCACTATCCAGGCATCCGTGACAACCACCGATGCAGTAGGCAACACCATCACGGCCACCGATTCCGAAGGATATTTGGTCAATACGACCATTTCTGCTTCGATTACTCTGGATCCAGAAATCTCGGGTGACGATGTAATCAACGCATCCGAAGCCGGAACTGATATCGCCATCACAGGAACTGTGGGCGGAGATGTTCAGGATGGCGATACAGTCACCCTCACAGTCAATGGAACCGATTATACCGGTACGGTTGCATCAGCAGCTTTTTCCATCGACGTGGCCGGATCTGACCTGGTTTCAGACGCCACCTCAACCATTCAAGCATCAGTCACAACGACCGATGCGGCTGGCAATACCGTTACTGCAACCGATACCGAAGAATACTCGGTAGATACAACAATTTCTGCATCCATTATTTTGGATACTGAGATCACGGCTGATGATGTGATCAACGCTACTGAGGCTGGAATAGACGTTGCTATCACAGGAACTGTAGGCGGCGATGTTCAGGACGGTGATACGGTCACCCTCACCGTCAATGGCAACACCTATACGGGCGCTGTTTCTTCCGGTGCTTTCTCAATTGACGTTGCTGGCTCTGATCTGGCTGCGGATGCGACCTCAACCATTCAAGCATCAGTGACAACGACTGATGCAGCTGGCAACACCATCACCGCAACTGATACCGAAGGTTACTCGGTTGACACAAACATTTCTGCATCAATCACTCTCGATACAGAAATCACAGCTGACGATGTGATCAATGCATCCGAAGCAGGCCTCGACATTGCCATTACAGGAACTGTGGGCGGAGATGTCCAAGACGGCGATACGGTTACTTTAACAGTCAATGGAACTGATTATACTGGTACGGTTGCTTCGGGTGCA
>Ga0180007_10000242_pt1 | contig 99280 bp, 76 predicted proteins | sample MM_PC_MetaG_FD_121122 | JGI IMG/M metagenome (GOLD analysis project Ga0180007, IMG submission 121122) | Groundwater microbial communities from the Aspo Hard Rock Laboratory (HRL) deep subsurface site, Sweden - MM_PC_MetaG | ecosystem: Environmental > Aquatic > Deep subsurface > Groundwater...
AAGAGGGTGCCGCCGTGGGCCTCCTGGAAGGCGCCCTTGCGTTCGTTTTTAGCCTCGGTGTAGGCCCACCGCACGTGGCCGAAAAGCGTGTCGAGCAGCAGGTTTTCGTCCAGGGCGCCGCAATCGACACAGATGAGCGGACCGTTGGACCTGCGGCTGTTCCTATGTATGGCATCGGCCGCCAGCTGCTTCCCGGTGCCTGTCTCGCCCACGATGAGCACGTCGACATCCACCCGGGCGGCCTTCAGGATGTCCGCCTTGAGCTGTTCGATCTTGGGGCTGATGCCGCAAAACTCCGGCAAAACGTCCGAAGTCGAGCCCACGATCATGGAGAGCATCTCCTCGTCGATGGCGGCGCGTTGGCGCAGCCCGGCACGTTTGAGGGCGTCGTCCTTGGCCTGGATGAGCTCGGCCTGGGTGCGCATCTGTTCCAGCATCTTGTTCACGGCGTTCATGAGCATGTTGGTCTCGTAGCCGGAATGCGGGATGTCCACGGGCTGCATGTTTTGCGAGGACCAGGCGTTGCTCACCGCGCGGGTCATCTTGATGATGGGGTTGGCGATGACGCGGCTGACGAGGTAGACCAGCCCCGCGATCATGACGATGGTCGCCAGCGTAATGAGCAGCATGACGTCCATGTGCCGGTAGCCCGCCGTGAGCGTCAGCTGGCTGCGATCGATGTTGGCCACGCCGGCGTAGACCACGGGCTCCTTGCCCTTCATCCGGATGAACTCGATGGGCGAATAGGCCTGGATGCAGTCCCGGACCTGGTCCCCTTGGGCTGAGGTGTTGGCAAGACTGAGCAGCCCATCATGCCCCTCTCGGACATCCGTCACCATCTTCCAGAAGTTCTTGTGTATCGAGCTTGGCCGGAAGGCGCAGGAAATATGGGGATTGCCAAGGGTGCCCTCAAAGCCTGCCCTGGCGAGGTAGGTGGCCAGGGGCGGGTCCTTCTTCTCTATCTCCTCGGACTGGAATATCTCCCAGCCCTCGGTGTCGAACAGGTAGCTGTAGACGATCTCCTCGCTGCGCGCTGTTCCCCGGATGGGGGAAAGGGGCGACCTGTACAGGGAAAGGATGTCGCGCACCTGGCGGGCGTCAATGCCCAGGAGCACATGCCCGGTAACGCCGTTTGGCGTCTGGTAGGGGGTGACCAACCGGATGATCTGCGAGGAAACCTTGCGGTTGGGGTTGTTCTCTGAAGGGAATGGGTACTCGATCTCCATGACCGGAGATATCCAGACCTCGCCAAGGGAGAGCTTCGGTAGCTTCTCCACGAACAGCAGCGGGTTGGGGTGAACTTTATCCAGTCGGTTCGGCAGCATGGCGCTAATGTTGCCATCTTTGATCACCAGGAATGTGTTCTGCTCTTCATTTGGCGAGATATGGGCGAACTCGCAATATTTCATGCCAGTAATGTCCAGCCTACTGGCAATAAACCTGCGCATCTGCTCTTCAGTCATGGATTCTTGCGCTGCGAGGAGGACGTCCTGGCGGCACTTCTCCAGGAAATCCTCGATTTGCTTGGCCAGGGCCTGCGTGTGGACGGCGGCGTTCCGCTCGACGCCCGCCTCGATGAGATTGCAGGAGAGCGTGTATGTGAGGTAGCCGGTCACCAGGAGAGTAAGGATGACGGATGGGATGAGAGCGAACATCAGCTTGGATTTGAGGTTCAGATCTCTGAACCAATCCAGAGCATTGCCTAACATGGTGCGGAGACGTGGTCTTGCATCTGGCATGGCAAGCTCTCCTTGTGTGATGGCGGATGGATACGGATGTTTGTCTACAGTCTTTGGCAATATGTGCAAAAGATCGTGCCTGTCAATGAAATATTTATATTGTTTGTAAACGGGTTATTATGGTTAGTCGTGCCAAACTATTTTGCCAGAATGTTTGGTACGAAGGTTGCTTTATTGCGCACAACGACGCCTTGCAAGATGGCAAGGCACAATGGCTAGAGGTTCCGACCGGTGAAAGTGGTGGGTCGGAGATGCAGCAAATCTTAAGATGGGAGGAGATCCATGCGTAAAAGGCTGGCCAAGTTGGGCGGGTTTATCGCTCTGGTTCAAGTCGTCGTTCCCTCTATGCTCCTTGCGGCCGGGCCCAAGGCGGCAGACCTCGTTGTCGTAGCCGACACACGAGTCCTCGCGCCCGGGCTGAACAGGTACTTCGCCGACCTGTACAACACGGACATTCTGGTCTTCGCAGTCTGGGCCGTGGTCCTGACCGCGCTTATGGGCAGCGTTCTCGGCGTCCTCATGGACAAGATCATGGTGTCCACCGGCTTGAACCTTTCCAAGCGCAAGATCATCGAGCACTAACGGCCCAACTACAAGGAGAGTGCCTGTTATGGAATGGATGTACATGCATATGCCCATCTCGGGCGTGAATATTCTGTGGCCGGGCCTTGTGCTCATCGGCTTCTCCGTCGGCGTCATCGGCGGCTTCTTCGGAATGGGCGGCGCCTGGATGGTTACTCCTGGCCTGAACATCCTGGGCTTTCCCATGGCGTTCGCCATCGGTACCGACATCGCCCACATCGCCGGCAAATCCATGATCTCCACGGTTCGCCACTCCAAGTTCGGCAACGTGGACTATAAACTCGGCATCGTCATGCTCATCGGCACGATGATCGGCATTGAAATCGGCGCCCAGATCGTCATGCATCTGGAACGCATCGGCCTGGTTGGCAGCGTTGTCCGCTGGGTGTACGTGGTGGTCCTTGCACTCATCGCCTTCATGGTCTTCGCCGACTACTTCAAGGCCGTGAACAACAAGAAGCGCGGCGATGTCGGCGCACATGGTGCGGAAGGTCTGACCTGGTACAAGACCATGCACCGCATCAAGATTCCGCCCATGATGACCTTCAAGGAAGCCGGCATCACCTGTTCCATGTGGCTCCCCATCATGGTCAGCCTGTTCTGCGGCATCCTGGCTGGTTTCCTGGGCATCGGCGGCGGCCTCCTGCGCATGCCCGCCTTGGTCTACCTCATCGGCTGCCCGACCCACATCGCCGTTGGAACGGACCTCTTCGAAGTCATGATCTCCGGTCTCTACGGTGCCTTCACCTACACCTTGAAGGGCCGCATTGAGATCGTGGCCGTGTTCGTCATGCTCACCGGCGCCGCCATCGGCGCGCAGATCGGCACCGTTGCCACCAAGTACGCCAAGGGCATGGGCATCAAGGTCGCCTTCGGCATCGCGGTCATCGCCTGCATGGTCTCCATCATCCTCAAGCAGTACAAGATGGCGGATCTCGCCGCGGTCGTGATTCTCGGCGCAATCAGCCTCATCTGCATCTGGATCTGCAAGATCATGTTCGTCGGCGCCGCCCACGAGCTCAGGATGAAGAAGGCCGGAACGCCCATCGACTAGTCCCTCAATGGACAACCAAAGCAAACGGAGTCGCGAAATGAGGAAATTCACCGCAATTGTAGCAGCAACTCTCCTGCTCGGCCTGCTTGCGGCGGGCTCGGCCTTCGCCGCCGAGGTCATTCAGGGCAAGTGCCTTGAGTTGAACAAGGAAGCCAAGACCCTCTCCATCGAGGAGTACGACATCAACTTCGACAAGGACTTCAAGTTCGGGCACCCCACGGGGATCAACACCACTGTTGACATCACCACGGCCAAGGTCGGCATCGAGCCCGTGCCCGGCGATATCCTGAGGATCTCCTATGTCGTGAATGGCGACAAGAAGGCTGCAATCAAGGTGATGAACATCACCAAGCAGAACCTGATGAAGAAGTAAGAGCCCCTCCCTGTAAACGGCCCGCCCTCATCCGGCACGATTGGGGGCGGGCCACCTAACAACCTCCGGAGGAGCGACATGGAAAAGTCTACCGGCACCTTCAAGCAGACCGTGGTCATCGTGATCCAGGACATCCTGCTTCTGGCCATTCTCTCCTACAGCATCTACGAGGGCCACAAGGATCTGGACCAGTTCACCGGCATCTTCCTGCGAAACTTCATCCCCCTGGCCTTGTCGACGGTATTGGGCGCCAAGCTCCTAATCCGCAAGTTCAGGAAGACCGTCGAACAGGACGCGCCACCCTCGGCCGCATAGGCACTGACCTACAGCCAACGTAACAACACACCAGAACGACAACCAGATGCAACAACAAGGACTCCCAATGGCGCGCATCCTTGAATTGACCAGTAAGCTTCTGTTTGTGATTCTGGCCTTGGCCCTGATGGATACCGTTTCTGGCGGCTTCTTCGTGGACAAGAATCTCCACTTGGTGCGTGGCGAGTCGGAATATCTTACCGCCAAGCTTGACCGGCCGGTGGAGGTGGGCACGGGCTTCGCCCTTGAGGTCGGCCAGGACAAGGCGAACCAGATCCTGGACTACAAAACCGACGCCCAGGGGGTTCACCTGAACTTCGTCGAGATCTCCGGCCGCGACTGGCGCGCCCTGGCCACGGTGGACGCCACGGCCCAAACCGGCGACTACGTCCTGCAGGTTTTCCGGCGAGGCTCAACGAATCACGTCAAGGAGCCGGTGCATACGCTTCGGGTTTTCCGGAACAAGGCCGCGGCGAGCGCCATGGCCTCCACCTTCAGCGAACGCCACTTCGGCTTCCCGCCGTTCTACGCCATACTGGCCGTCATACCGCCGCTGGTCTTGTGCTTTTTCATCACCTTTCAGATTTCCGGCAGGAAGCTCAAGGTCCTGGATGAGTTGGGCATCGGCCCCATCTATCGGGTGACCAAGCGCAAGGAGCATTGGGAACTCCTGGTGGGGCTGGGCAAGATCCACGGCATCGTCAAGGGCGCGACCCTGCTCGTGCTGAACCCGGACAGGGTGCAGGTGGGCGAGATCGTGGTGGACAAGGTCGAGATCGACACCTCAACAGCCACCGTGCCCTTGGACCGCGACGTCCGACACGATTACCTAGTTATGTTGAAGGCCTGAGCTTCAAAGCAGCCTCTCCGCAATGGTTGGGCCGCGCACAAACACAGAGTGCCGCCACTGTGCCTGGAAATTTCCCGCAACTTCGCCGTGACGGCGTTACAAGAGCTCGCGCCGGGCAGCAGTCTTGAGCGCCTTGCCGACTTCTGCCAGCAAAACTGACGGGATGTTCCAGCAGTGCCAGTACAGCGGCACCGGCAGTGGGGCAGGACCGAGGGCCACCAGCGCGCCCGAGGCGAGGTGGCTGTCCGCCTGCAGGTGCGGGATGAGGCCGTACCCTGCGTTTCCCAGCACAAAGTCCACAAAACGCTCGGAGTTGGGCACGTGGTGGCGCGGTGCGCCTTCCGGGCTGTCGCCCAGGTTTTGCTGCAAATAATGGTCGTGCACGTTGTCGTCCCGATTGAAGACCACGGCCGGGGCGCTCCAGGCCGCCTTGAGCGTAAGACCCTGCGGAAACCAGCGCTCGGCAAAGGCCGGCGCGCAGGCGCAGTAGTAGCGCATGACGCCTAAAGGCTCGGCCCGGCAGCCCTGGGTGGCGGTTTCTCGCGTGCTCACGCAACCCGCAACCTCGCCCCCGCGCAACAGCTCCAAGGTCCGCTCCTGGTCGTCCACCCGAAGGTCCAGCACCAGACGCTCGTTTACAAGCACCGGCAGCACGGCCCTGGTGAACCAGGTGGCCAGGGTGTCGGCGTTGACGGCCAGGGCCAGAGACTGCCAGGGGGCGCCAGGGGCGGCCGCCGCTCCAGACGGCTCAAGCTGCCGGGAGAGTTCCGTCACAAGTTCCGACTCCAGCAGGCCCACGCGGCGAGAATGCCTGAGCAGCGCGCGGCCCGGCCCTGTCGGGCGCGGCGGCTGCGTACGCGTGAGCACAGGCTGCCCCACAAACTCCTCCATTTGTCGGATGCGCTGCGACACAGCTGATTGCGTAAGGTTGAGCCGCCTGGCTGCGCGCTCGAACCCGCCCTCATCCATAACCGCCGCCAGTGTCTCTAAGAGTTTCGCATCAATCATGGGCTATGATTAGCATGGCTAATGAGCTTTAAAAAGAATTAATTTTACTTTTCATGCCTGGGCAGCTAGCACCGAAGTCGACACAGGAGGGGGATCATGACGGGAGTGCAGGTGTTGTGGCCGCAGTTGCTGCAGGGATTCGGGCTGAGCTTCGGCCTCATCGTGGCCATTGGCGCGCAAAATGTCTTCGTGCTGACCCAGGGTGCGCGTGGGCACCGCCCCTGGCTGGTGGCCGGGGTGTGCACGGCCTGCGATGCGTTGCTCATCTTTGTTGGGGTGGGCGGGGTTGGCCTGGCTGCGGCCAAGGCCCCGCTGGCGTCGGGGCTGCTGGCTTTGGCCGGGGTGCTGTTTCTGGCCGTGTACGGTCTGCGGGCGTTTCATAACGCCCTTCGTGGTGAGTCGCTGGGCCTGGCCGCCGAGGCACAGATGCCGTCTTTGGGGGCCATTGTGCTCACGGCGTTGGGGGTAAGCCTGCTCAACCCCCACGCCCTGCTGGATACGGTAGTGCTCATCGGCGGGCTGTCAGCCCGGTTGGACGCTTCAGGCCGTTTCAGCTTCGGGCTGGGCGCGGCCCTGGCTTCGGGCTGCTGGTTCTTTTCGCTGAGCCTGGGGGGACGCCTCCTGGCGCCCGTGCTGCGCAAGCCTGGGGCCTGGCGTGTGCTCGACGCCCTTGTCTGCCTGACCATGTGGGGCCTGGCCGTCGGGCTTGGCAAGGACGTCCTGGACGGACCTGTCCGCGCATTCTTCTCCGCGTCGCTGGGGCTATGAGCAGTCGAGCGAGGTACAGTTCCTGCCAGCGCCCTTTGAGCGGTACATCAACTCGTCGGTGCGCTTGATCAGCGATTCCAGGGTGTCGGTGTCCTGAGCCAGGCTGCCGCCCAGGGACACGGTGACCTGGAGCATGCCACCAGGCATGGGCAGGGCCGAGGATTCCACCAGTCGGCGCATGCGTTCGGCGATGGCGTGGAACATTTTGGCGTCGACGTTCGTCACCAGGGCCACAAACTCCTCGCCGCCCCAGCGGTTGACCTTGTCCTTGCCGCGCAGGGCGCCGGTGAGGGTCTTGCCGACCATGTCCAGGATGCGGTCGCCGATCTCGTGCCCGTAGGTGTCGTTCACTTCCTTGAAGTTGTCGATGTCCACGAAGAGCATCCCGAAAGGGGTCTTGTAGTGGCGCAGCGCCTTGCTCTTATGCTCGAAGTCGATGGCGGCGGCGCGCCTGTTGCCCAACCCGGTCAGCGGGTCCACCAGGGTCAGGTTTTTCAGCTCGTTAATTTCGGACATGATCTCGCGCTTGACGGAGCTGTCGGTGAAGATCTCCACAGCCCCGATGATGCGCCCGGCATCGTCTCGCAGCGGAGTGACCCGCACGCTCACCGGCACCCGGTGCCCGTCCTTGTGGTGCAGATACACCTCGGCCTCGCGCATCTGGCCGTCGGCAAGAGTCCCTGCCAGGGGGCAGCCGCAGACGCACAACTGCACCCCGGCGTCGTCCACATGCATGAGCAGATTGTCGGCGCAGCGGCGCGCCATGACCTCAGCGGCGCTGAAGCCGGAGATGCGTTCCGCGCCCTTGTTCCAGTACGTGATGGTGAGTGTGGAGTCGACGAAGTAGACCCCATCATAAAGATTGTCGAGAAGATCTTTGTAAAAGTCCTGCTGCATGTTCCCCTCGAAACGGTGTATGCATCGGTCATGCGGTCGAGAGCCTGGTTCGGGGGGAGGGGCGCTGACTGAGCCGAAGGTGTGCCTGCGCACAATGTTGTTCTATTGTTATCGTAAAAGGAAGTTGCTGCGCAAGGGGTGAGGTAAAAGAAAAGGCGACCGGAGTCGCCTCCGGCCGCCTGTGGAAATTGCAACTGGCCCGCTTTACATGCAGACGGCCACAAGATTGAACGGGGTATAGTTGTTGTCCGGGTTCTCGGCGTAGCGGCAACCCATGCGCGAGGCGTCGCGTTTGTTGATGATGTCCTCTTCCGATCCCTTGTAGTAGTCGCACTCGTTGTTGAAACACACTACTATAACGCCCCAGCCGGTGTCAGGCGGGGCCAGCCAAGCCTCCATGGGCTTTTTGCAGTGGGGGCAGACGCGGTCTTCAAGCTCGGTGATGATTCCTGCATATTCATGGATCACGGTGGATTGCTCCTTGTTGGTGCTCGGGTGGTCAGACCCGGATTAGGTAAGTCCTCGACGCGCCGCGTCAAGGGGCGTCAGAAGCTGGTCTTGCGCGTGGACTTGCCCTGGGCCAGAGGCTCTGCCGCCTGTTCCTGGTCATGCTCCTGGTCATGCTCCTGAGCGTGGTCGTCGCCTTCCTGCGCCAGTTCCTCGTCAAAGTCCTGGTCAAAGCCTTGGGCATCGATGCCCAAAGTCGCAGACTCCGGGACGGCCTGCCGCAGCTCGCGCAGCAGGCGGAACAGCGCGCGGCTGGAGCGCGGGGGCTTGTTCTTTTCCGCTTCGGCGCGGGCGTTGCGCGCAAGCATGCGGATCTTGCTGCGCACCTCAACCTGCTCGTCCTCCGGGGCCAGGGCCACGATGGCCTCCAGGCCGGATTCGTCTCCGGCGAGCAGGGCCGCGCGCCAGGCCTCCACGGCGTGGAACTCGCGAGCCTGGCCGCGGTTGCCGGACTCGATGTCCTCAACGGCCAGGGCCAGGGGGTCGGCGTCGGTTTCGCGCATGAGCGCGCCGATGAACTGGAGCTGGCGGCGCTTGGCCTCGTGCTTGGCCAGACCCTTGAAGTCCATGATCGCCTCAAAGAGGCGCGGGGGCAGGTTCAGCTTGGTGAGGGCAGACTCGTGCAGCTCGGCCAGCTTGCCGCCAAGCACCTGCAGGGCGGCGCTGTCGCGCTTTTTCTGGGACCGGCTGGGTGGCCGGGGATCGGTATGGTCGTAAGGCTTGGGCTTGCGCATGGGGTCCTCTGGTCGATTGCATTGGGAGACGGAACAGAAAATTCAGCGGTCTGTGTCGTCCGCATGGACGCTGGCTATTGTCCCTGGTTTGACCGGTGATGGCAAGGGCGGAAATGAAAGGGCCGGGAGCGGTTGCCCCCGGCCCAATTCGTAGTGGATTGCTGGGGCGTTAAGCCACCCAGTCGTCGTCGGCCTCTACCGGCGCAAAGCCCCGGCGGATGGTGTTCTCGGAGACAAGGCGCGGGTCCATGAACTGCAACAGGTAATCCGGGCCGCCGCTTTTCGAGCCCACGCCGGACATGTTGAACCCGCCGAAGGCGTGGCGCTCGACCATGGCGCCCGTGCTGCCCTTGTTCAGGTACAGGTTGCCCACGCGGAACTCGCGGCGGGCCTTTTCCAGGTGCTTGGGGCTGCGGGAATACACCGCGCCGGTGAGCGCGAAGCGGGTGGAGCAGGCGATGTCCAGGGCCTCGTCAAAGGTTTTGGCGCGCATGACGGCCAGCACGGGTCCGAAGACCTCCTCCTGGGCGATGCGCATGTCCTTGGTGATGCCTTCCACGATGGTCAGCGGGGCGTAGCAGCCGCCCTGACCGCCTTGCGGCACATCCGTGCGCTGCACCAGCACCTTGCCCTCCTGGCAGGCCAGGTCCGCGTACTTCAGCACATTGGCCTGGGCGGCCTTGTCCACCACCGGGCCCATGTAGTTGGCCGGATCCTCGGAGGGGCCGATCTTGATGCAGCTGGCGGCCTCGGCCAGGCGGTGGGTGAAGCGTTCGTAAATGGGGTCGAGCACGATGACGCGCGAGCAGGCCGAGCACTTCTGCCCCTGGAAGCCGAAGGCCGAGTACAGGACGCCCAGCACGGCCTCGTCGAGGTCGGCGTCGTCGTCGATGATGATGGCGTTCTTGCCGCCCATCTCGGCGATGACCTTCTTGCACTGGACCTGGCCGATTTGTACGCGGGCGGCCTTCTCCTGGATGCGCAGGCCAACTTCCATGGATCCGGTGAAGGCGATGACCGCCACGTCCGGGTGCTCCACCAGGGCGTCGCCCATGACCGAGCCCTTGCCCGGCAGGAAGTTGAACACGCCGTCGGGCAGGCCCGCCTCCTTGAAGATGCGCGCCAGGCCAAAGCCGATGACCGAGGACAGGCCGGACGGTTTGTAGACCACCGAGTTGCCGCAGACGATGGCGGCGGCGGCCATGCCCGCGCTGATGGCCAGCGGAAAGTTCCACGGTCCGATGACCGCGGTGACGCCCTTGCCCTGGTAGAAGTACTGGTTCATCTCGCCGGGGGCGTTGCCCATGCGCCTCGGCGCGCCCAGGCGCAGCATCTCGCGGCCGTAGTACTCCAGGAAGTCGATGGCCTCGGCCACGTCAGCGTGGGCCTGATCCCACTGTTTGCCGACCTCAAGCACCTGCAGGGCCGAGAGGGTGTTGATGTCGCGGCGCATGAGGTCCGCCGCCTTGAACAGCACCTTGGCGCGCTCGGGCGGGGCCACGTCGCGCCAGGTCAGGTAAGCCTTCTTGGCCACGGCCAGGGCTTCCTGGGTCTCCTTGAGACCGGCCTGGCAGACCTTGCCCACGATCTCGGCGGGGTTGGCCGGATTGTAGGAGTCCAGCGTCTCGCCGGTCTGCACCTCCTTGCCGCCGATGACGAGCGGATAGGTCCTGCCGAAGTCCTTGCGGACCTCGGCCAGGGCCAGGAGCATGGCCGCGCGGGCGGCCGGGATGGTGAAGTCCACGTTGGGGAGGTTCACGAAGGGCGGGATCTGTCCGGCGCGTTCCGGGGCCGGGGCCGCGTCCTTGCGGACCGCGAGCTCGCGCTGGACGGTTTTCTCGGGGTTCTCCAGCAGGCGCTCCATTTCCGCGCCCTCGGCGAAGCTCTGGCGCAGGAAGCTCTCGTTGGCGGTGTTCTCAAGCAAGCGGCGCACCAGGTAGGCCATGCCCGGGATGAGGTCGCCGTAGGGACAGTAAAGACGCACGCGGCGGGCCACGTTGCGCAGTCCCTTGCGCACGGGCTCGGCCATGCCGTAGAGCACCTGGAACTCCAGGCGGCTCTCTGGCACGTTGAGGGCGCTGGCCAGCTCCTGAATGGCGGAGATGGTGCGGATGTTGTGCGAGGCGCAGGCGAAATGGCAGATGTCGTGGTTGGTCAGGATCATCTTGGCGATGCGCTCATAGGCCATGTCGCTCTCGGCCTTGATGGTGTAGACCGGGACTTCCCAGCCGTTCTGCTTGGCCAGTACGGTCTCGGAGTCCCAGTAGGCGCCCTTGACCAGGCGGATGGAGATGGGCAGGGCCTCGCGCCTGGCCCAGGAGAGCATCTCGGCCACGTCGGCGTCGGTGGACTTGAGATAGCACTGGAACACGATGCCCAGGTGCGGATAGTCGCGGTGCTCCGGGGCGCTGCGCAGGCGCTTGAACAGCTCGATGGTGATTTCCTTGTACTTGAGCTGCTCCATGTCGATGCACAGGAAGCCGCCCATCTCCTTGACCTTGCGGTAGATGGGCTCCACGCGGCGGTAGATGCCCTCCACCGAGCCGGCCACATCCACGGCCTTGGCCTGGGAATAGAAGGCCGAGGGCTTCACTGCCACGTTGACCTTGGGCGCGTGGCCCCAGTCGAGCTCGCCGCCACCATCCAGGCCTTCCCATTTCTTGAACTCGCCCTGGATGGCGGCGAGCACTTCCATGTAGCCCTGCTGGTAGGCGTTGGATTCCTTCTCGTTCACCGTGGCCTCGCCCAGGAGGTCGATGACGAAGGCAAAGCCGTCCTTGCGCAACTGGCGGATGCCCTTGACGGCTTCGGAGGCCTTTTCGCCGATGATGAACTGGCGCGCCATGGATTCGATGTTCGCGCGGATGGCCTTGTTCAGCACCATGGCCACCAGGCCGCCGCCAAACCCGGTCTTGCCGGCGCCCCATTTGAGCACGTCGGGGATGTTGGCGTCCTTGTCGCCGAAGTACTCCTCGATGTGGCGCGACAGGGATTCCGAGGTGTTGAGGTAGGGCAGGACGTCCACAAAGCGGAACATCTGGACCTTGAAGTCCTCGTTCCTCATGGCCCAGTCCATGACCTTGCCGGTCCACCAGCCCTTGTTGAAGATGGACGGGGCCTCGCCCGCTATGCTCTGGAAAAACTGCTTGCCCCGCTGGACGATCTTTTCGTCCAGGGCCGTGATCTCAATGCTCATTCTTCGGCTCCTTGCGCGTTTTGGGTCGAGGTGTCTTTGTCGGCGATCTCAAGCGGCAACACTCGGGTTTCCTTGAGGGTGGTCAGGACCACGGTGGTGCGCGTGTCGCGGACGCCAGGGATGGCGCCGAACTGTTGCAGGATGTTTTGCAGATGCTCGGTGTCGCGGGCGCGGACCTTGGCCAGGTAGGAGTCCTGGCCTGCGGTGTAGTGGACTTCCAGCACGCCGGGCACGCGTCCCAGCGCCTTGCCGGTGTCCGTCGCGCCCACGCCTTCCTCGGCCCGCACAAAGGTGAAGGCGGTGAGGGTGAAGCCCACGTCCTTGGGCCGCAGAACGGCCTCAAAGCCCTTGATGATGCCGTTTCGCTCCAGTTTGCGCATGCGTTCCAGCACGGCGGAGGGCGCCATGCCCACCTGGCGTGCGATTTCGGCATTTGAGGTACGACCGTTGTCCTGAACTATCGTCAATATTTTTTTATCGACCTTGTCAATCATTCTGTCCTCCGGCGTTCAGCCGAATAAAGTTCGTTTTGAGCAAAATGTCAAGAGCGCTGTGGAGGGATTGTTGCGTATTCCCATGCTTTTGCTAAACGTACATAAATCCAGTTGGAGAAAACCTATGCGCCGTTTTGTCGCCCTCATTTCCCTGGCCTGTCTGCTCTTGACCTTGGCGCCGTCAGCCCTGGCCGCACAGCCGCAGCAGAAACGGGTGGCACTGGTCATCGGCAATGGGGCCTACAAGACCGCGCCTTTGAAGAACCCAGTCAACGACGCCAAGGACATGGCTGCAGCCCTGAAAGTTCTTGGCTTTGAAGTGACCCTGCTGACCGACGCTGGCCAGCAGCAGATGGACGCCGCAGTACGTGAGTTCGGGCTCACGTTGCGCCAGGGCGGGGCCGGGCTCTTCTACTACGCCGGGCATGGTCTCCAGGTGGGCGGGGAGAACTATCTCGTGCCGGTCAGCGCCAACATCCAGACTGAGAGCGACGTGCGTTATACCTGCCTGCCTGCCGGAATGGTGCTGGGCAAGATGGAGGACGCGCGCAATGATCTGAATATCATTATCCTTGACGCCTGCCGCAACAATCCCTTCGCCCGCAGCTTCCGCAGCGCGGAGCAGGGCCTGGCCAAGATGGACGCGCCTACGGGCTCGCTCATCTCCTACGCCACAGCCCCGGGCTCCGTGGCCTCCGATGGCCAAGGCAAAAATGGGCTGTTCACCCAGCACCTGCTGAAGAATATGGCCACTCCGGGTCTGCCCATCACCGAGGTGTTCATGCGTGTGCGCCAGAGCGTGGTGGCGGAGACCAAGCGCAAGCAGGTACCCTGGGAGGCCTCCAGCCTCATCGGGCAGTTTTACTTTTCCGGCTCGGCGGCGGACCAGCCGCCAGCACCGGCCATTGTCCCTGCCGCCCCGGCCAAGGCCATAGACCTCAAGGCCGAGAAGAAACGCGTGGCCGAGGAGACGGCTAAGCTCAAGCGAGAGCAGCAGGAGTTGGAGCAGTTCCAGGCCTTGCAGGCGGAACGGGATCGTCTCGAGGGGGAACGCCAGAAGCTGGAGCAGGCCAAGTTGTTGGCGCTGGCGCATAACCCGAAGCAGCCGATGCCCACAGCATCGTCGGTAGCTGCACAGGCCGGAGTAAGTGCCGTGGATGTGCAGCACGCCTTGGCTGGACGCTACGCCCTGGCCTGGCGGGACGAGGGCCCCAGCCCGATCGTCATCGACTTCGCCGTGCGCGGCGGCGAGCTGACCGCCACCACCAGCGGCAGTTCCGGCGCGACCAGGGCTGTCAGCATCACCGGGCTCACGCTCAAGAAGAACCGCCTTACCTTTCGCTTCAATTACAAGCGCGGAGCCTTCGGGCTCGGCGGCACGGCCTCGGACACTTACACCTGCGACCTCTCCGGCGACCTGGATGTCATTCCGGCGATTTACTCCTCGGACGGGGGCAGCGGCAAGGCCCGGCTGATCCGGCAGGGTGCTGCGCAGCCGCTTGTCGCTGCCAATACCAACGGTTATGCCGCCCAGTTTGCCGCCCTTGCCCGGGCCGGTTTGCCGGACGCGAGAGCCTCTTTCGAGCAGGCCGTTCAGGCGCACCCCGATGACGCTGACGCAAGAGCCGGTCTGGCCATTGCGCTTGTTTTCTCAGGTCGCGAGGCTGACGCGAAGTATCAGGTGCAGCGTCTGAACGAGTCGAGTGTGCAGACTGCGGGTGTGCGCCTGGCCAAGGGGCTTATGCTTGGGCTGGAGGGCAACGCGGACGCAAACTATCAGTTCAATCGGGCGCAGGAGGAGGGCGCGGACCGGGCGCTGGTGCTTTTGTGCCAGGCTGCGGCGGCAGCTGCGAGGAAGGAGCATGAAAAGGGGCAGAAGCTCATGGCCGACTATGGCGCGTTTGTCCCCGAGGCAGAGCGCGGGGAGTATGCTGCGGCGCTGGGAAAACGTCTGGATGTGCTGGGCGTTCTGGAGGGCACGTTCACTTGGGTCGCGAATCAGGGCTCATTTTTTACAGGTATCGACATGAAGCTGGTGTTTACCCGCCAAGGTGGCACCCTGGTGGGCGGCGGCAGCGGCACAATCGGAAGCGTCTCGGCAAAGGCTAAGGTCTCTGATGTTCAGTTCTCAGGCAATAAGGCCATATTGTATTTAGAGATTGACCAACCGGTTGGCCCCAATTACTTCTACCGGATAACATTAGATATTTCCGGCAGTAAGGATATCATCCCGGTGGATCTTCTAGAATCAGCACAATCAAAACAGAAGATCATGCCTGGCAAGACGTTTGTCGAACCCAGAAGTTCGTCGTTCGTCCGTATCCCCACGGGTCAACAGTAGGTGGCGGTTCTCCCCCCTTTGCCTTTCGCAGCCATTTGCGCTAGCCAGTTGGCATAATGCGGCAAGCCCCCAAAATCGACGCCCTGCCGGAGGGCCTGACTGTCGGCGACGCCCCCGGTGTGCTGAACCTCGGCTTTTCCGGCGACCTGAACAGCGCCACCGTGGCCCGGCTCTGGGCTCCGGCCCTGCAGCTGGCGCGAGGGCGCGAGGGCGGCAGCCTGCGCCTGGAGCTGTCCCAGGCTGGGTACATCGACGGGGCTGGGCTGGCCCTCCTGGTGAAGCTGCGCGCAGAGGCCGAGGCCCGTGGCGCAAATGTGGAGCTCGTGGGCCTGTCCGAGAGCCACGCGCACCTGCTGGATCTGGCCGGAGATGCCGAGCGCGGGGCTGCCCAGAAGCCCAAGGATCGCCGGGGCCTCAAGGCTTTGGTCGCGGGCGGCGTGGGCCACGTGGTGGCCGACATGGTCGGCGTGGTGTCCTTTGTGGGCGAGTGTTCGCTGGTCGTCTGGGAGTCGCTGCGCCATCCCGAACGCGTGCGCTGGAAGGATGTGCTCCTGGCGTCCATGGCCGTTGGCGTGGAGTCCATGCCCATCCTGCTGCTTGTGGGCTTCCTCATGGGGCTCATCATGAGCTTCCAGTCGGTGATCACCTTGCAGCGCTTCGGCGGCGAGATCTTTGTGCCGAACATGCTGGGCCTGGTCATGTTCCGCGAGATGGGCCCGCTGACCACGGCCATCCTGCTGGCCGCGCGTTCCGGCTCGGCCTTCGCGGCGGAGATCGGCACCATGCGCGTCAACGAGGAGCTGGACGCCATGACCACCATGGGCATCAGCCCGGTGCGCTTCCTTGTGGGGCCGCGCATCCTGGCCTCGCTCGCCATGGTGCCGTTCATGACGCTGTTCTTCAATTTCGCCAGCCTCGTCGGCGGCGCGCTGGTCATGCTCTCCATCGGCTTTCCGCTGGTGACCTTCACCTCGCGCGTGTTCGCCAACGTCACGGCCAACGATCTCATCGGCGCCTTTGTGAAGATCATCGTGTTCAGCCTGCTGGTGTCCGGGGTGAGCTGCCTGCGCGGGCTGCATACCGGCGGCGGGGCGAGCGCCGTGGGCCGCAGCACCACCAGCGCCGTGGTCAGCGGGCTCATCCTCATCACCCTGGCCGACGGGCTCTTTGCCGTGCTGTTCTATTACCTGAAGATTTGATAGGACTGATGCTGTGGATACCGACATGAACGGCGACGACATCATCATAACCGTGCGCGACCTGTCCTGCGGCTACGGCGCGGATGTCGTCCTGCGCGACGTCTCCTTTGACGTGCGCCGTGGCGAGGTCTTTGTGGTCATCGGGCGCTCGGGTTGCGGCAAGAGCACGCTGCTCAAGCACATGATCGGCCTGCTTGCGCCCTTAAGTGGCAGCATCGTCTTGAACGGGCATGATATCGTCACGGCCAAGGGCCTGGAGCGTCTGGAGATATTGAAAGGCATCGGCATCATGTACCAGGGCGGCGCGCTTTTCGGCTCCATGTCCATCCTGCGCAACGTGGGCCTGCCGCTGGAGGAGTACACCGCCCTGCCGCAGGAGGCCGTGGACGCCATCGCCCGGGTCAAACTTTCCCTGGTGGGGCTGGAGCGCTTCGGCCACTTCATGCCCACGGAGCTCTCCGGCGGCATGGTCAAGCGCGCGGCCATCGCCCGGGCCATGGCCCTTGATCCGCCCATCCTGTTCATGGACGAGCCCTCCGCGGGCCTGGACCCCGTGACCTCCGCCGGGTTGGACGGGCTCATCCGCAGCCTGGCCGAGACCCTGGGCATCACCTTTGTCATCGTCTCCCATGAGGTGCCGAGCATCCTGTCCATCGCCGACCGGGTCATCCTCCTGGACGACGGGGTCAAGGGCATCGCCGCCGAGGGCGACCCGCGCGAGCTGAACGCCACAAGCGACGTCCCTGAGGCGCGCCGCTTCTTCGACCGCGAGGTGGCGCCACGCGGCGCGCACCTTCCCACAGCCAAGCCCTTTACCCAGGAGGAAGCCCGGCCATGATCCGAGGCGGCGACTATTTCAAGCTTGGCCTGTTCGTCATCGGCGGGGCGCTGCTGCTCCTGGTGGTGCTTTTCGCCCTGGGCGCGGGCCGCTTCTTCAAAAAGACCTACACCATCGAGACCTACATCAACGAGTCCGTCAACGGGCTGGAGCAGGGCTCGGCGGTGAAGTACCGGGGCGTGCGCGTTGGCAGCGTCTCGGAGATCGGGTTCGTGGCCGTAAAATATGGCTCCAAGGCCGAGGGGCACCGCTACGTGTACGTGGAGTGCACTCTGGACAAGGATCTGTTCGGCGGCCTGGGCACCAAGCCCGCAGAGGAGCAGGCCAAGGACGAGGTGGCGCGGGGGCTGCGGGCCCGGCCCATCTCCCAGGGCCTCACCGGCCAGCTTTATCTGGGACTGGACTACGTCAACCCGGAGCAGAACCCGGCCCTGCCCATCAACTGGGAGCCCGGCCACATCTACATCCCCTCGGCGGCCAGCACCTTGTCGCGCGTGGAGCAGGCCGTGCTCGGCATCAGCAACACGCTGAATGGACTGGAGAAGGCTGAGCTGCCCGAGGCCGTGAAGAGCTTCCGTCGCTTCGCCGACAGCGCCAGCACCGCCCTTGAGGGCGCCAACGGCCAGGATGTGGGCAAGCGCCTGTCGGATACCCTGGAACAGACGCGCAAGCTCCTGGCGCGCATCAACAAGTTGCTGGAAGACCCGGCTGTGGAGACCCTGCTGCCAGATGCCGCCCGGACCATGGCCGGGGCGCGCAAGCTCGTGGAGGGCTCCGGCGGCGACGCTGCGGTGCTGCTGCGCGAGGCCCGCGAGACCACCACCAGCCTCAAGGCCTCGGCCAAGGCCCTGGAGTCCTTCCTGACCAGCCCGGAGACCAAAAAGCAGCTGGCGGAGATGCCCGGGGCCATGCAGCAAGCGCGGGAGACCGTGGGCGAGCTTAAGAGCGCCGCCGTGCGCCTCAACGCCGTGCTGGGCCGGGTGGAGAGCCTCACGGCTTCGCAGCAGGGCAATGTGGAGGCCGTGTTGGACAACGCGCGCCAGCTCATCGAGAACCTTCGCGAACTCACCGGCGAGGCCAAGCGCTATCCCTCTGGGGTGCTCTTCGGGCCGCCGCCAAGCAAATCGCCCCTGGGTGGGCAGTAGGGGGCACCATGCTGCACGGAAAAACATGGAATGTTCTGGCGTTGCTTCTGGCGCTCATGCTGCTTGGCTCCTGCGTGAAGCTGGAGCAGAAGCCTCTGGACAAACGCTTCTACGCCCTGGAGGTGGCGCGGCCCGGCGCACCCTTGGGCATCTTCGCCTCGCCGGAAACCCTGCTTGTGCGCCGCATGCAGGTTGCGCCGCGCGTGTCGGGCCGGGAGCTGGTCTACCGCACTGGGGATTCGGCCTGGACGGCGGACTTCTATAACCTGTTCTTCGTCATCCCGGCGGACATGCTGACCCAGGATCTGCGATCCTGGCTGCGCGACGCCGGGCTCTTCGCCAACGTCATCGACCCGTCGAGCCTGATCCTGCCGGGCTACATCCTGGAGGGCAACGTCAGCGGCCTGCACGGGGACTTCGGGGCCAAGCCAGCCCAGGCCGTGGCCGAGATGCAGTTCCTGCTGCTCAAGAATACCGCAGGCGAGCGCAGTGTGGTCATGACCCGCGATATCCGCAAGACCGTGCCCCTGGCTGCCGATACCCCGGCTGCGCTGGTGCTTGCCTTGCGCCAGGCCGTCTCCGAGATCAACGCCGAGCTTGAGGCCGCCATCCGCCAGACCCTGGCGCGCAAATAACGGTTCCGGTCCGCCTGCGCATCACCCGCCCAGGCGGCCCAGGCCGAGCCCGGCCAGCACAGCCAGGCAGGCCCAGAACAGGGTCTTGGCCGTGCCCGCCAGCGCGGAACGCTTGCGTCCTCCGGGTCTCGGGTCGTCCGGCGTCAGCAGATATTCAACGAACCGCCAGACTTCTGAAAGAAGCGGCACCATGTCTCACCTCCTTATATGTTCCCGCTCGGGAGCTAGAACCGCACGCCCTGAAACAGGTCCTTGCCCATGGGCACCATGCTGGCCAGCAGCGCCAGGGCCATGGTGACGTTGAACACGCGCATCCTGCGGCGGTCCTGCAGCAGGCCGCGCATGATCGAGCCCAGCACTGCCCACGCCCCGCAGCAGGGCATGCCCACCACCAGGAAGGCGGCGGTGACGATGAACGCCCCCAGCACCGGCTGCTCCGGCGGGGCGTAGGCGCTGGCCGCGGTGATGCACATCATCAGGGCCTTGGGGTTGACCCACTGGAACGCGCTGGCCTGAAGGAAGCTCATGGGTTGACCTTTGGCCGTGACGGGCTTTGCACCTGCCTGTTCCGAGCTTGCGGGAGGCCCTGCCGTGCCAATGGCCCAGGCCAGATACAGCATGTAGCCCAGGCCGAGGACCCGCAGCACGGAGTAGAGGCCCGGCACGGCCTCGAACACCAGCCCAACGCCCAGGCCCAGGGCCAACTGCATGAAAGTAAAGCCGAGGGTGACGCCCAGCAGGTGCGGCAGGGTGCGCCTGAACCCATAGTTCACACCGGAGGCGAAGAGCAGGGCGTTGTTGGGTCCGGGTGTGGCCGAGGTGACAAAGGCGAACAGGCACAACGAGGCCAAAAGTTCCGGGGTCATGAGATTCTCCTGGTAGACGGTGACTGTGATCGAACAGCTCTGAGCTCTTTACTGTCTCGATAGATACAATTTCTGATTGTACCAATCTATGTTGACGTGAATTGCCAGCAATTACGACGAATATTTGCGAACGAGCTCTGCGTCACGAGATATGTTGACAAAAGTTTGCGGTCAATGTATTTATTGTAGCCATGACAATATGGCTTCCACAACTGGCTGGGGACAGACCCAAATATCTCGGACTGGCTGACGCCATCCTCTCGGATGTGGAGCGCGGCGCGCTCAAGCAGGGCGACCGTCTGCCCACGCACCGCGATCTGGCCGACGCGCTGGGCGTCACCGTGGGCACCGTGACGCGCGGCTATGCCGAAGCGGCCCGGCGTGGGCTGGTGCGCGGCGAGGTCGGGCGCGGCACCGTGGTCTCCCTCGGGCGCGACGACGCCACGCCCTGGTGGGGCAATGACGTCTCGCTGCCGGAACGCATCGATCTGGGGTTGGTGACGGGCATGTATGGCCTGGACCCGGACCTGAGTGCCGGACTTCGCGAACTGGCCGCGCGTGGCGATGTTCAGGAGCTGCTGTGCTACCAGCCTTCGCGCGGCATGGCCCGGCATCGCGAAGTGGGCGCGGCCTGGCTCTCGCGCTACGGGCTTTCCGTGATCCCTGAGCACGTGCTCGTCACCAGCGGCGGCCAGCATGCACTGGTGGTGCTGTTCTCCACGCTGTTTCGGCCCGGAGACCGCATCGCCGCGTCGAGCCTGAACTATCCGGGCCTCATGTCCGCAGCGTCCCTGGCCGGGCTCAAGCTCGTGCCCCTTGAATGCGACGAAGAGGGCATGTTGCCGGAGGCCCTGGCCGAGGCCTGCGCGCGCGAGACCGTGCGTGGCCTGTACCTCATGCCCGGCGTGCACAACCCAACCACTGCCGGGGCCGGGCCGGAGCGGCTGGCGCAACTGGCGGACATCGCGCGGCAACGCGGATTGCTGGTGGTGGAGGATGCGGCTTACGCCCTCACCGCCGAGGGGTCACTGCGCACCCTGGCCGACCTCGCGCCTGAGCGCACCTTCTTCATCGCCAGCGTGTCCAAGAGCATCGCCGGGGGTCTGCGCGTGGCCTTTGTGGCCAGCCCGCAGGAACATGTGGAGCGGCTGTCCCTGGGCATTACCGGCACCACATGGCTGGCCGCGCCCCTGTGCGTGGAGCTGGCCTGCCTGTGGATCGCCGACGGCACAGCGGACAAGGTGCTGGCGCGAAAACGCGCCGAGGGCGCGCGGCGCAGTGATCTGGCTCGGGAGGTTCTGGCCGGACAGCGCGTGCGCTCCCGGCGGGACGGGTATTTTCTTTGGCTGGAGTTGCCGGAGCCCTGGCGCGGGGCCGACTTCGAGCGCGCGGCCCTGGAGCGCGGGGTTGTGGTGGTGGCGGGCGAGTCCTTTGCCCTGGGGCAGACCTCGGCGCCCATGGCTGTGCGCATATCCCTAAGCGCCGCGCGCAGTCACGAGGAACTCCGGCGCGGACTCATGGTCCTGGCGGAGCTGCTGGGGCAGCAGCCCAGGCCGGGCCGGGCCATTGTCTGAGCCGGAGGGCTCGGGCTCGCGTCAGCCCGAGCGTTAGGTCGTGCGCTCTGAAGCCATGCGGACAGACGGCAGCATGGCAAAGCGTGTGTCTTGGCAGCGCGCGGCCAGGTCTTTGGCCTGCTCGATAGCGGTGATCGGGGCGTAGGGCGGCAGTATGCGGACCTTGCGCTCGTAGAAGAGCAGCATGGTCTCCAGCCTGGTGAACAGGGCCGGGCGGTCGCGGTCCACCTGGTCGAAGGACTCGGTCATCCAGCCCTCGGTGCTGAAGCCCAAGGCGTAGATATGCTCCGGCTCCTGGTCTCCATTGGGCACCGGGCCGATGCACGCGCCCTTCCAATCCAGGCCGTCCAGGGCGGACTGCACGGCGTGCGCTGGCAGGTCGGGGGTGGCGTTGTCGAGGAGCAAGGCGCGGTCGTAGAAGCGCGAGAACACAAGGCGGAAGGCGTTGCGCTGCTGCACCGCGAGGTTGCGGCCCAGAGCGTTTGCGATCTTGAACTTGCCCTTGCCGAGCAGGGCCCGGGCCTGTTCTTTCATCGCGTCCTTGTCCAGAGCGGGGTCCTGGCCTGGGTCGAGGAACAGGAATACGTCCGCGTCCACGTCGGCCAGGTTGCGCAGGGTGTCTTTAAGCAGGGCCAGGGCCAGGGGCTCGGCCATGCCGCTGGCCAGCGCCTCCTGGGTCAGCACGGGCAGGGGATGATTGGCGAAGAGCAGGACGGCGGATTTCATTTCAGTCTCCAGTGCGCAGGTGGTGTTCGCAGGGGTTTTGCCCCGCAGCCCGCAGACAGTAAGCACCGGGGACCGCGCTGGCAAGCCCGGCAGGGCGTGTTTTCGCGGCTTGAAGACCTGCGGCAAAAGGCATACCCTGCTCACTTGAGGGCAACACCAGCAGGCTTTTGAAGTTTAAGATTTTTTGGTCCAATATTTTGGAGGATGCATGCGCAAGGACGTGACTGACGATATGGCGGTGGTGGCCGAGATTCTGAACAGGGCGCAGTACGTGACCCTGGCCCTGGTTGATGGCGAGGGCCCGTACTCCGTGCCTGTGAACGCCGCCTTAGAGGACGGGGTGCTGTATTTCCACTCGTCGCGTAAGGGCCGCAAGGCCAAAGCGCTGCTTGAGGCCGTGGCCAAGGGCACGCGGGTGGCCTTCTCCGCCGCCGTGGACCTGGAGCCCAAGACCGGTGAGCTGGCCTGCCAGTGGGGCTTCAAGTTCCGTTGCGTCCTGGGCTCCGGCCTGGCGCGCGTGGTGGAGCTGAGCGGCGACAAGGTCGCGGCGCTGAACACCCTCATGCGCAAGCACGCCGGTCGCGATGATTTTCCCTACGACGAGGGCATCCTGGACAAGACCTTGGTGCTGGCTGTGGACGTGGACCGGGCAACGGCCCGGCTCAAGCTCAGCTAGATCGGACACCCGCATAGCTCGGACAGACTCGGAGGCCACGCATGGTCATCTGCTTTCTCGGCGATTCGACGGTCCAGGGCATTGGCGACATCCAGGGCCTGAGCTGGGTGGGGCGCCTGGCCCAGGCCAGCTTCGCGCTCAGCCCCGCCCGCGCCACCACACTGACCCTGTGCAACCTCGGCGTGCGCGGGGATTCCTCCCTGCGCGTGGCTGCGCGCTGGCAGGAGGAGACCGCCCGCCGCCAGCGCCCTGGTGAGGATATGGCCTTTGTGTTCAGCTTTGGCGCGGCGGACAGACCCCAGAAGGTGTCGCTGCCCCAGGCCTTGGCCGCCGCCAGGGACATGCTGCGCGCAGCCAAGACCGCAGGAACGACGCTGTTCATCGCCCCGCCGCCTTCCAGCGACCCGGCCTGGGCCGCGCAGAACCGCGAGTTTGGCTTGGCGCTTCTTGCCCTCTGCGAGGAGCTTGGCGTGCCGGGCTTTGATCTCTTCACGCCGCTCTCCGCATCCAAGTCCTACATGGACGCCCTGGCCGCGGGCGACGCAATCCACCCGGACGCCGGGGGCTACGCCGAGATCGCCGGTCTGCTCGCCGCCTGGCCGCCCCTGGCCGGATTGCTTGGGCTCTAGGGCCATGGCGAGGGCTTTTGCGGGGCGTTGTCTCCGGGTCGCAACTAGGGTAGGAAAAGCATAGGCCGAATTCCGCGCCGACCAGCCTTGAAGGTCTAAGCCCAACCCGGAGCCGTCAGCATGAGCCAACACGTCACCCAGCCTGTCTTCATCGAGCCCTTTGACCTGTACCTGTTCGGCAAGGGCGAGCACTGGGACCTGTACCGCATCCTGGGCGCGCATCCGCAGGAGCAGGAGGGCGCTTCCGGCTACCGCTTCGCCGTCTGGGCGCCCAACGCGCGCAAGGTCAGACTGGTGGGCCCCTTCAACAACTGGTGGGGCAAGAACCATCCGCTCTATCCTGTGGGCTCCTCGGGCATCTGGGCCGGGTTCGTCCCCGGCCTGGTCAAGGGCGAGTTGTACAAGTTCGCCATCAAGGACAGAAACGGCCACACCACCTTCAAGACCGACCCCTTCGCCCTGTTCGCCGAGATGCGACCCGGCAACGCCGCCCGGACCTGGAACCTGGACGGCTTCGAGTGGACCGATGGCGACTGGCTGGCTGAGCGCAAGCTCCACGACCCGCCGCTCAACCGGCCGCAGTCGGTGTACGAGGTCCACGCGGGCTCCTGGCGCATGCGCGACGGCAACTTCCTGAATTACCGCCAGCTTGGCGACGAGCTCATCGGCTACGTGAAGTCGCTCGGCTTCACGCACATCGAGTTCATGCCCCTGGCCGAGCACCCGCTGGACGAGTCCTGGGGCTACCAGACCAGCCACTATTTCGCGCCCACCTCACGCTTTGGCGAGCCCGACGGCCTGCGCTATTTCGTCAACCGCTGCCACGAGGAGGGCATCGGCATCATTCTGGACTGGGTGCCCGGGCATTTCCCCAAGGACGACTGGTGTCTGGGGCGTTTCGACGGCACCGCGCTGTTCGAGCACGAGGACCCGCGCAAGGGCGAGCACCCGGACTGGGGCACCTACATCTTCAATTACAGCCGCCACGAGGTGAAGAACTTCCTGCTGGCCAATGCGCTCTACTGGTTCAAGGAGTTTCACATCGACGGCATCCGCATCGACGCCGTGGCCTCCATGCTCTACCTGGACTACTCGCGCGAGGCCGGGGAGTGGATCCCAAACGAGTTCGGCGGGCGCGAGAACCTGGCCGCCATCGAGCTGCTCAAAGAACTCAACACCGTGGTGCACTCCCACTATCCCGGCGCCTTGATGATCGCCGAGGAGTCCACGGCCTGGCCTGGCGTGTCGCGGCCAACGTACACCGGCGGCCTGGGTTTCACCTTCAAGTGGAACATGGGCTGGATGAACGACACCCTGGCCTATTTCACCAACGATCCGGTGTACCGCGCCTACCATCACAACAGCCTGACTTTTTCCATGCTCTACGCCTTCAGCGAGAACTTCGTGCTGCCCATCTCCCACGACGAGGTTGTACACGGCAAGGGCGCGCTCTTGTCCAAGATGCCCGGCGACATGTGGCAGCAGTTCGCCAACCTGCGCTTGCTCTTGTCCTACCAGTGGGCGCACCCCGGCAAGAAGCTGTTGTTCATGGGCTGCGAGTTCGGCCAGTGGAACGAGTGGAACTGCAAGCGCGAGCTCGACTGGATCCTGCATGAGTTCAGCTCGCATACAGGCATCTCGCACCTGGTGGGCGACCTGAACCGCATCCTGCGCGAGACCCCGGCCATGTACGAGGCCGACACGAGCTGGAAGGGCTTTGAGTGGATGAACGTGCACGACTGGAGCAACTCCGTGCTGGCCTTTGCGCGGCATGCCCCGAATCGCGCCCCGGTGCTCTGGGTGTTCAACTTCACGCCCGTGGTGCGCCACGACTACAGTGTGCGCTGCCCCGGCGCAGGCCACTGGCGCGAGATCTACAACTCCGACGCGGGCCTCTACGGCGGCTCCAACGTGGGCAACCCGGGCGGCGCCCAGGCCTGGGACAGCGCCGCCGGCACACATTTGACCCTGACGTTGCCGCCGTTGTCGGCCATGGCCTTCATGCCGGGCTAGGCCTGCTTCTAAAAGCGTCTTTTGCCCCCTGGACTTCGTCGTTAGCCGCTTCGGGTCCAGGGCTGTACCGCGTGAGTACTATCCCTGGCCCCCAAGCGGCTCTCTCCTCGCCAGGGAACAATATCCATCTTTTGGAAACAGGCCCCAGGGGGAAACGTGAAACTGCATGCACCCGCCCTGACCCTGGCCGTCACCCTCGGCGATCCCTGCGGGCTGGGGCCCGAGCTTGTGGTGCGCGCCCTGGCCGACGCCCCGCAGCACTACCAGGAGCGCGGCGAGCGCCTGCTGATCATCGGGCCGCTGTCGGCCCTGGTGCGCGCCCTGGAGGGCCGCCCGCGCTTCTTCGAGGTCCTGGAGCTGGACGACTTGTACCCGTTGGCCGAGCAGGTTTCCGCCCGGCTTGTCGCATGTGCTCCCGGAGCCTATTTCATCGAGCCCAAGGGCCTGTCCGAGCTGGACTACCCGCCCGGAGAGCCCACCACCGCAGGGGGCATCGCCGCCGGGCGCAGCCTGGAGCTGGCTGTGCGGCTGGCGAAAGCTGGCGTCATCCAGGGGCTTGTCACCTGCCCGCTGAACAAGGCTTGCCTGCAGGAGGCCGGGTTCGCCTTCCCCGGCCACACGGAGTTCCTGGCCGAAGGCCTGGGGGTCGGGCGCGAGGGCGTCACCATGCACCTCTGCGGGCCCATGCCGTCAGACCCCCTGCCTGGGGAAGCGCCGCAGCCCGTGCTGCGCGTCAGCCTCGTGACCACGCATCCGCCGCTGTCCGAGGTGCCGCGCCTGATCACGCGGGAGCGCATCTTGCGCAGCCTGCGGCATACTGCGGACTTTGTGGCGCGGCTGGGCCTGTCAGGTCCCATCGGCGTGTGCGGGCTGAACCCGCATGCGGGCGAGAGCGGGCGCATCGGCCGCGAGGATGAGGAGGTCGTGGGTCCGGCGGTGCGCGAGGCCAAGGCTCTGGGGCTCAATGTCGAAGGCCCCATCCCGGCGGACACGCTGTTTCATTTCGCCGCGCGCGGGCGCTACGCCGCTGTGCTGGCCATGTACCACGACCAGGGCCTCGGCCCGCTGAAGCTCTTGCACTTTGGCGAGGCCGTGAACGTGACGCTGGGTTTGCCCATCGTGCGCACCTCGCCGGACCATGGCACGGGCTACGACCTCGTTGGCACGGGCAAGGCAAAGCTCACGAGCTTTGTGGCGGCACTGGATTTGGCGCGGCGGCTTGTAGACGGAAAAGCGGGGTAGGGCGTGGAGTAGGGCGGGCGGCAAGCCAGGGCTAAGACACTGAAATTGATCGGAGAGACTAATGGTTAGCCGCAGACAGGAATTCAAGGCGCTGGGCAAGTGGATGTGCCAGCTTCGCCCCATTGGAAAAGAGTACAAATTCAAGGTCATCGGCGAGAAGGGAAAGGAAATTGAGATTGGCATCACGGGCCTGGAGAATGGCAGCGCGTCTGTGAGCCTCACGCCCAGGCCGCTGGTCTACAAAGAGAAATATCTCTTCACGTTGATCTCAATTTTTGATGAAAAGAAGATCACGCTGGATGAAGTCATAAAATTGCGAAAGGCTGTTCAGGCGCAGGTTGAGAGTGGGAAGAAGTAGCGCTGGGGGATGAGCTTTGTGGCGGGGCTGGAGATGGTGGAAGGTTGGTGGGGTAGGAGGCTTGTTTAAAAGGTCACTTTACATAGGTGGGGTGTGTAATGTGCAATAAAACAGAGTGTTGCAATGGCCGCGATGTTACTAATCGTGAAGATGTAAAAAATAACGAGATATTCAAGCAGGTTCTTGATATAAGAAAATTTGAGATTGAACTGTATTGGAAGCGCGCGTCGTATTTTTGGGTGTTTAATTCGTTAGCGTTTTCTGCCTACGGTGCGGTCTATGTTAAAATGGCTGACCATAGTAATGGAATTGCTATGCCGCAAGACTTTGAGATGTTACGGGATCTTCTCGTCTGCCTTTCGTGCGTTGGGCTTGTAGTGTCTTTGGCTTGGGTGCTCGTGAATAAGGGTAGCAAGTTTTGGCAAGAAAACTGGGAAACGCATCTTGATTTGATTGAAAAAGACATTGTTGGTGATCTCTATAAAACAGTATACGAAACGCATGCAAGTTGTTGCTTGAAGGATTTGCTAACAGGCTCTGGAAAATTTTCAGTTTCCAAGGTCAATCAATTGATAAGTATTTACGCTGTGTTTCTTTGGTGCATTATGGCTAATTCTGCAACTGGTTTTGTGACAACAAGTATATCTCTTAATCTCAGGCTTGTGTCCTTGGTTGTCACAGCTTTTTGTTGTTTGTTGCTAGTTGTCTTCGGTCGCACTGGTACAGGTGAAAAAACGGTCCATAAGATAGTCCGCAGCACCAAGGAATTGGTTGAGAAAGAGTAGTCCTTACCCCCTCAACACCTCCATCAAATACTGCCCATAATCGTTCTTGAGCAAGCAGCAGGCCAGCTTCTCCAGCCCGGCCGCGTCGATGTACCCCATGCGGAAGGCGATCTCCTCCACGCAGGCGATGCGCAGGCTCTGGTTTTCCTGGATCATCTGCACGAAGTTGGCCGCTCGCAACAGCGACTCGTGCGTGCCCATGTCCAGCCACGCCCAGCCGCGCCCGGTGAGTTCCACCGATAGGTCGCCGCGCTTCAGGTAGGCGTTGTTCACGTCCGTGATCTCAAGCTCGCCGCGCGGCGAGGGCTTGAGGCCGCGTGCGATGTCCACCACATCGTTGTCGTAGAAATACAGGCCCGTCACCGCATAGCGCGACTTCGGCTCCTTGGGCTTCTCCTCGATGCTCAGGACTTTCTTGTCCTTGTCGAATTCGACCACGCCGAAGCGTTCCGGGTCCTTCACCGGGTAGGCGAAGATGATGCCGCCCTTGGTCAGCGCTGCGGAGCGCTGCAAAACTTCGCTTAAGCCCTTGGCGTAGAAGATGTTGTCGCCCAGCACCAGGCACACGCTGTCGCCCCCGATGAAGTCCGCGCCGAGGACAAAGGCCTGGGCCAGGCCGTCCGGGCTGGGTTGGGCCACGTAGGAGAAGTTGAGCCCCAGGCTCGACCCGTCTCCCAGCATTTCCTGGAAGCGCGGCAGATCGCTCGGGGTGGAGATGATCAGGATGTCGCGGATGCCCGCCAGCATGAGGGTGGACAGCGGGTAGTAGATCATGGGCTTGTCGAACACGGGCAGAAGCTGCTTGCTGATGACCTTGGTCAGCGGGTGCAGCCGCGTGCCTGATCCGCCCGCCAGAATGATGCCCTTCATGTGGCCTCTCCCTCGTGTTTTAAACTGTCGGCGCAGTTTACATCGCGCGCCTGGGTTGCTACTCTCACGCTTCGATATCCTGATTCCCGCGGCCCTGGCAACCGCCCAGACCGCCCAGACCGCGCCCGGCCCGCAAAAATCCACGCTGTATCGTCAGCGGGAGCAAGGCGGCCAGGCGCAGGGAGAGCCCATGTTGATTTTCCGGTCCGGCCCGCCGCTGTTTCTCGTATTCCTTGTGGTGGTGGCGCTCTTTGGCCTGTTCGTTTTCCTGCCCATGAGCATCATCGCCTCGGCCTTCGGCAAGCTAGGCCTCACGGGCCTGCAGGGCATGCTGGTGTTTTTGGCGACCATCCTCGGCAGCAGCGTGAACATTCCCTTGCACAAGGGCACGCGCCTTGTGCGGGGGTTTGCAGCTCCGGCCAGCCGTTTGTTCCGGTTTCAGCGCGCGCGCACCGGGCAAAATCTTTTTGGTCAAAATCCTTTCGGGCAGAATGGAATGGGGCAGCTTGATCTCGGCCAGGCCCAAAGCGACGACCTGCTGCTCTCCGAGCAGGTGGTGGCGGTGAACGTGGGCGGCTGCATCGTGCCCTGCCTGCTCTCGGCGTGGTTTCTCTGGCAGCTGCACGTCACGGGCATGCTCGGCGGCTGGCTGGCCCTGTGCGTGGTGATCTCGGCCCTGGTCTGCTATCTCTTGGCCCGCCCGACACCGGGCATCGGCATCGCCATCCCTGTGCTGCTGCCGCCTGCCGTGGCCGCGCTCACGGCCATCCTGCTGGCGCCGAACATGCCTGGGCACGAGTCCGTAGCGCCGCGCGCGGCCTACATGGCCGGCACCCTTGGCACGCTTATCGGCGCGGACATTTTGCACCTGCTCAACCGCCGCACCTGGGCCATGCTCGATGCGCCGCTTTTGTCCATCGGCGGGGCAGGCACGTTCGACGGCATCTTTCTTGCTGGAATCATAGCAGTTCTCTTGGCCTAGGAAAATGGTGCCCCCATGAGCGAGATCACCCTGCGTTTTTCCAATAACACCGGCCAGACCCCTGGCCAGCGCTTCCTGCTCTTTGCCGGGCAGGGGAGCAATCCTGGCGTGCCCTGCGCCCACACGGTCCAACCCTTGGCCCTGCGGCCTGGGCATGTGCTGCGTGGCGAGCAGGAGGAGCACCGGGTCCTGGGGCGGTTGTGGTGGCCGGGCCAGGCCCAGTTGCCCGACGCCCCGTGCTGGCTCCTGGAGACGCTGGTCCCGGCCCCTCTCGGCCTGGATGACGAGCGCACTCTCTCGGCCCAGCGCGAGGGCTTTGCCCTGGCCTGGATCACCTTGTCCGACAAGGGCGCGGCCGGGCAGCGCGTGGACGCCTCCGGCCCGCTGGTGGAGGAGGTCGTGCGCGCGGCCATGCCGTTGTCTCTGGCGCGCGGGTTCGTGTTGCCTGACGAGGAGCGCGGCATCCGTGCGCTGCTGACGCAGCTGGCCTTGCAGGACGGCTTTGACCTCATCTGCACCACGGGCGGCACGGGCGTTGCCCCGCGCGATGTCACCCCGGAGGCCACCCTGGCCGTCATCGAGAAGCGCCTGCCGGGCTTCGAGCGGGCCATGACCATGACCAGCCTGGCCAAGACTCCGCATGGAGCGGTGTCGCGCGCCGTGTGCGGGACCCTGGGCAATGCCGTCATCGTGAACCTTCCGGGCAGCCCGAAGGCCGTGCGCGAATGCCTGGGAGCGGTTGTTCCGGCCCTGGCGCACACCGTGGAAAAGCTCCAGGGCGACCCCTCGGATTGCGCGGCCGTGTAGGCGCTTGCGTCTTGCGGTTTGCAGGGGCCTGGGGTATAAACAGCTGTTTGAAAGTAGCCGATACAGCATCAGGCGCATATTTGCCTGTCACAACTACGTATTTATGATGATACCGATCATGCGCACCAAAGCCCTCCAGCATGCCATCGCCCTTGGCCTGGCGTTGTGCCTCGCCGCTCCGGCCCTGGCTCAGGAGCCTTCCGCCGCGTCAACTCCGGCCATGGCCCCGGCCCCGGCTGGGACTTCGGCCAAGTCCGAGATCCCGATCCTGGCGCAGGCCCAGTCCCAGGCCTCGTCCATGCCTGTGCCCGCCAAGCTTGACCTCACCCAGAGCGTCGAGCGCGGCCTCGCGGCCAACCCGACCATCGTGGGCGCGCGCGCGCAGCTGCAGGGTTCGGAGTACATGGTCAATTCGTCCATGGCGGATTTTTTCCCCACGGCCACGGCCTACTACGGCTTTGCGCGCTTCGACAAACAGCCCAAGACCACCGCCGGCGTCAATTCCGGCGACCAGACCAGTTGGACCGGTCACCTGAACATCCACCAGCCGGTGTTCACGGGCTTCAAGCTCCTGAAGACGCACCAGAAGGCGCGCCTGACCAAGGAGTCCAACGACGCCAACCTGACCCAGGCCGAGCTGTCGCTCATCAGCGCCATCCAGACCAATTTCCTGTCGCACCTGAAGGCCAAGATGGACGTGAAGAGCGCCCAGGATTCCGTGGAGCGCCTCCAGTCGCAGCTCAAGGTCACCCAGGCCTTCTTCGACGTGGGCCTGAAGCCCAAGCTCGACGTGCTCCAGGCCGAGGTTGATCTGGCCACGGCCCAGCAGACCCTGCTCAAGGCCCAGAACTCCCTTGACACCACCCGGGCCAAGCTCAACTCCCTGCTGAACCTGCCTCTTGAGGCCCCGGTGGAGTATGTTGGCGAGCTGGCTTACACGCCTTTCGGCCTGGACCTGAACGAGTGCCTGAACCGGGCCTACAAGAACCGCCCGGACATCCTCATGGGCATCAAGAGCGTACAGCTCGCCGAGAAGGACGCGGGCATCACGGCCAGCGACTTCTACCCGCAGGTTTCGGCGGATGTCGACTTCTACAAGAAGGGCGACGGTCCGGGACTTTCCGGCAGCCCGAACCTGTCCGACACCGGCAAGTCCTACATGACCGTTGGCGCCACGGCCTCCTGGACCTTCTTTCAGTGGGGCAGCACCTTCTTCAAGTACAAGAGCGCGGATGAAACCGTGAACAAGGTGCGCGCGTCCCTGGACAACACCCGCCTCGGCGCGGGCTACGAGATCAAGCAGGGCATGCTCTCCCAGCGCGAGGCCGCCGACCGCATCGGCGTGGCCAAGAAGAGCGTGGACGCCGCCCGCGAATCCTACCGCATGGCCCTGGCGCGCTACCAGGCCCAGGTCGGCACCAACACCGACGTGCTGGACGCCCAGGCCAAGGTCAGCAACAGCGAGGCCCAGCTCTCCCAGGCCCTCACGGACTACCAGACGGCCATCTCCAGCCTGTACGTGGCCATGGGCGAGAAGAATCCCGAACTCTCGACCATGAAGTAGGGGCGGCATGGGCTTTTTGTCTTCCTACCGCAGGCGTCCGGAGCCGCAATCCCTTGAGGGCCTGCGCTGTCCGTCCTGCGGGGGCGCGCTCTTCGTCAACCGGGCCTGACGCGAGGTGAGCCTGCGCTGCAAGGTTTGCGGCGCCAACCATTCCATCCGTGATTTTGCCCGGCAGCTTGATGAGGATTTTGAGGAGGAGCTGGCCTTTGTGCCCATGGACCGCCTGTGAATTCCGCCTCAGCCCGGCTCTAAGCTTCCCGGTTTCGTCTGCCCAAGCGGGGCGGAATCGGCATTTTCTGGCGCGGTCCCTCGGGGCCGCGCTTTTTGTCCTTATGGTTTTTGCCCCCATGCTGGCCCAGGCGCAGAACGAGTGGACGCCCCTGGTGCGGCGGCTGGAGAGCGACGGCTTTGACCGCCACCGCATGGAGGCCCTGTTCGCCAGGGACGAGGTGCGTTTCGATCCTCAAGTCATGGCGCGCAAAATGAACGCCCTGCTCGACATAAAGCTTGCCCCGCCCAAACCCAAGGCCGAGGCCCCGGAAATCTACCTGAGCTATCTGAACCCCCTGCTGATCATGCAGGCGAGAAGCTTTCTGGTCGAGCAGCAGGGCGTGCTGCGCGAGGCCCGCCTGCGTTACGGCGTTCCCGAGGAGATCCTCGTGGCGTTGCTTCTGGTGGAGACCAAGCTTGGCCGCAACATCGGCAGCAGGGCTGCCCTGACGACCCTGGCCAGCATGGCCCTGGCTGGCGACTTCGCCCTGGTGGCGCCGCTCATCGCGAATCGCGACATCACGCCCAAGCTGGCCCTGTGGCTTCGCTGGCGCACGGCCCAGAAGTCCGCCTGGGCCTACAAGGAGCTCAAGGCCCTTTTGATATACGCCAAGGCCGCAGGCTTCGACCCTGCCAGCATTCCCGGCTCGGTCTACGGCGCCATCGGCATCTGCCAGTTCATGCCCACCAACGCCGTGCGCTACGGCGCGGACCTGGACGGCGACGGTCGGGTGGACCTCTTCAGCATGGCCGACGCGCTGCTCAGCACCGCCCGGTTCCTCAACGCCCACGGCTGGAAAGCGGACCTCCCGCGCGAGCGTCAGCTGGCCGTGCTCTACCGCTACAACCATTCCCATTCCTACACGCGCACCATCATGGCCGTGGCCGAACGCCTGCGCGATTCGGACAGCGGCTTCTAGCCAGGGCGCCGTCTAGTCCAGGAAGCCTTCGTAAAGGGTCAGGGTGCGTTGCAGGAAGTCCCCCCCGGAGAGCTGCGAGAGGGTCAGGTCCTGCGCGCGCAGGAGCTCCTTGCGGAAGTCCGGCTCGTCCAGGGCCTTGGCGATGAGCCGGGTCATTGCGTCCACGTCGCCGGGCTCCAGCAGTGCCGCCGGGGACAGCAGATCGGGCATGACGCCGACGTTGGTGGAAAGGAGCGGGCGCTCGGCGGCCATGATCTCCAGGGCGGCGCGGGCTATGGTCTCGGACCAAAGCGAGGCGACGATGCCTAAATCTGCGGCGGAGAGGCAGGCCGCAACGTCGTCGCGGCGGCCGGTGATGCGCACGAAGCGCTCCAGCTTGAACTCGCGGATCCAGCCCTCGACTTCGTCCTGACCGGTGGCGCTGCCGAAGCCCAGGAGCATGAGCCTGAGCTTGCGGTAGCCCTGCTTGTGGATGAGCCGGGACACTGCCTCCAGGGTCTCGCGCTGGCCTTTGACCTTGTCGAAGCGTCCCACCAGGGCCAGCACGGTCTCGCGCTCGCCGTAGCCGAACTCCGCGCGCACGCGTTCTCTCCCCGCTGGATCGAAGCGGAAGCGCTCGCGGTCCACGCCGCCGTGGATGAGCCAGACCTTTTTTTCCGGGGTGCGCATGGCTTTGAGGAAATGCCGGGCCATGCGCGAATTGGTCACCACAACGGCATCGGCAACCCTGGCGTGCAGCCAGCGGTTCAGGAAGTCCGCCCTGGGCGGGCGCTGGTCGCCGCGCGTGCGCACAAGGCTGAAGGCGAATCCGAGGGCCTTGAGCAGCCCCCAGAGGAAGAAGCCCTCGCCCCGGTGGCAGTTGACCACCTGGGGCCGCTCGGTGCGCAACAGCCGGATGAGGCGTGCGAAGGCGACGGCAAGGCGCAGCGGGTTGGCGCTGTTCAGGTCCACGGGCCGGGCGTCCAGGCCCCATTCCAGGGCCTTGGCGTGGCAATCGGTGCCTGCCTGCGTCAGGACGACCACCGTGTGTCCGGCCTCCTGGAGCAGGCGGCTTAAGTACAGCCCGTACCAGGCTGTGGCGTTGAACCAGCGGACGTTGACGACCTGGAAGACGACCATGTGCACCTTTATGCGCCAGCCCCAGGCCGGAGCGCTTTGCGGAACGAAACAGCCAACGGTTTGGCTTGACTAGGCAAAGACTTCCCGTTTGCTCACGGCTTCATTCTTGATGCGGTCGAGCAGGTCGGCCAGGGCGGATTTGACGTTCTCCCTGATGTCCCCGGCCACAATGATGAACAGGACGTCGTCGCCCGGCTGCTTGACGCCGCCCTCGGCATGGGCGATGGCACGGAATATGCCAGGACGTTTCTGGAATTCCTCGCACAGGGCCTGAATCTTTTCATGGTCCGGGGTGATCTCCACGGCGCTGACGTTTCTGTGGTCCTTACGCGACCAGCCGCGAATCACACCATTGTGCACGAGGATCATTCCAACGTTCTCGGAAAACCCCGGTGTTTTCTTGAGTTCTGCGATGGTCTGGCTTATGTCCATGGAAATCCTCCGGTATAAATTCCATCTGGAGATGAAATGTATACTCTTTCGACGCTGTTGGAAAGACTCCCGAACATCTCCCAGGCGAGGCTCATCAGCTCCGGCTACGGGCTGTGGATGGTCTGGTCCGGATCGTTCAATAACGCCATCGGCCACACCCTGCGCGACCACGGATTGGTGCAGGTTGTGGAAGATCCCTGCCAGAGCTTCTGGATATCCTTCTCGCCGGAGGTGTTCCGCGCCCTGGCCAAGCTGCAGATCTGGGCCAAGCTCAATCCCCTGCCGCTGTTCTGCCAGGTGGTGCCGCTCACCGTGCTGGTGGGCTACGACTTAAGCCTGTCCGTGTCCGTCGCGCGCGACATTACGCGCCAGCAGGCAGGAGTGGCCGAGGACCTGGAAACGCTGGTGCACCCCAAGTTCCTCGAGTCCGTGAAGACCGTGAATGGCCTTTCGCTTGGCACCATCATCACCATGCAGGGGCTGTCGGGCAGCGGCTGGATGCCGCTGGAGGCCGACCTCGGCCTGGACTACGAATCCCCCATGTCCTGGTACAGCGTCATCCGTCCCCTGGGACGGCTGGGCGAGCGCGAGGCCATCGCGGGCTGGCGCGCCTTTTTCTCCGAGGTCCAGGGCATGTTCCAGCGCCTGGGCATCCGTTACCTTTCGGACGACGCCCTGGGCTTCGTCATCTTTCCGCTGGAGAGCTACCGTCAGCTGCGCATGTACTGCGTGGAAATCTCGACGCTGCTAAACGAGTTGAAGGCCAACCAGGGGGCCTACTGGCCATGCGTGTTCGCCATCATGGAGCAGAAGGGCATGAGCTTCTCCATGGACCTGCCCAACCGCTTCAGCCTGGACTGGAACCGGTTGACCCCGGACTTTCTGCACATGCACTACCGCGACGCCTTCCCGCTGAACGACTCCTTCAAGGTCAATGAAATCAGCTATGGCGGCGATCAGGAGAACATCGACTCCTGGTGCTACGTGAGTTTCCGGGGAGAGGAGAGCCAATCCGGCCACGCCACCATCGAGGTGCCGCTGCCGCGCCGCTGGCTGGCAGGAACGGGCAAGGAATGCTTTTACTGCGGGTTGAAGAACCACACCCCGGCCCAGTGCCCGTGCCGGTCGCTGCCGGCCTTCCGGGCGGAAGTCTGGCGCGACATGGGACGCGTGAACCTGGGCGACATGAGCGCGGCCTTCAAGGGCCTGGACGAGCCTACGGACGCCGCGCGCTTCGTGCAGCAGGTCAGCTCCCTTCTCAAGGCGGACGGCAACATCGAGTCGGTTCTCATGCGGGGCATGTTCTCCACCGTCGCGCCGGTCCAGCTCGGCATGCTGCCCGTGCTGCCGCGCATCAAGAACCGGGAATGGCCGGTGGAGCTGGAGCAGCTCAATCCCGAGGAACCTTGGCCCATCCGCGAGCCCTACAATACCTTGATGTCCGGAGACCTGGAGAAGGCCAAGGAATCCGTACGCGCCGTGAGCGCCAAGCTGGGCCGCAGCTTCGAGGCCGCCTGCCTCGAGGGCTTCATCTCACTTGAGTCCGAAGACCCGCACATGGCGCAGTTCTACTGGCAGGAGGCCGGGCGCATTGGACTTTCAACCGTCCAGCAGGGGTATGTGCTTTTCCTCCAGGCGCGCCTGCACGAGGTGGCCGGAGAATTCAAGGACGCCCTTGGGTTTTACCGGCAGGTGCGTGTCGGCTCGCCGCGCTGGCTTGAGCCCGCCTACCGCGAGGGCGTGTGCATGGTGAAGATGGGCTTTACCGGGCAGTCCCTTGAGATCTTCGGGGACTTGGTCATACGTGAACCGATGCTTTTCAACCGCCTCCTGCTGGATACCGAGATCGACCGTGGCCGCGTGCATGTGCTTTCCGGCCTGCGCGAGCCCTGGCGCGACGCCCAGGACAAGGCCGAGGAGGTGGGCAAGCGCGTTGAGGTTCTGCTGAAAGAGCTGCCGCAATGGTTCGACGAGGACCACGAGTTCCGCAAGCCTGGCCTGGACCACCTGGAGCGCATGTACGCCCTGGCGGGAATCGAGAATTTCGTGGCCTTCCGCGAGATCGTCCGCGGCATGGACGGTTTTTTCCAGGAGATGCAGAAGCAGATCGACGAGGAAATCAAGCGCATCAAGGATCGTGTGATGCTCTACGCCGACCGCCTGCGCGACGTGCAGTACGAGGCGGGCTGGTTTCCTTTCCCCAAGCTCCTGCACGACTTCAATCGCGACTTCAATTTCTGCGTCAAGCGCATCAACTGGGTCATGACCCAGCCTTTGCGCATGGCCGGGAACTTCCGCACCGCGAGGCGGAACCTGCCGGAGCTGGAGGAGCGCTTGCAAGGCTTGTCCAAGCGCCTGGTGTCGCTGCGCATCGTCCGCGACAGCACGCTCTTCGCCATGCTTCTTGGCAAGAACTTCATCTGGATGGAGGTGGTGGGCCTGGCCCTGGCCCTCTTGACCATTCCGGTGCTGCTCTTCTATTCGGCCAAGGTCTCCAGCAACTGGCTTGTGGACGGCATCCTGGCCCAGAAATGGGCCTTCCAGAAGGGTCTCATCTTCCTGGTGACCGTGTTCTCCCTGGGCTTGGCCTCGCTTCGCAGCGTCATGATCTTCGAGAAGAAGAAGAAGGAGCTCTTTGAGGCCGATGCGGAGCGCCGCATGGCCAGCAAGAAAAGCGGCGGCAAGGGCCAGGCAGGCAAGGGCAAGCCGCAGGCCCCGGCTAAGCCTGGCGCCACGGCTGAAGCAAAGCCCGCGCCCAAGGCGGGGGCGAAACCGGCTGCCAAGGCTCCGGCCAAGGCTCCGGCCAAGGCTCCTGCCAAGGTCGGCGGGAGAAAGTAGCGCCAGCTGCGCAAACCAAACCGCCCCGGGCGGATAGGAGTCAGCCATGCATACCCTGGTGCTCATCCGGCACGGACAAAGCGTGTGGAACCTTGAGAACCGCTTCACCGGCTGGACGGACGTGGACCTCTCGGACCAGGGCATCCGTGAGGCCGAGGAGGGCGGCCGGCAGCTCAAGGATGCCGGGTTCGTCTTCGACGCCTGCCACACCTCCTACCTGCGCCGGGCCATCCGTACCCTGTGGCTCGTGCTGGACCGCATGGACCTCATGTGGCTGCCCGTGGAGACCACCTGGCGGCTCAACGAGCGCCACTACGGCGCGCTGCAGGGGCTGAACAAGGCCGAGACCGCGCGCAAGTATAGTGAGGAGCAGGTCTTCCAGTGGCGGCGCAGTTTCGACGTGCCGCCCCCGGCCCTGGACCCCTCCGACGAGCGCTTCCCCGGCCATGACCCGCGCTACGCGGCGCTCACGGACGCCGAATTGCCGCGCTGCGAGAGCCTCAAGCTGACCATCGACCGGGTCATGCCATACTGGCACAACGTGCTGGACCCGCAGATCCGCGCGGGCAAGCGCCTGCTGGTCGCTGCCCATGGCAACTCCCTGCGCGGGCTGGTGAAATTTCTCGATGGCATGAGTGACGAGGAGGTCACCGGCCTGAACATCCCCACCGGAGTGCCCCTGGTCTATCACCTGGACGCCAACCTGAAGTCCCTGGGCCGCGAATATCTTGGCGATCCCGAGGCCGTGGCCCAGGCCGCCCAGGCCGTGGCCGACCAGGCCAAAGGCGCCAAGGGATAGCGCAAATGCCTAAAGCTCCTGCCAAGGCTCCGGCGCCCCTGGCCGGGGCCTTTGATATTGAAGGCTTCCGCACGGACCTGCTGAACTGGTTTGCCTCTTGCGCCCGCGACCTGCCCTGGCGCAGGACCCTTGAGCCCTACCATGTCTGGCTGTCGGAGATCATGCTCCAGCAGACGCAGATGGACCGCGCCGTCCAATATTTTCAGCGCTTCATCTTGCGCTTCCCGGACATGGCGAGCTTGGCCGCGGCTCACGAGGACGAGGTGCTCAAGCTCTGGGAGGGCCTGGGCTACTATTCCCGCGCCAAGAATCTCCTGCGCGCGGCCCGCGTGGTCATGAGCGGGCACGGCGGCGAGTTTCCCACCACCTTCGAGGCCGTGCGCGCGTTGCCGGGCGTCGGGCCATATACCGCCGGGGCCGTCATGAGCGTGGCCTACAACGACACGCGTCCGGCCGTGGACGCCAACGTGGAGCGCGTACTTTCCCGGCTGCTCGACATCGATCGCCCCGTGTCCGAGCCTGAGGTGAAGCGCCGCATTCTGGCCGCAGCCAGGGAGCTCTTGCCGCCGGGGCAGGCCCGCGCCTTCAACCAGGGGCTCATGGAGTTCGGCGCCCTTGTCTGCGCCCCGCGCAAGCCCGACTGCCTGCGTTGTCCCGTGACCCGCCACTGCCTGGCCAAGGCGAGCGGCACGGTGGCCCAGCGGCCCGTGCTTTCGCCAAAGCCATCCATCATCCGCGTGGACATGGCCTGCGGGGTGCTGGTCACAGGTGGTCTGGTCTTCATTCAGAAGCGCCGGGCGGATGACGTCTGGCCGGGCCTTTGGGAATTCCCCGGCGGGGTGATCGAACCCGGCGAGACACCGGAGCAGGCCATGGTCCGCGAGTTCAGCGAGGAGACCGGGCTACGCGTACGGCCTGCGGGCAAGATCGCTGTGGTCCGCTCCAGCTACACCCGCTACCGCATCACCCTGCATGGGTACTTCTGCCAGGCCGAGCCCGGCCAGAACCCGCAGCAGGACCACCAACTGCACGAGGCTGAAGAGGCCCGGCTGCTGCCGCCGCCGCAGCTCAAGGTCTTCGCCTTCCCTTCCGGCCATGCCCGCCTGCTGTCCCGAGTGCTGACGGATGTCCGCCTTGAGGGGCTCCTGAACAGTCCAGATTGACGCTGTATCATTCTGATATTCAAGATGTACTTTCGTAAGGCACGGAATGTGCTATAACGGTTTCGAAGACCGTGCCGTAGTCAATATTCCGACGGCGGAGGAAGTATCATGTCCAACGATCCGAACAGCGTTGCGGAAGCCATCCGAGTTCTGAAACAAGCCCAGTCCGGCCAGGGCGCGGAACTGCGCGGGCTGTCGCGCCCCGGGGCCAAGGCCTATGATCCCAAGACCATAGCCTTCCAGGCTCAGATGCAGATGGCCGAGCAGGCCATCGGCATTGACCGGCAGGTGGATCAGCAGCTTGAAGGCAGTGGAAATGACTCCTCGCCCATGGCCTTTGACATGAGCCTCATCAATGACAGAATGATGATGGACGCGCTGACCACCATCGCGCGGCTCACCGGACAGTCGGTGCCATCGCAGCAGATGCTAAACCAGCAGATGACCGGCCAGCAGGCTGCGTCCGCCATGCCCCTGGACCAGGTCCTGACGCGCAACTCCGAGGTTCAGGGCCTGGGAGCCCTGGCCGCCATGTTCGAATCCGGCGACAAGGGCATCGCTGCCATCGGCTATGACCGCACCGGCGGCACCAGCTACGGCAAGTTCCAGATATCCTCGCGCGCGGGCACCATGAACCGCTTCCTCAATTACCTCTCGGAGCAGGAACCGGTCATGGCTGAGCGCCTGCGCAAGGCCGGACCGGCCAACACCGGCTCCACCAGGGGCCAGATGCCCGCCGAATGGGCCAAGATCGCCGCCGAGAACCCGGAGCGCTTCGAGCGCCTGCAGACCGAATTCATCAAGAAGGACCACTACCAGCCTGCGCGAGCAAAAATCCGCGAGATGACCGGACTGGATATCGAAGCCAGCAAGCCCGCCCTGCGCGAGGCCCTGTTCAGCACTGCGGTGCAGCATGGAGCCAGCGGCGCGGCGCGCATCTTCAACGAGGCCATCGACAAGTTCCTGGGCAAGCCCGGGGCAGGGCAGGCGGCCCAGGCCGGGAGCAGGAGCTTTGAGCAGGCGCTGGTGAGCGAAGTCTATGACAAGCGTTCACACCAGTTCGGCGGCTCCACCGCAGCTGTGCGCCAGAGCGTGCGCGGCAGGCTCAACCAGGAGAAGGACATGGTTTTGGCCATGCTGGAGAAGAAGGGGATGAACAGGATCGTGTGATCTGGGGAGACTGCACGACCTGATTATGCTGAAAGGCGCGCCTCGGCGCGCCTTTTCTATTTTGTGGCGTGCTGTTGCGTGCAGGCAGGATTTCGCGGGCTGTTGTCGCCATCGGTTCTCGGGCGCACCTGCGCTCAAGACGATTTTGCAGGTGCTGGCGGCGGCAGAAGAGCTTCTGGGGGAGACGGTGCAGCCCGTGCGAGACCGGCGCGGGCATCCTGATCGTGGGCAGCGAAGGTGTAGCAGCCTCCTGCGCGGACGGGAGTCCGGGCCAGGCAGGGGCAACTCCCTGATTTATCGGCTACGCAAGAGCCAGACGGGCTTCAAGGCCAGGGTCCAGGGCCACCAGCAGAGTGCACTGGACATGATCCACGGCCACGCTGCCGATGGCTGCGCCCTTGACCTTGCGCACGTCGCGCACAAGGGCGCAGAGCACCTCGGCCTTGGCGTCGTCCTTGCGGAAGCTTTTCAGCGCGCAGAGCCCGGCGGCTTCGTTGAGGCTCGCCTGGGGCACCTGCTGGTCCGGGAAGTCGCGCTTGAGGATCACATGCGCGCTGGGGCCGCCAGACACGTGGAACCAGAGGTCAAAGGGTCCGGCGGCCTTGGAGAGCATGTCGTGGTTGGCCTGGCTGCTCTTGCCGCGCAGCACGAGAAAGCCGTCCGAGGTGCGGAAGAGCGCCACGGCCAGGCCTTGGTAGCGTTTGGGCACCACCACCGGTGCCGGGGGCTTTCCGGTTGTGCTGCTGGCCGGGGGCTTCCCACTTGCTCTCCTGGCCGGATGCAGCTCAGGGCCTTTGCCAGCGGCCAGTTCGGCGCGCCTGCGCTCGACATGAGCCAAGCCGCGACGGCCCTTGGCCGCCTGCCGGAACAGGAGCGTCATGTTCTCCACCGGACTTAGGCACGGGTCCAGCGGCACCTCAACCGGGCCATGCTCCGGGTGCTCAAGCACGATGGACGTTTGCTGCGGCGTCGTCTTGAGCCCGGACAGAGCGATTTGCAGGGCCTCCGCGGCATGGGACAGGCTGGCGAGCTTGCCGTGCCGGGCCTCGTCCTGGTCCAGCAGGGACTGCTGCCGCTTGACGCGCTTGCGCAGCTTCGCGGCTTCATCAAGACTTTCGGCGTCCTCGGCGCGGCTGAGCTGCGGAAACAGGGTGCGTTGGCCAAAGGCCGTGGCCGCCTCAGCGGCGCTGGCATAGCTCTCCGCACCGGGAATGCCCTCGTCCCAGGCCAGTGGAGGTGCGGGCGGCGTTTCAGGGCGCAGGGGCGCTGGCGGCAGGTGGAAGGCATCGGACGCGCCCTTTTGCAGGCGCTGCAGCAGGCGCGCGGCCTGGGCCGGATTGCCAGTGGCAAGGGCGGCCAGGCGTTTGCGCAGGGGCGGGGTGATCTGCGCATGCTCGCGCCAGACCTCGGCGTCGTCCAGAATACGTTCCAGACTTGGCCAGGACGGCTCCAGCGGGGCCGGGAAGTCCTCCGCAAGCAAGAAGCCCTCGCGCAGGTCGAACACTGCCCAGTGCCCTGCGGCGGGCACGTCGCGCGGGGACAGGGCCAGGGCCAGGCGCAGGTTCGGCCAGTCCACGCGGGCGTCGAGCACGCGCCGACCAGTGAGGCGCTTGCGCAGCCACATGACCTGCATGGGGGGCGCGGGGGGATTGGCCGGGCGCTCGGGGCTCAGAAAAAGCAGACCCGCCGATTTGGCGGGCCTGAAGATGAGGTGCGAGGTGCGGCCTTGGCCGTGCAGCGTAAAGACCAGGACGCCGTCTGCAGGGCCGTGAATCTTCTCGAAGCGCTGGCCCATGAGGGCCGTGGACAGCTCGCCTGCCAGGAAGCGGAAGAAGTTGGCTTCCACCGTGACCTCCCAGGGCTGGACGGTTGGCGAAACAGGTGTTGGGGCTAGTCGCCCCGGACCATCTCGTCTTCTTCCTGCTTGCTCTTGCAGTTGATGCACAAGGTGGTCATGGGCCGGGCTTTGAGCCGGGCGATGCCGATATCGTCGCCGCACTCGACGCACACGCCGAATTCGCCGTCCTCGATGCGCTGGAGGGCTTGCGTGATTTTCTTGATGAGCTTGCGCTCACGGTCGCGCAACCGCAGGGTGAAGGCGCGATCAGACTCGGCTGTGGCCCTGTCCGCAGGATCCGCGTAGACTTCAACGGTCTCGGTCATGTCATCAATGGTCGCCTGGCCCTTCTGGAGGATCTCCTCGAGCATGGCGTTGAGCATGTCCCGGAAAAACTGGATGTCTTTGGCTTCCATGCAAAATCTCCTCAATGGGAGGAGCGGGAGGACCAACCATCGGGTCCGCGCCGCTCCGAGTTCATTGCGAATGCGCCTGATAAACCAAAAGCAAAGGACTTGTAAAGGGCCTAAATATCCGCGCCATCGTTCGGCTTGCGGCGGCCCTTCCCGCAGTTGGACCGACTCTTCGGGCAGGAACATGTTTTGATTCTGACTTGAGAAGTCTTTAATTCTCTGGCATTTTGAAAACATGTTCGCAGAGGCTTGACACTTATTGAGAGCAAATGTAGAAGGGGCCCCCTGTTGGGCGGGAATAACTCAGCGGTAGAGTGCAACCTTGCCAAGGTTGAAGTCGCGAGTTCAAATCTCGTTTCCCGCTCCAATAGACGAGGCGGCATAGCCAAGTGGTAAGGCAGAGGTCTGCAAAACCTCCATCCTCCGGTTCAAATCCGGATGCCGCCTCCATCACGAGCGGGAATAACTCAGCGGTAGAGTGCAACCTTGCCAAGGTTGAAGTCGCGAGTTCAAATCTCGTTTCCCGCTCCATGATCTTTCTCGGGGCCGCCGCATGCGGCGGCCCCATTTTCCCTTCCCGGAACGCCGGGTTCATATAGACGAGCGGGAATAACTCAGCGGTAGAGTGCAACCTTGCCAAGGTTGAAGTCGCGAGTTCAAATCTCGTTTCCCGCTCCAAGAACGATCAAAGGCCGACCCTTCGCGGGGTTGGCCTTTTTTCTTGCCGCCAGATTTGCCTCGGAGACATTTGTTGTGCTGAAACAGCCCTGTGCAAGGCCGTCACCTCAGAAACCGCGCTTGTCAGCCAGATTCCTGGCGTTCCAGCGAGGCGCGGAGCATGGGAGAAGGCGCGCTGCGGGTCGTCTCGGGCGCGTCATTAAGGAAACTTTGGAGAGCGAGGGAGCGGGGGTTAGCGCAGTTCGCCCCGGCCGGAGCGCACTTGCAGCTCCTGCAGGATGAGGCGTTCGTACTCGGGGTGCACCTGCTCCTCGGACACCGGCTCGCCGGAGTTCAGGAGCTTCAACAGGTGCTGGGTCTCCTCCCAGAAGTCGAGGAGCTCGTCGTCCCCCAGGGACTTGATCTGCTCTTCCAGGGAGAGGGTGTCGTCATCGTTGGCGAATTGGCCCATGCGGAGCGCTTCCTTGGGGGTAAAGTTTTATCTGTTTCTGTTCGATGCAGCGAGGAATGGATAGCCCTTTCCGGGCTGTCAGTCAAACTGGTGGTCGAGGGTGCCTTGCTTTGCTATTCATTGCATGAATGTCATTGACAAATCGACCTGAAGATGCAATATAATCTTGTAATCAAAGCCCAGGCATAAGCGTTGATTATCGTCCGCCTGAACCCTGGCGGTCAACAAGGAGCCGGAAATGGAAGAAAACACAAGACGCCAGGATGACGCTCTCATTCAGCTGGTTACCTTCAGCATCGGCGATGAAGAGTTCGGCGTGGACATCCTCAAGGTGCAGGAAATCATCCGCACCATGGAGATCACCCGCGTTCCGCGCGCGCCGGAATTCGTCGAGGGCGTGATCAACCTCCGCGGTAAGGTCATCCCCATCATCGACCTGCGCCGCAGGTTCAAGCTGGCCGACCGCGCCCACGACAAGCACACCCGCATTATCGTCATTGAAATCAGCAGCATGGTTGTTGGCTTCGTGGTCGATTCCGTGTCCGAGGTGCTGCGAATTCCCGCCAACACGGTGGAGCCGCCTCCGCCTGTTGTGTCCGGCCTGGATTCCGAGTATATCAGCGGCGTCGGGAAGCTCGAAGACCGCCTGCTCATCCTGCTCGATCTGAACAAGCTCTTGAGTAATGAGGATCATGCGGCCTTGGGTGCTGTCGCCTAGACGATCTGCCTAGCGGAGACTTTCGGCCGCCTTTTCGCTTTCCCGGCGAAGAGGCGGCCTTTCTTTTATAACCGCATGACGCGACGCCATGATTTGTGGCGCCGCGCGCTGGAGTTTTTGCCGTGCAGTTTCCCCAGGAGTTGAACGAGTTTTTCCAGGGCCGTGGCGGCGCGCTGCGCGTCTTCAAGAGCGGCCCCGGCACGCAGGCCCTCCTGGCCCATTCGCTGCGTGCCTCCGGACAGGAGGTCGTCCTGGTGGCCGCTGGCGCGCGGGAGTATCGCGAGCTGGAGGCGCTGTTGACGCTTCTTGCCGGGCCGCAGAACGAGTTCCTCCCGGCCTGGGAGCGCCCTGTGCTGACCTTGGCGCAACACCTGCCGCGCAAGCCCACGGCCGAGGATTGGGCCGGGCGCTGGGCGGCCCTGCATGGGCTGTGCTTTGCCCGCAAGCCGCGCATCGTGCTGTTGACCGTGGACAACCTGCTGCCCCGCTGGCCGTCGGTGGAGGTTGTCGAAAAGAGCAGCCTGAGTCTGACCAAGGGCGAGGAGCTCTCGCCGGAGATGCTGCTGGAGCAGGCCGTGTCCTGGGGGTACGTGCGCCGCCCCGTTGTCACCGCCGTGGGCGAGATTGCCGTGCGCGGCGACATCGTGGACATCTTCGCCGCTGGCTACCACCTGCCTCTACGCCTGGAATTTTTTGGCGATACCCTGGATGAGATCCGCCTGTTTGACCCGGCCACCCAGCGCTCACGCACTGACCTAACAGAGTTGACGCTTTTGCCCGTGTCGCCCGGCGTCCTGGATTCGCATTCCCTGGGCCAGGCCATGGAGCATTGGCGCCGCCTGCGCGTGAGCGGGGAGATGGCCCTGGCCCTGGAACAGGAGCTGGGCGACCGTCTGGAGCGCTCCGATTCCTTCCTCTGGCCGGGTCTGTTCTACCCTGAAGCCGCGAGTCTGGAGGACTTCCTGCCACAGGAGGCCGTCTATCTGCTGGGCTCGGCCCCGGAGCTGCGCAATCGCCTGAGCGACCAGCACGCGGGCTGGCGCTCGTTTTTGGAGCGCGAGGCCGCCGAGACCGGCTGGCGCTGGCCGCTGCACGCCCTTTGCTGGCCCGAGGAATCTGCCCGCAAGACCTGGCAGGGCAAGCGACAGGTGGTCTTCGAGGACCTGGTCATGGGCCAGGAGAAGCATGGCGTGGACCTGCCGGAAAAGAGCTTCCAGAGCTTCCGGGATCTCTTCTGGCGGCCGGACAGCGCACGCCGCCCCTGGACCGCCCTGACCACGGCCCTGAAGGAGTGGAGCTCCTCGGGCGCGCAGGTGCTCTTGAGCTTTCACACCGAGCGCTCGCGCCGCAAATTTCTCGGCCTGGCCGAGCAGGAGGGCCTGAGCGTCGGCACCGACTACGCTCCGGGCAAGCGCGGCGTGGTGGCCCTGCTTTCGCCGCTCAAGGCGGGCATGGAGCTGACCTTCTGCAATCTTTCCATTCTGCCCGAGGACATCCTCCAGCCCGAGGCCGCGCCACAGGTGCGCGCTGACCGCAAGAAGGCCTTCGAGGGTCTCTCCCGTCATGACGACCTGGGCGTGGACGACCTGCTGGTGCACCGGGAGTACGGGGTCTCGCGTTTCGGCGGCCTGCACCACCTCAAGGTCGGCGACGTGGCCAACGACTACTTGCTGCTGTTCTTCGACGGCGAGGACAAGCTGTACCTGCCCGTGGACCGCCTGAACCTGGTGCAGCGCTTCAAGGGGCCTGAGGGGCTCGATCCGCGCCTGGACCGCCTGGGCGGCAGCCAGTGGGCCAAGAGCACCGAGCGGGCGCGCAAGGCCATCGAGAAGATCGCCCAGGATCTCGTGGAGATGTACGCCTTCCGCCGCGTGGCCAAGGGCTATTCCTACGGCCCGCCGGACGAGATGTACCGCGAGTTCGAGGCCACCTTCGGTTTTGAGGAGACCCCGGACCAGGCCAAGGCCATCAACGATGTCTTCGAGGACATGGCCGGAAGCGAGCCCATGGACCGGCTGGTCTGCGGCGACGTGGGCTTCGGCAAGACCGAGGTGGCCCTGCGCGCGGCCTTTCGCGCCGTCACCGATGGTCGCCAGGTGGCCCTCTTGTGCCCCACGACGGTGCTGGCCGAGCAGCACTACCAGACCTTCACCAGGCGCATGGAGGGCTTTCCCATACGTGTGGGCATGCTCAGCCGCTTCGTGCCCCCGGCTCGCCAAAAGCTGGTGGTCCAGGCCGCTGCCCGGGGCGAGGTGGACATCCTCATCGGCACCCACCGCCTGATTTCAAAAGACGTGGACCTGCCCAACCTGGGCCTGCTGATCCTGGACGAGGAGCAGCGTTTCGGCGTCAAGCACAAGGAAAAGCTCAAGCTTCTGCGCAAGAACATCGACGTTCTGACGCTTACCGCCACGCCCATCCCGCGCACCTTGCAGCTCTCGCTGTCCGGTCTGCGCGGGCTGTCGGTCATCGAGACTGCGCCCGAGGACCGCAAGCCCGTGGAAACGGCTCTTGTGGAACGCGAGGACGAGCTGCTCGGCACTGTCCTGGCGCGGGAGCTGGAGCGCGGCGGACAGGTGTTCTGGGTTTACAACCGCGTGGAGGGCCTGGAGCAGGTGACGGAATACGTGCGCAAGCTGGCGCCCGGCGCACGCGTGGGCATGGCCCATGGCCAGATGAACGAGCGCGCCCTTGAGGACGCCATGCACGGCTTCTGGCACAAGGAGCTCGACGTGCTGGTCTGCACGGCCATCGTCGAATCCGGCCTGGACTTCCCCAACGCCAACACGCTCATCGTGGACCAGGCGCAGATGTTCGGCCTGGGCCAGCTGTACCAACTGCGCGGCCGCGTGGGCCGAAGCGACCGCCAGGCCTATGCCTATTTCGTGGTGCCCAGCCTGGACCGCCTGCCGGAGATCAGCAAGCGCCGCCTGCGCATCATCCTGGAGCTGGACTACCTGGGCGCTGGCTTCCAGGTGGCCATGGAAGACCTGCGCCTGCGCGGGGCCGGGAACATCCTGGGCGAGGTGCAAAGCGGCCAGATCGCACGCGTGGGCCTGGACCTGTTCCTGGAGATGCTGGAGGAGGAGGTGCGGCGCATCCGCGGCGGCCCGCTGACCCAGGAGACCAGCCCGGAGCTGCAGTTCGTGTTCGAGGCGCACATCCCGGCGGACTATGTTTCCGACTCCAAGGAGCGCCTGCGCTATTACAAGGCTCTGTCCAGCGCGCGCGGCCAGCAGCTCCTGGTGGAGCTGGCGGCGGAGATGCGCGACCGTTTCGGCCCCATGCCCGAGGCGGCCAAGAACTTCCTGGCCGTGCTGGAGGTCAAGGCCGTGCTGGCGCGGCTGCAAGTGCTGCGGGCAGAGCTTTCGCCGGGCCGGGCCGTGTTGCACTGGGGGCAGGAGACCGGGGCCGTGTCGCCGGAGACGCTGGTGGCCTGGGTTGGCGAGAAATCGCGTCAGGCTCGCCTGTTGCCGCCCTCCAAGATCGAGTTGCGCTACCCGACGGGCCTGGACGTAGGCGGCGGGTTGGAGTATTTGCGCAAGGAAATGGAGACGCTTACAATCGGCGGCGCAAGCACGCCGGACAAGGCTGGTGCCTGATGCCGACACACATCCGCACGCGCGGCGCGCTGCTTCTGCTGGCGCTTCTTGCGCTTTTGTCGCTCCCGGCGCTTCTGGCCGGCTGCGGCAAGGCCAAAGAAGACGTCGGCGTGGTGGCCAGGGTCAACGGTCGGCCCATACCGTTGGAGATGCTCGAATTTCAGTATGACTTGCAGCACTTTGACGCCTTTTCCGGCGCCTTGCCCACTGTAGGCGCGTTGCGCGAATCCTATGGCAAGATTCTCGGCGGGCTGATTGCCCTGGAGCTGGTGAGCCAGGAGCTGGAAAAGCGCGGCCAGGAAGTGAGCGACAAGGAGCTGGCAGATGCCGAGGCCCTGGTCCGCGCCGACTATCCTGACGACACCTTCGAGAAGATGCTGGCCGAGGAGTTCGTCGACCTGCCCATGTGGCGCAAGCATTTGCGCTATTCCTGCGGCGCGGAGAAATTCCAGCGCCTGGTGCTCCGGCCGCAGATCCACCTGGATTACCGGGAGGTTGAAGCCTACTACCACGAACATTTGGATAGTTTTCGCCTGCCCGAGAGGGTGCGTCTGGTGGTCGTCCACGGGGCAGGGCGCGATGCGGTGACCAAGGCCCTGGACCATTACACCCAGCACAAGAGCATCAAGGCCGTGACCGAGGTGTTTCCGGGCATCCAGGCGCGTGAGGTCACCATGCCCAAGGCCCTGCTCAGCTCCACCTGGGCGGACGCTCTGCAACATCTCCAGCCGGGCAAGAGTTCGCTTGTTTCCGCCGGGCGTGACATGTTTGAAGGCCTCCTGCTCCTCGAGCGGCTGCCTGCCGAAACCCTGGACATCACCCAGGCCTACACCCAGGTGGAGGCGGCCCTTGTGGACGCGCGTCTGCAGCAGGCCTTCGAAGCCTGGCTGTCCAAGGCTGTGGGCAGCTCGTCCATCCTTGTGAGCCAGCGCCTGCTGCACAAGGAGGATGACGAGGACCTGCCGCCCGAGGCGCCCCCGGCCGAGGCCGGCCAGCCAGCCGACAAGGCGGACCGGCCCGAGGGCGTTGCAAGCGGCAACGAGACCGGGTAGGGTCCATTGCTTGAGGCGAGCCAGCCGCAGTGGCGGGCACTTGGAACAGCTTGAGACTTTTTCGAGGAGAGGTATGTCCGCATCAAGGTTCCCAGGGAAATCCATTGTGCCCGGCCAGGCTGCGCCTGGGGCGGACTTGTCCGCTTCGGCCCTTCTCGCTCCGGCCTTTCTCGCTTTGGCGCTGCTGTCGCTGCTTTTGCTCACCAGCCCCGCCCAGGCTGCTGACGTCGTGCTCGACGGCATTGTCGCCACGGTCAATGGCAAGATCATCACCCGGTATGAGCTTGAGCAGCAGATGCAGCCGGTTTACGAGCAGATCCGCGGCCGGGTTCTTTCACCGGACGAACAGCGGCAGGTTGAGCAGGTCCGGCGCCAGACGTTGGACCGGATCATCGACGACATGCTCATCCTTGATGACGCCGAGCGTTACAAGCTCAAGGTGACGGATGTGGAGGTCGCGGAGCAGACCAAGGTTTTCCGCGAGAAGCGTGAGCTTAGCGAAGAAAACTTCCTGAAGCAGCTGGATAAGCAGCACATGAGCATGGACGAGTTCAAGCGCAACATGAAGCGTGACCTGATCAAGCACCGACTCATCGGCGGCGTGGTCACCAACAAGGTCGTGGTCACGGACACCGAGGTCGAGCAGGAGTACAACAACCGGAAGGCTGAATTCTCCAAGGACAGCACGGTCCAGCTTGCACTCATCCTCGTGCCTGCGGCGGTTTCGGCCCCGGAACTCAAGGCGAAGATCGAGTCCGGTCAGATGACCTTTACCGAGGCTGCGGCAAAGTACTCCCAGGGGCCTGGCGCCCAGCAGGGCGGCGACATCGGCAGCATCGCCTGGAAGGATTTGGCCCCGGAGTGGAGCGAGGCCTTGCGTGGGCTCAAGCCCGGACAGATCGCCAATCCGGTGCATATTCAGAACCTTGAGGGTCTGCTTCAGGTTGTCAGCATCCAGGAAGGCGAGCAGATGCCTCTGGAGGCCGTCCGCGAGCAGATCTACAACTCCTTGCACAACGGCAAGTTCGAGAAGGTCTTCCAAGAATACCTGGGGAAACTCCGGGAAAAAGCAGTCTTAGAATACAGGAACTTGTAGCCCAGCTCGGCGTATACGGGGCAATGCCATGAATTTGTTGGAAGTCGGAGCCCTCTTGAAGAGGGAACGTGAGCGGTGTGGTGTATCCATCCGTGATGTGATGGATGCGACCAAGATCAGCCGCCGCAACCTGACGGCCCTCGAGGAGGGTCAGCTGAAGGCCCTGCCGCACCCCGTGTATCTCAAGGGTTACGTGCGCAATATCGCCAAGATGGTTGGATTGGACGCCGATGAGCTGGCCCAGATGGTGGACTCGCAGTACGATACCGAGACTGGCCGCTACCTGCCGCAGACCCCTGCCGCAGCGCCAGTGGAGCCCGCCGTCACCGCGCCCTTTGCCACGCCTTTCGGCGACGGCGCAGTTGCAGCCAGCGTCACGGAAACGGCATCGCCCGCGCCCGCGCCTGCTCACCAGCCGGCTCCGCCGGAGCCACAGGGAGAGCCCGAGCCGGAGCGAGGGAACCGTCCGCGCTTCTCCACCGTACCGCTCACCCCGGCCAAACCCAAGACGTCGGGGACCATGCGTTCCATCATCGCCATTGTCCTGCTCCTCGGGGTTCTGGTCTGGCTGCTTGTTCGCTACCAGGAAACGCCCCCCGAGGTCCCGCCGCCGCCTGCGGCTGCGGTGGCCCAGCCCGTGGCCGTCGACCAGAATGCCACAACCCCGGACAACGCCTCCGAGGCCCTGGACAACGCCTCTACGGAGGTCACCCCATCGGCCGAGCCGGGCCATGCAGATGTGCCTGCGGCGACCCCCGCGAAGCTTCCGCCGCGCGATCCAGGCATGGCTGTTCTCAATCCGTCAGCCACTGTTTCGGCCTCTGCCCCGGCATCTGCCACGGCATCTGTCTCGGCCAAGCAGAGCGTACCCGCCTCGGCCATCGAGGTGTCGCGCGCGGCGCCTGTGGCTGAGATGCGCACCCCCGGCATGCAGCAGCTTGTCATCACCGCCAAGCCTGACGAGGTCTGCTGGATCAATGTCAGCGACGGACAGCAGGCCAGGAGTTTCACGCTGCGCAACGGCGAGACGCACCGGGTGGAGTTCTCCAGCCGGGTGCGTGTGCGCCTGGGCAATGCCGGTGGCGTGAGCTTCCGCCTGAATGGCCAGGATTACCCCTACGAGGGCAAACGCGGCAGTATCGAGACCGTGGAGTTTGGCGCGCGCTAGCCTGCCAAGGGAGCGGACGTGGAGTTCACCGAGAAGGCCCTGGTGCTCAAGGTGGGCCGGTTTCGGGAGTCGGACATCTGGCTTCGGCTGTTTTTCGCGGGCCGTGGCGTGGTCACGGCCTTCGCCTTTGGGGGCAGCCGGAGCACCCGGCGCTTCTGCGGCTGCCTGGACCAGCTGGTGCTGGGCACCTTCCGGGTGGGCAGCAACCGGCGCGGCACCTACAAGGTGCTGGAGGAAGGCACGCTGCTGCACGCTTTCCCAGGCCTGCGCTCCGACCCGCGCAAGCTCGGCCTGGTGGCGCATTGCCTGAAATTTGTGGAGGCCGTGCAAATCGGCTCCCAGGGTGCGAGGCCGGTGTTCGACCTGCTGCTGGAGACCCTGGGCGTCCTTGAGATGAGCGAGGTCGGCGCGGAGCTTTTACCGCTGCTGTTCAAGGCCAAGCTGACCTTTGAGCAGGGTCTGAAGCCGGATTTGACCTTGTGCGTGCGTTGCGGCCGCCCGGCCTGGGAACATGTCTGCTCGGACCATGAGCCGCAGGTGACGGCCACCTCTGGCGCGGGTCTGGGCTTTTCGGTGGAGCGCGGCGGCCTCGTGTGTGTAAATTGCTGCGATGTCGAAGCCGAGCCGCTGTCCATCGGGGCTGTGCGCACACTGGAGTGGATAAGCTCCAGCCGCCCTGCGGACTGGCCCAGGCTTGCCCTTGAGCCGGAGATGCGCAGGCAGCTTGGCCGTGTGGTAGACCGCTTTGTGGCCTTTCACCTGGGCCTGCGCTGGGAACATGGAATGTATCGGAAAATCTAGTCGTTCTGGAGAGATAAATGCACTTTCAAGACGTGATCCAAACCTTGCAGCGCTTCTGGACGGACCGGGGCTGCGTGCTGGTCCAGCCTTTTGACATCGAGTGCGGGGCCGGGACCTTCAACCCCTCCACCTTCTTCCGCGTCATCGGGCCGGAGCCCTGGAACGTGTGCTATGTCGAGCCCTCGCGGCGGCCCACGGACGGCCGCTACGGCGAGAACCCCAACCGCCTGCAGCATTACTACCAGTTCCAGGTCATCCTCAAGCCCTCGCCGGACAACGTGCAGGAGCTCTACCTTGAGAGCCTGGGCGCCCTGGGCGTGGACCCCGCGGCCCACGACATCCGCTTCGTGGAAGACGACTGGGAGTCGCCCACGCTGGGCGCCTGGGGCCTGGGCTGGGAGGTCTGGCTCAACGGCATGGAGGTGACGCAGTTCACCTATTTCCAGCAGGTGGGCGGCATCGATCTGTTCCCCACCAGCGTGGAGATCACCTACGGTCTGGAGCGCATCTCCATGTATTTGCAGGAGAAGGAGTCTGTCTACGACCTCATGTGGAACGACACGGTGACCTACGGCCATGTGTACCACCAAAATGAGGTGGAGCAGTCGAAGTACAACTTCGAGCTCTCCGACGCGGCCCTGCTCCTGGATATGTTCAACAAGTTCGAGGGAGAGTGCAAGCGCCTGGTCGAGGCCGGGGTGCCCTGGCCCGCCTATGACTACTGCCTCAAGTGCTCGCACACCTTCAACCTGCTGGACGCTCGCGGGGCCATCTCCATCACCGAACGCACGGGCTACATCGGCCGCGTGCGCGTCTTGGCCTCGGCCATCGCCGCCCTGTACGCCGCCCAGCGCGAGGCCATGGGCCACCCCATGCTCGCCGCGAAATAGCCAGTCAAGCAAGTCGGAGCGCCACAATATGTCTGAATTCATTCTTGAGATCGGAACCGAGGAGATGCCCGCGCGCTTTGTGCCGCGCCTGGGCGAGGAACTTGTCGAGTTGTTCGAGCGCCTGCTTTCTGAGGCGCGCATCGACCACGCCGGGGTGCGGGCCTATGCCACGCCGCGCAGGCTCGTGGCGCATGTGTCCGGCCTGGGCCCGGCCCAGCGCCTGGAGGAGGAGATCGTGTCCGGTCCGCCGGTGCGCATCGCCTATGCCGACGGCAAGCTGACCAAGGCCGGCGAGGGCTTCGCCAAGACCCAGGGCGTGGAAGAGTCCGACCTTTTCGTGCAGCAGACGCCCAAGGGCGAGTACCTGGCCGCGAAGAAGAAGGTCGGCGGCGGCAAAACCCAGGACATCCTGCCCGGACTGTGCCTGACTGCCCTGAAGGGGCTGAACTTTCCCAAGCGCATGAAGTGGGGCAGCCTGGAGTTTCTCTTTGGCCGCCCCCTGCGCTGGATTCTTGCCCTGCTCGATGCCGACGTGGTGCCGCTTGAGATCGCGGGCCTGACCTCGGGCCGCGTCACCCACGGCCACCGGGTGCTCGGCCCCGGCCCCTGGACCGTTGACAGCGCGGCGGACTATTTCGACATCATCCGCGACAAGTGCAACGTGGTGCTCGATGCCCGCGAGCGCCTGGACCTGGTGCGCGCCGAGGGCGACCGCATCGCCGCAGGCGTTGGCGGCAGCGTGGTCTGGGACGAGGGTCTGCTGCTTGAGGTCGCCAACCTCGTGGAGTTTCCCCGGCCCATCCTGGGCGAGTTCGCACGGCTCTACCTGGAGCTGCCCGCCCAGGTGCTGCTGACCAGCATGCAGAGCCACCAGAAAAGCTTCGGCATCAAGGGTGCTGACGGCAACCTGCTGCCGTATTTCCTGACCACGCTCAACATCGAGCCGCTGAACATGGCCCTGGTCAAGAAGGGCTGGGAGCGCGTGCTGAAGGCCCGCCTGGAGGACGCCCGTTTCTTCTGGGAGGCCGACCTGGGCACGGACCTCGACGAGTGGCTGGCCAAGCTCGATCATGTGGTCTTCCTCGGGCCCTTGGGCAGCATGGGCGACAAGTCCCGCCGCCTGGAGAAGCTCTGCACACGCCTGGCCCAGGCCATCGGCGCGCCCGAGGCCCCGGTGGCCGACATGGCCCGCGCCGGACGTCTGGCCAAGGCCGACCTCATGAGCGAGCTGGTCTACGAGTTCGACAGCCTGCAGGGCGTCATCGGCGGCATCTATGCCCGCAAGAAGGGCGAGAGCGAGCTCACTGCCCAGGCCATCGCCGAGCAGTACTTACCCGCAGGGCCGGATTCGCCCGTGCCCGCCACCCTTACCGGCGCGCTTTTGGCCATCGCCGACAAGGCCGACACCATGGCCGGGTGTTTCGGACTGGGCATGATTCCTACCGGCACCGCCGACCCCTACGCCCTGCGCCGCGCGGCGCTCGGCATCAGCCGCATCATCATGGAGCACGGCCTGCGCCTGCGGCTCGACGAGGTGCTTGTTTGGGCCCAAGCAGGCTACGACAACGTCAAGTGGAAGCTCAGTCCCGCAGAGGCTCAGGCCAAGATGCTGGACTTCTTCGGCCAGCGCCTGCGCGCGCTCTTCGCCAGTGGCGAAGCCGACAGCCGCGTGGCCGACGCCGCCCTGGGCGCGGGCTTCAACGACATCCGCACGCTGAAGATGCGCTTCGACGCGCTGACCACCTTCAGCCGCCAGCCGGACTTCGAGCAGGCTGTGCTGACCTTCAAGCGCGCGTCGAACATCATCCGCAAGCAGGGCTCGGAGGCGGGCGTGGCGCTGTCCGCGAACGTGGACGTGGCGCGCCTGGAGATGGACCAGGAGCGCGTGCTGGCCGAGAGCCTGCAAGCCAGCGCCGGACGCTTTGAGGAACTCTGGGCTGCCGACGACTTCGCCGGGCTGTTCGCCATGCTGGGCGAGCTTCGGCCCGCTGTGGACGCCTTTTTCGACAACGTCATGGTCATGGCCGAGGACGCGGGCCTGCGTCAGAACCGTCTGAATATCCTGTATACGCTGGTGGAGCGGCTGGGGCGACTGGCCGACTTCGGGGCGCTGCAGGTGTAGTGATACCGGAAAATCTGCTTGACAAGCGCGCGGCGCTGTGATTAAGCACCCTCTCTCGACTCAGTGTCGGGACTGAACAACACAAAGAATCAGGAGAAAGAGCGTTGGCCAATCATCCTTCCGCCTCGAAGAGACACCGTCAGAGCTTGAAGCGCCAGGCGCGCAACAAGGCCGTCAAGACCCGCATCAAGAACGTGGTGAAGGCTGTGCGTCAGGCCCTGGCCGAGAAGAACGCCGATACCGCCGCCATTGCGCTGAAAAACGCCAGTTCCGTGCTCGACCGCGCCGCTTCCAAGAAGGTCATCCACTGGAAGAAGGCTGGCCGCTGCATCGCGCGCCTGCAGACCGCCATCAACAAGATGGCAACTGCCGAAGCCTAGACAGATTCCCGATCTGACAATAAAGCCCGCTGCGGAATTCCGTGGCGGGCTTTTTGCGTTGGGGCGTGAGTTTTGGCTTGGTGTTGATCCGCGCTTGTAATCCTACTGCCCCGCCCCCAACCCCACCGCCACCGGTGCCCAGCCGTCCTTCATGGTTGGCTTCTTCTCCGCGCTTTCGATCTTCATCTCCGGGATGAGCGGCTGGCCCAGCGCGGTCTTCTTGTGGATTTCCGCGATGGCCGCCTCCTGCGCCACGTAGCGCGCGGCGTACTTGGGGTGCGTCGTGTTGCGGGTGATGTCGCGCGGGGCGTCCAGTGCCAGTTTGCGCAGGAACTCCGGCGCCTGTTCGTAGGCAAGCCCTGCGCGCGCGGCCAGGTACAGGCCCACGTAGTCGGCCTCGTACTCATGGTCCACGCTGGTGTCGAGGTAGGAGAAGTTCGCGTACACGGACCCAGCGTTGGTGCCGGTAGCCCCGTTCAGGACCCGCATGATGTAGATGTCCTTCCAGAGTTCTAGCTGCTTTTTCTCGATATGGCCCATGATGTTGTGCGCCAGTTCATGGGCCACCACCACGCCCAGCTCCTGGTCGCTCTGGAAGGCGCTCATCAGGGCCGTGTTGATGGTGATGGAGGTTCCGGTGGCAAAGGCGTTCACCACGCTGCTTGGCACCAGCCGCACAGGGTAGTCGCAGGCCATGACCGGCTGGACCAGTGCGGTGATCTTTTCGGCCTTGCGCAGCAGGCTGAACTTGATGGGTTTGCCCGCCTCCACCAGCGGGGTGACGTGCACCTTGAAGAAGGCGGACGCAGCCATACCCCGGGGCGTTTCGATGTCGTTCACGGCCAGGATGACGTCGCCCTCGCGGATGCCTGCGATGTGCGCCGGGCCCTCTCGGCCCACCAGGGTCACGCGGATGCGCTCGTCCAGCTCGTACACGGACTCCATGGCGTCGCGCTTGCGGCCCCGGTAGTCCTCCAGGTTGCGCGCGGCCATGGCGACGACGTAGCGGGTCTTTTTATCACACAGGTCGGCGTTGTTGATGAGCAGGGGTGTCGAGAGGTCGTTTAAGCGTTTGGCCATCTGCTGGTCGCGGCCGACCACCATCTCGTACATGCGGCCCGCCTCGGCGGCCACCTCGCCCTCGTCGATGTCCGGGCGTTTGGTCACAGCGCCGCAGCCAAAGAGCAGTGTGAGCACTGCCAGCAGGAGCAAGGTGCGCAATACAGTCATGACGGCCTCCGCAGGGGATATTCATCAGACTTTATTCGATCTTGGCGTTTTAGTCCACCCGGTAGTGACAGCCTTGGCTCTTGGTGTTGCGCATGGCCGCCTGGGTGACCACGTAGGCGGTCTGGCAGCCGTGGAAGAGGTCGATGATGGGCTTGCTGATGGGCGTCATCTTGTAGAAGTCGTGCATGTTCTTGGACAGGTTGCGCAGGTCGTCGAAGGCGCGGCGCAGGCGGGCTGTGGAGCGGATGATGCCCACATAGTTCCACATGGTGTTGCGGATGTTCGCCCAGTCCTGGGCGATGAGCGCCGGGTCCTCGTTGTGGATGTCGCCGGGGTTTTGCCAATCTGGGATGGCGTCGGCGAGCTTCTTGGTCAGGCGCCACTTGCTGCCCAGGCGCTTGGCGATGTCCTGGCCGGCGCTGTAGCCCCAGAGCAGGCCCTCCAAAAGCGAGGTGCTGGCCAGGCGGTTGGCCCCGTGCACACCCGTGCAGGCGCATTCCCCGGCGGTGTACAGGCGCTCCAGCGTGGTGCGCCCGCGCGTGTCGACCAGTATGCCCCCGCAGAAATAGTGCGCCGCAGGCACCACGGGGATGGGGCTGGTGCGCATGTCGATGCCCTGTTCCTGGCATTTGGCGTAGATGGTGGGGAAGCGTTCGGCCACCTCGCGGTGCATGTCCTGGGTGGTGTCGAGGAACACGCAGTCCTCGTCGGTGGCGAGCATTTCGGCCATGATGGCGCGGGTGACGATGTCGCGCGGGGCCAGGTCGGCACGCTGGTCGTAGCGGGACATGAAAGCCTCTCCCTTGCTGTTGACCAGGCGCGCGCCCTCGCCGCGCACGGCCTCGGAGATGAGGAAGCGCCGCTCGAAGCGTTTTGTGCCCTGGTAGAAGGCCGTGGGGTGGAACTGCACGTATTCCAGGTTGTGCAGCTTGACGCCCGCGCGGTTGGCCATGGACAGGCCGGAGCCGATGGACCCGCGCGAGTTGGTGGTGTGCAGGTAGATGTGCCCGGCCCCGCCCGTGGCCAGCACGGTGAAGTCGGCCAGAACGATCTCCACCTGGGAGAGCTGCTCGTTGAAAACATAGGCCCCGACGCACTGGTTGGCCAGGCTGTACTTGAAGTCCAGGTGCGTGGCGTGGTGGTGCGTGGTCAAGAGGTCGATGGCCGTGCGCCCGGTGAGCACGCGGATGTTGGGGGAGTCCTCCACGGCCTTGGTCAGCCGCTGCATGATGGTCAGGCCGGTGTGGTCAGCGGCGTAGAGGATGCGGGCCACGCTGTGCCCGCCCTCGCGGGTGAAGTACCAGGAGTCGGCGTCGCGGTGGGCGAAGGGCACGTGGTAGGCGTCGATGAGGGTCTTCTGCAGCACCTTGGGGCCCTTGTGGGCCAGGTAGCGCACGGCGCGCAGGTAGTTCTGGCCCCACCCGGCGGTCAGGATGTCTTTTTCGAGGATGCCGGGGTCGTCGTCCTCGGAATGGAAGACCACGCCGCCCTGGGCCAGGCGCGTGTTGCCGGAGAAGAGGTCCTCGCCGGCGGTCAAGAGGATCACGTCCGCCCCGGCCTCGGCCAGGGTGAGGGCGGCCACGGACCCGGCGATGCCGGAGCCGATGACCAGAACGTCGGACTTGAGGCGGTAGTCGATCATCCTGGCTCCTTGAAGGCGGACGGTCTCGGACGCAGGCTTATGCGCAGATGCGCAGCATGCGCTCCAGAGCCACGCGGGAATGCTCGGTGACGTCATCGCTCAGGCTGAGCGGAGTCGCTGTGTCGAGGTTTTCAAGCAGCGCCAGCAGGCGCTCCTCGTTGGTCTTGGCCATGTTCGAACAGGCCAGGGGCTTGAGCGGGAAGATCTCCTTGCCCTCGGCCTTGTGGCGCGCGGCCAGGCGGTTCACCAGGTTGCACTCGGTGGCCACGGCGATCTTGGCCCCGGCCGGAGCGTTGGCGCAATACTTGATGAGATACGACGTGGAGCCCGCGCCGTCCGCCGCGCGCACGACGCCCTGCGGGCATTCCGGGTGCACCACCACGCGCACGCCGGGCCTGGCCAGGCGCAGCGCCTGGATCTGGCTCTTCTTGAACCCGTGGTGGATGGCGCAGGCGCCGGGCCACAAGAGCAGCCGCGCGTACTGGGCCTTCTTGTGGTCCAGGCGGCGGCCCTCGTCACGGATGTCGATCTCCAGGCGTTCGGTGGTGTCGATGTTCAGCTGGTTGGCCGTATTGTGCCCCAGGTTCTTGTCCGGCAGAAAGAGCACGGCGTCTCCCTGCTGGAGCGCCCACTCGAGCATGACCTTGGCGTTGGCCGAGGTGCACACGCTGCCGCCGTAGAGGCCGCACACGGCCTTCACCTCGGCGGTGGAGTTGACGTAGGCCAGCGGGATGACCAGGCGTCCGTCGTCGCGCAGGGCGGTGAGCACATCCTCCACGCGCTGGGCCGGAGCCATTTCGGCCATGGGGCAGGTGGCCTGGGCATCCGGGATGTGGATCTTCTGGCCTGGGCGGGCCAGGGCCACGGCGGACTCGGCCATGAAGTAGACCCCGCAGAAGACCACATGCTCGGCGGACAGGGTGTCGATCTTGCGGGCCAGCTCCAGGGAGTCGCCCTGGAAGTCGACGTGGCGGATGACCTCGTCGGACTGGTAATGGTGACCCAGGATGGCCAGCCGGTTTCCGTATCGCGCGCGCAGGGTCTCGATGCGTTCGTTCAGTGAGCTCATGCTGCTGTCCTTATGCTTCTGGCTTCACGCTTAAGGCCTTATTCCGGCTGCATACCCGTCTTGCTCCGGTTATTCAAGCGCCCGCCTACTCGAGGGCTTGAATGCGCATGCTCAAGTCCGCGGCTGGGGCGGAGTGGGTGATGCGCCCCACGGAGACGAAATCCGGGCCCACGGCGCCGATCTCGGCGATGTTCGATAGATCGACGTTGCCGCTTGCCTCGGTCTCTATGCCCTGCGGGATGCGGGCCAGGGCCTGGCGCAGCAGTTCCAGGTCCATGTTGTCGAGCATGATGCGCGAAACCTGGGCGGCCACCGCTTCGTCGACTTCGGCCAGGGTGCGGCATTCCACCTCGATGGGCGGGCAGTTCTCGGGATAGGCCAGGCGCAGCCTTTCCACGGCGGGCGTGATGCCCCCGGCGCGGTCGGTGTGGTTGTCCTTGACCATGAGCATCTCGGACAAATTCAGACGGTGGTTTTTGGCGCCGCCAACCAACACGGCGTACTTTTCGGCATAGCGCAGGCCGGGCAAGGTCTTGCGGGTGTCGAGCAGGGTGGTGCGCGAGCCCGCCAGCGCAGCCACGTAGCGCGCGGTGAGGGTCGCGATGCCGGACAGGTGCCCCAGGTAGTTCAAGATGACGCGCTCGGTGCGCAGCAGATGCGCGGCAGGGCCCTGGATGGCCGCCAGCATGGTGCCGGGGCTTACGCGGTCGCCCTCGTCCACGTTGAGCATGTGCTGGAACTCACAGCCGGCGAACTCCAGGATGAGGGCAATGAGCGGCAGGCCCGCCACCACGCATTCCTCCTTGGCCACGATATGCGCCACGGCAAGGTCGGAGTCTTCAAAAATACCGAGTGATGTCAGGTCTTTGCCGTCCTCGGACAGGGCGATGCGGATGCCCGCGAGCAGGAACAGCCTGGCTTCGGTCTGAAAAAAATCATCAAACAATGTCTGGGGCAAGGATGCGGACATGCGCGCGTCTCCCTCTCAATGGTGTGGTCGGAATTGGTAGGTGAGGTTTCGCGCGGCGTCAAGAGCGGGCGGCGAGGCCCTGCCGGGAACTGGCGGACGGCTAGCGGACGAGGTCGCGTTCGATGTAGTTCTGGCGCTGGCCAGAGGGGTTGGCAATGTCGTGCGGGCTGGCGCTGAGCTGGGTGCGCACCGAGGGCTTCATGCCGCCGGTCTGCTTGAGCTGCGGCAAGAGCGCCCGGGTGTTGCGGTTCACAGGTATGGTCCAGCTGTGGGCGGTCATGACCTGGCCGTTGTCCATGGCCGTGATCTGGGCCGAGATGTAGACCACCTTGTCGGCGATGAGGTAGCTGCCGGTGAGTTCACAGGGCCTGACCGGGCTGAATTCGTCCTGGGTGCGCTTGAACTCGGCCTCGCGCGCTTCCGGCGAGGCGGGCAGGGGGTCATGCTCCACAGGCTTGGGCACCACCGTGGGCGGAACCTTGGCCGGACCGATGGTGACGAGGAAGCTGCGCAGCGCCAGGCGCGCCGCCACCTGCTCGGCCACAAGGCGGCCAAAGGGCGAGGGGTCGGCGAGGTCGATGCGGTTCACGAAGCGGTTGTAGTAGATGGGAGACTTCCGGTTCATGGCGGGCATGAACAGGCCCATCATGTCGTCCGCGGCATCGTAGTTGATGTCGATGAGCGGGGTGTTGTCCTCGGCAAAGAGCTCGGCCGTGGTGGGCCGGGTGCCGAGCACGTCGTCCTTGGCGTCCACTACGGTGCGCTTGATGCGGCTGTAGTACGAGGTGGTGGTGTTGCCGCATCCAGCGAGCGCCCAGCTGATCAGCAGGAGCAAGGCCATCAGAAAGGTGCTGCGGAGGCGGTTTGATGTGCTCATGTCTCGTTTGCCCGGATGGCTGAGGTGTTGTCGATGATATTGCTTCACATAGAGCCTATCGTACCAATGCGGAAAATTCTTTACGTCGGCTTACTATGCAAGAGTCTGGCCAGGCAGGGCTCGGGCCACGGCCTCAAGCAGGCGTGCCATGTCTGAGGCCGCCCGCCCCGCCATGTCCAGGATTTCCTGGTGGCTGGTCTCGGCCATACAGTCAGGCAGGTTCTTGTTGGTCAGGCAGCTTATGCCCAGTACGTGCATGCCCATGTGGGCTGCGGCGATGGCCTCGATTGCGGTGCTCATCCCTATGGCATCCGCGCCAAGCTGCCGATAAGCTCTTGTCTCGGCAGGAGTCTCCAGGCTCGGCCCGGCCACCTGGATGTACACGCCGCGTTCCAGGACAAGGTCAAGCCGCCTGGACTCGGCCAGGGCCAGGTCGACGAGGCCGGGGCACCAGACCTGGCTCATGTCCGGGAAGCGCGGGCCCCAGGCATCGATGTTGGGCCCGGTCAGGGGCGACTGGCCGGAGAAATTGATGTGGTCGGTGACGCACATGAGCGTACCGGCGGAGAAGAGCGGGTTCAGCGCCCCGGCGGCGTTGGTGAGCAGCAGCGTGCGCACGCCGAGCTCAAAGAGGACGCGGATGCTGAAGCAGGCCTCGGCGGCACTGTAGCCCTCGTAGAGGTGCACGCGTCCGCACTGGGCGATGACCGGTGTCCCGCCGAGCAGGCCCGTGCGCAGGAATCCGCCATGGCCCTCCACCGTGGACTGCGGGAGGCCGGGAATATCGGCATAGGGCAGGTCCGTGAAATCGGTGATGCGCTCGCGCACGGCACCAAGGCCGGATCCGAGCACGAGACCCAAGGTTCCTGCTTGAACATTGCATAGCTTTTCGCGTATGAAACGGGCAGAGTGCCGAACAAGTTCAAGGTCGTTGAGTGAATTTTCCATCATGGTGTTGCTTGTGCTCCTGGTTTCTTACTAACCCAGGAGCACCGGAAAACACAAGCCAGGGTAGGCACAGCGTATGGATTTCGCAACCCTCATAGGTCTCTTCTCCGGTCTTTCGCTGGTGATGGTCGCCATATTCATGGGCGGCAACGTCAACATTTTCCTTGACCTCCCCAGTGTCATGATCGTGGTTGGCGGCACCGTCGGCACCATTTTCGTGGCGTTTCCATTTGAGGAGGTCGGCCAAGCCATTCACGCCGGGTTCAAGGCCTTCTCCTCCAGAAAAGTCCAGGTGCGCGAGGTTGTGGGCACCATGGTCAAGATCGCCGAGATCAGCCGCCGCGAGGGCTTGATCGCCCTGGAGAACATCAAGACCGAGAACATGGTCCTGAAGAAGGCTTGCCAACTCATCGCCGACAACGCCGACCCGGCGCTCATCCGCACCACCCTGTCCATCGAGATCAGCTCCATGAAGCGTCGGCACAAGGTTGGCGAGGAGGTCTTCAGGCGTCTGGGAAGCCTTGCGCCGTCCTTCGGGATGATCGGCACGCTCATCGGCCTTATCCAGATGCTGGCAAATCTGAACGACCCCAAGAGCATTGGTCCGGCCATGGCCGTGGCCATCATCACCACCTTCTACGGCACCATCCTGGCCACGGTCATCTTCCTGCCCATCGCCAACAAGCTGCGAACCCGCACCTTGCAGGAAGAGCTGCACCTGGAGGTCATCTTCGAGGGCGCCAAGTCCATCCTGGAAAACAACAACCCGCTGCTCGTGTCCGAGAAGCTCTCGTCCTTCCTCGCTCCCAGGGAGAGGAGATAGCGAATGGCTGAGAGCGAAGAACTCATCCCTCATAATATCGAGGAGGAGGAAGGCGACGTCCAGGAGTGGTTGACTACATTCTCCGACCTGACCATGCTCCTGCTGGTGTTCTTCATCCTTTTGTACTCCATGTCCGTGCCCGACGAGAAGAAGATCTCCACCACCCTGCAGGCCGTCACCGCCGCGCTGCAAGGCAAGGAGACCAAGCTCGCCACCAGCACCATCAGCCAGCAGGAGGCCGGGATCATCCTTGATCAGGTGATGATGAACCGGCAGATCCAGCTGGCCCAGCAGAAGGTCTTCTCCGACGTGAAGCTTTTGCAGACCAAGAAAGGTCTGGAGGGGCTGGTGGGCGCGAATTTCGAGGACGGCATCATCACCCTGCGCGCGCCAGGCGATGTGCTCTTCGCCCGGGGCGATGTGAATCTCAGCGACAGGGGTCGCGCCATCATCACGGAAATGAAGGATTTCTTCATCCAGCATTCGGACCAGACCATCAACATCCGTGGCTACACGGATGACCAGCCGCCCCCTGCCGGGTCGCGTTTCAAGGACAACTGGGAGGTCTCCTCCATGCGCGCGGTGAATGTGCTGCGCCTGCTGATGTCCATGGGCATCGAGCCCAAGCGGCTGACTTCTACGGGCCTGGCTGACCTGAACCCGCTGTTCCCCAATACCAGTGAGGAATATCGCGCCCAGAACCGCCGGGTCGAATTTGTGCTGGAAAAACGAGTCTACGGCAAGTAAGGTGTCCCCGACGCGCCTTAAGGCGGATGCCCCCAGAGGGCGCTGACCTTACGGCGCAATGCCAAGAATCACACGAGGTGCTGCATGGACTTCGACATCAAAGTGGACGAGGAAGACAAGCTCCGCCAGGCTTATCGTACACGCGTCCCCGGGCTGGACATTCGCATCAACACCAAGAAGGGTCCGCTGGACTTTCCCGTGAGCGACATCAGCGCCACGGGCTTCGCCTTTGAGGACAACCCGCGCGGCTACAGCTCCGGCCTGGAGTTCACTTTTGACCTTCTGCTGAGCAAGAAGCTCTTCCTGAGCGACCTCAGGGCCAAGGTCATGCGCGTGCTTGACCGTGGCATCATCGGCTGCAATTTCATGGAGATGGATCGCCGCCAGGAGATCAAGCTGGACAAGCTCGTGCTGGAAGTCCAAAAACGTCTCATCGAACTGCGCAAGGCCAAACGCGCGGCTGAATAGCTGGAAGTCCCGGAGACCGGGAATGGCCCAATACACTCTGCTCATAGCCAACCGTGGCGAGATCGCCATGCGGATCATCCGTGCCTGCGTCAAGCTCGGGCACGACTTCGTCTGCGTCTACACCGCTGCCGACGTTCATTCCGGGCATGTGCGCCTGGCTCGCGAGCTGGGTGGACCGGACCGGCTCTTCCGCATCAGCTCCTACCAGGACCCAAGCGAAATGCTTGCCGTGGCCGATGCGTCCGGCGCCACCGCCGTGCATCCTGGCTACGGGTTCTTCGCCGAGGACTTCCGCTTCGCCCGGCGCGTGGTGGAGCGCAAGCGTCCGCTGATTTTCATCGGCCCCTCCTGGACCCTGGTGCGCGACCTGGGCGACAAGATCAACACCAAGCGCATCGCCCGCGCCCATGGCGTTCCCACCATCCCCGGCTCGGACAGGCCCATCTACGATGAGATGGAGGCCGTTGAGCTGGCCCAGACCATCTTCGCCTTCCAGCACGACCAGGGCATCGCCGAGGGCTGCGTGCTGGTCAAGGCCTCGGCCGGCGGCGGCGGCATGGGCATTGAGGAGGTCTATGACCTCGACACCTTCCGCTCCGTGTACAGGCGCATCCGCAACTACGCCAAGCGCAACCTGAGCGACGAGGGCGTGCTCATCGAGCAGCGCATCTTTGATTTCAATCACCTGGAGGTGCAGGTGGTGGCCGAGCGCGGGGGCAAAAACGCCGTGCACCTGGGCACGCGCAACTGCTCCGTGCAGAGCCTTGGCCGCCAGAAGCGCATCGAGGTGGCCCCCGGCTTCGACCCGTCGAGCCTGACCTACGCCTTTGACGCCGCGGGCGTGCTTGACGCCATCACCCGGCACAGCGTGAACATGTCGCTCCAGGTGGGCTACGACAACGTGGGCACCTGGGAGTGGATCGTCACGCCTAGGGGCGAGCCTTTCCTCATGGAGGTCAACACGCGCATCCAGGTGGAAAACGGCGTCTCTGGCATCACATCCCGCATCAAAGGTCGGACTGTTTGCGGCCGAGAAGACTGCCAGAACGGCGTGGACGTCATCAGTGAGCAGATCCGTCTGGGCCTGGGTGAGCCTTTGGGCTACACCCAGCAGGATGTCTCCTTCGCGGGCGTGGGCATAGAGTACCGCATCCTGGCCGAGGACCCGCTGGACCGCTTCACCCCCTGCCTGGGCCGCATTGAGGCCTTTGGCTGGCGCAGCGAACCCTGGCTCCAGGTGTTCACCCAGGTGCCGAGCATGAGCCTTGGCGACCAGCCTTACGAAATTCCCATGGACTTCGACCCCAACCTGGCGCTGGGCATCGTCTGGGGCGAGAGCCTGGAAGAGGCCTGCAGACGCGGCGCGGACTTCTTAAACGGGCTTGTGCTCCAGGGCACCGACACCAGGGACGAGCCCCTGCGCACCAACGTGGCCTTCCTCCTTGGCCGCACCCAGACCCTTCTGCATTTCTAGGCGGCACGCATGTATACCATCGCATGGACACCTTCGCATGGACATAGATAAACGCACCCAGGAGCTGGCCGCCCGGCTCACCTACATCCGGGACATCTTCGGTCAGCGGGAGAACTCCTCCATGGCCATGCTGCGGACCCGGCTGGAGGAGTTTCTCGAGAAGGCGCCGCAACTGGGAATGCGCGAGCTCTCCCGGCAGGTGGCCAAGCTGGAGGAACTCTTCGTCCTGCTGGAGGGCAAGCTGGAAAGCGAGCTGACGCCCATGGACCGCGTGCGCATCGTGCGCCACCCGCAGCGCATCTGCCTGAAGGACATCCTGGAGAACGTCTACGACAACTACACCGAGATCGGCGGCCAGGACGAGTGGAGCATTGATCCGGGCATGATCATCGCCCGGGCCACCATCGCCCGGCGCATGGGCAAGAAGACCGTGCACCAGTCGGTGATGGTGCTGGGCCAGGAGAAGGGCCACGGCCAGGAGTTCAGAAACGGCGGCTCCATCAAGCCCTGGGGCAACGCCAACGCCCTCTACTATATGCGCGTCGCCGAGATCGAGAACATCCCCATCCATTCCTACGTATTCACCCCCGGCGCCTTTCCGGTGGAGGACTACCCCGGCGCGGCCCAGCAGATCTCCAAGAACCTTTACGTCATGGCGGGTCTGAAGGTTCCCATCATCAGCGTGTTCTCCGAGGGCGGCAGTGGCGGGGCCGAGGCCATCGCCCTGGCCGACAAGCGGCTCATGCTCTCCCACGGCTACTATTCGGTCATCTCGCCTGAAGGCGCTGCGGCCATTGAGGGCGGCCTCAAGGACAAGGCCACCCCTGAACTCATCGAGGCCTGCGCCAGCCGCCTGCGCATCACCGCGGCCGACAACCTGGAGCTCGGCTTCATCGACCGCGTCATCCAGGAGCCGCCGCTGGGCGCGCGGCCCGAGCACTACGACTTCTTCCGCCAGCTTCGGCGCGAGGTCATCCGGGCCACGGACGAGGTGGTGGATTCCGTGGACGGCCTGGGGCCTCTGCGCGGCATGGCCATCCGCCGCCAGGCCAAGGCGGCTGACCCCCAGGACATCTTCGTGCGCTGGTCGCTTGGCACAGGCGCCCGCACCAAGCTGGTGGACAGGCGATTCGAGAAGTTTCGGGCCATGAGCCGCACGGCCTGCCGTGACAACCGCAGCCTTGGCGCGCGCATCTATTCCGGCCTGGAGGGCATGCTTTGGGCCGCCCACAGCACCCTGCGCCACGACTTTCTGACCCGCTACAAGCGGCACCTGCTGCACCTGCTGGAGGCTGCTGAAGCCGAGCTGCGTGCCCTGCGCCAGGGCGTGGGCGGGCCTCTCGGGAAGTTTCTGGGGCTGGGTGACGGCCAGCAGCGCCGCCTGGAGGTTGCGCCGGAGGCCCTGGAGCGCCTGACCCTTCTGTCCTGTCCGGAGGAGGGGGCCTGCCGTCTGGAGGACACCTGGGTCTATGTGAGCCCGAAAAGCCGTGAGGACCGCACTCTGACCTGCCCGAACAGCCACACGCACGGCTGCCTGGACCTGTGGGGACCGGACCTGTTCGGGGAGTTCGCCGGAGTCTGTTCCCACTGTGGGCATCATTTTTCAATGGAATTCCAGTGGTATCTGTACAACGTCTTCAACTTTGCCCAGGCCTACGAGTTCAATAGCGAGCTTGAGTCCAGCAACCCCTTGGGCTATGAGGGCTTCGACCTGAAGCTGGAGCAGGCCAAGCGCCAGACCGGCCTGGGCAGCTCCTGCATTACGTTCGAGACGCACATCGAGGGCGTGACCACGGTGGTGGCGGTGCTGGTGAGCCCGTTTCGGGGCGGAACAGTGGGCGCGGCCGAGGGCGAAAAGATCATCCGCGCGGCCGAGCGGGCCATGCTCAAGCGCACCCCGTTCATCCTGTACTCTCATGGCACGGCGGGCATCCGCATCCAGGAGGGCACCTGCGGGGTCATCCAGATGCCGCGCGTGACCATGGCCGTGCGGCGCTACATCGAGGCCGGCGGGCTGTACCTGGTGCTCTACGACACCAATTCTTTCGCCGGACCAGTGGCCAGCTTTCTGGGCTGTTCGGCCTACCAGTTTGCGGTGCGCTCCTCCAACATCGGCTTCGCCGGGCCGGGCGTCATCCGCGAGACCACGGGCGTCGAGGTGCCCCCCAAGTACCACCGCGCATTCTCGGCCTTGTCGCGCGGGCACATTCAGGGTATCTGGGACAGGCGCGACATCAAGAAGAATCTGCACCAGGCGCTTTTGACCATGGGCGGCAAGAACCTTTACTACCGCTAGCCCGCAGAATTCAAAAACAATCCGCTGAATCAAAAAAACAGCCAGGGGAAACGCTTTGCTGAACGTCAAGGAAATGCTCGAGGAACTCAACGCCTCGCCCTACGAAGAGATAGAGATAAAGACGCCGCACACCGGGGTCATTGATTTCGTGGGCCTGAACCCCGGCGACCGCGTCAGCGGCCCCTCCGGGAAATGGCTTGAACGGCCGGGCACGCTTCTGGCCAACCTCACCCGCGAGAAGAACAAGAAGCCCATCTGCGCCACCCAGAAGGGCCAGGTCATGGACATCCGCAGCGAGCTTGAGGGAAAGTTCGTCGAGGCCGGGGAACGCCTGCTCACCATCCGCCACTTCCTCTCCAAGGAGGAGGTCATCGGGCGCATCCTCAAGAAGGCCCTGCACCTCTTCCACGCCCCGGAACGCGCCAAGTACTACTTCGTCCCGGAGATCGACGCCAAGATCAAGGCCGGGGGCGAGCAGTCGGTGAAGGTGCGCGAGGGGCTGGACATGTTCATCGTCTCGCGCATGAAGCGGGAGACGCCGCTGTCCTATTCCGGACCGGAAGGCATGATCTATGCCGTGTATTTCCAACAGGGCGACAACGTGGATGGCGGCCAGCCGCTCATCGGCGTGTGCCCGGAGAGCCAGCTCAGTCTCATCCAGGATGTGGTCAACCGCGTCCAGGGCGAATGGGAAGAGCGGGACTAGGAGCAAACGCATGGGCCGCACACTGCAAATCCGCGTCTCCGCCACGACCTTCGACCCCGCCGAGGTGGAGCGCCGCTGGCCCAGGCTCTCGGCCCTAGCTTTCAGCCCGGTGGCGGTGAAAATCCCGGCCCTGCCGCCGGAATCGCGCGGCGTGCTGGAGCTGGTCACCCATCTGGCTGATCGCCTGGAGATCGGCATGCTGCCAGACGAGGCTCTGCGCGACCTGCCGGAAGGCATCAAGAAGGCCGCCGCGGCCAAGGCCAGGCTTGAGGCAGAACTCGGCGAATGGAACGCCCGCGCCGCCAATGCGCTCACCGACGAGATCGAGGACGCCTTGGACGAACTGGAAGCTCAGGCCAAACTCTTCAAGGAACAGCCTGGACGCGACTAGCGACCTTTGATATCTTGCTTACGTTGAACATAATTACCCGCAAGGAGTGCGACATATGGCTGGCAGCCTGAACAAAGTGATTCTCGTTGGGCACCTGGGACAGGACCCGAAGATTTCCTACGCGCAGTCCGGACTGCCTATCGCCAACATGCGCCTGGCCACCAGTGAACGAGTCCGCGACAAGGACGGCCAGTTCACCGAGCGCACCGACTGGCACACCATCGTCACCTTCGACAAGCAGGCCGACTTCTGCGGCAAGTACCTGGCCAAGGGCTCGCTGATTCTCGTGGAAGGCCGTTTGCAGACCCGCAAATGGCAGGACAAGGAAGGCCAGGACCGCTATTCCACCGAGGTGGTGGCCCAGCGCGTGCAGGCCCTTGGACCCCGCCCAGGCGGCGGACAGGGTGGCGGCCAGGGCAGCGAAGGCGGCGGCTATGCTCCGCGTCCCCAGGGCGGACAGCAGGGTGGTGGCCAGCAGCGCGGCGGCCAGAACCCGCCCTTCCACGAGGAAGAAGACCTCGGACCGGCTTTCCCGTCCGAAGCCAGCGGCATGGACGACGTTCCGTTTTAGAGGTAGAGAAGAGCCTCCGGCGGTCGGGGGGACTGAATCCCCCCGAACCCCCTCATCCCAGTCGAAAGGCCGGTTCCGCGCAGGCGCGGAACCGGCCTTTCGACTGGAGAGTGGGCACAGGAAAACGATGTTCTCTTCCCGGCCTGCTCAAAGCGAATGCCTCCTTCCGGCGGCTTTGCGACGGAAGGAGGCATTCGCGTAACGGGGGTTCCCAGGGGCCTCAGGCCCCTGGGCCGCCGGAGGCTATTTTCCCTATTTCCCGTGCAGCGCCACGCGCTCCAAATCCAGTTCCGTCAGCAGGTCGATGAGCGCCCAACCTTCGCTTGTGGGCGTCAGCGTGGCCCAGTTCTGCGGCGGCAGGCTGAGGTGCTTCCAGGCGGCCATGAATGTGTTCAGCTCTTTTTCCGTCACGCCGGAGAGGATGATGGCGCGCGGCAGCGGGCTGTCCTGTCCGAGGCCATAGCCTGCGTTCTCTGCCAGGAGCTCGCCCACCGGGCGGTCCATGTCTGCGCCGCTGGCGAACAACGCGGGCAAGTCCAGGAAATTCCAACGCGCAATCAAGGCCAGCAGGGTTTCCTGCTCGGCGGCGGTGTAGCCGCAGACAAGGCAACCGCGCGGGCCATACAGGCGCTTCTTGGCGCTGTTCGTTATTTTGGAGAACCCGGAAGCAGGCATGGCGGTTCGTACGTCCTGGCGGTTATGGAGTAGAAGCGGTTGGAGGCGTAAGTCAGGCACACGGCGAAGGCCATGGCCCCGACGCCCACGATGACTGAAAGCGTGGCGTCGGCGGTGAGCGCCATGCGGATGAACAGGGTGGACAGGGCGAAGCCGGAGTTTCGGAAGATGGCGTGGAATTCCGGCATGTAGCGCTGGGCAATGAGCACGATGAGGATGTCCGTGAAGATGAGCACGGTGTAGAAGTCGTGGAACACGTCGAAACGCGGCTGGCCGCTCACGATTATGAATCCATAGTACAGCCACATGCTCAAGAACGAGCCCAGGACGACGAGGGCCACAAGCTTCTTGGCCGCGATGAACTTTTCCAGGATCTCCGGCGCCCAGTGCTTGGGCGCGCAGCGCTGGGCATGGTTGTAGGCCCCCAGCAGCACGAACACCGCCAGCGCGCCGCCGCCGTTTGTGGCCAGGCGGATGACTACGTCCGAATGCCCGGTGATGTCGATGGGGAAGGGCAGGTTGGTCAGCTCTTTGAAGGCGTTGCGCAAAAGAATCAGCGCCAGTATCTCGAACTGTTTGCCCACGGATTTGGACGTGGACTTGGGCAGCGAGAACACCAGGTCCACCACCTCAAGCACCAGCACCAGGGTGAAGGTCTGGGTCACGGCGTCGAAGCGGTTGAGGGAGATGTGCCGGCCCAGGTACTCCGGTAGCCAGCCCAGGCTGTTCAGTTCGATGAGGGTGAGCGCCGCCAGGAAGTAGAAGATGAGCGCCTTGCCGACGCGGCGGCGCGTGGGCTCGGACTCGGCATAGGCCTGGAGTTGGTCGAAGGCCTGGATGAGCGGGCGTGTGACGGCGTTCATGGTATTGCTGTCCGTGGCCGACTAGACCTCGAAGAGCATCTCCAGGTCGTCCCGCGTGAGGGACTTGAAGGCCGACTGGCCGGGGATGATGGACTCGGCCACGTCCTTCTTCATTTCCTGGAGCTTCAAGATCTTCTCCTCCACCGTGTTCTGGCAGATCATCTTGTAGGCGAACACCTGCCGCTTCTGGCCGATGCGGTGGGTGCGGTCCGTGGCCTGGTTCTCCACCGCCGGGTTCCACCACGGGTCGTAGTGAATGACGTAGTCCGCGCTCGTCAGGTTGAGCCCGGTGCCGCCAGCCTTGAGCGAGATGAGGAAGATCGGGATCTCCGGGGTGTCGTTGAACTTGTCCACCTGCTCGAAGCGGTCCTTGCTGGAGCCGTCGAGGTAGGCGAAGGGCACCTCGCGGATCTGCAGCCAGGAGCGGATGATGTGCAGCATCTGCACGAACTGCGAGAACACCAGCACCTTGTGCCCGCCTTCCACGATGTCGGTCACCAGGTCCTTGAAGGCGTCGAACTTGCCCGAGGGCAGGTTGGTGTTGATGCCCGGGATGTCCAGCTTGAGCAGGCGCGGGTGGCAGCAGATCTGGCGCAGCTTGAGCAGGGCGTCGAGGATGGACATCTGGCTCTTGGCCAGGCCCTTCTCGTCCACGTCGCGCAGCACCTGGGCCTTGAGCCTGGCGGCCAGCGCGCCGTAGAGGTCGCGCTGCTCGTCGGCCAGTTCGCAGTAGTGCGTGGTCTCGATCTTGGGCGGCAGGTCCTTGGCGACCTCGTTCTTGGTGCGCCGCAGGATGAACGGCTTCACGCGGGAGCGCAGGTAGTTCAGCGTCTCCTCGTCGGCGTCCTTGATGGGCTTGACGATGCCGCGCTGGAAGGCGTGCTGCGAGCCGAGGAAGCCGGGCATGAGGAACTCGAACAGGCTCCAGAGCTCGAAGAGGTTGTTCTCAATGGGCGTGCCCGACAGGCACAGGCGCATCTCGGCGTCGAGCCTGCGCACGGAGCGGGCCGTGATGGTATTGGGATTCTTGATGTTCTGGGCCTCGTCCAGGATGATCACGGTGTACTTGTACTTGCACAGCTCCTCCAGGTCGCGGCGCAGCAGGGCGTAAGTGGTGATGATCAGGTCCGAGTCCTTGATGCGGATGAACAGGTCGTCGCGCTTGGCGCCGTAGATGGTCAGCCGCGTCATGGCGGGCACGAATTTCGCGGCCTCGCGCTCCCAGTTGGGCAGCACGCTGGTGGGCACAACGATGAGGCTCGGCCCCTTGACCCCGCGCTCCTTGAGCGAGAGCAGGAAGGACAGGGTCTGCACGGTCTTGCCCAGGCCCATCTCGTCGGCCAGGATGCCGCCGAAGCCGTAGTCGCGCAGGAAGTTCAGGTACGACAGGCCCATGACCTGGTACGGCCGCAGGGTGGCGTTGAGGCCCCTGGGCGGCGGCAGCTGACGTATCTGCTGGAAGTTACTGATCTTCTCGCGCAGCTTCACGAAGTAGGCATCGGTCTTGGCGCCGGGCATGTCGTCGAGCAGGTTGTCCAGCACCGGGGCCTCGAACTGCTGGAACTTCTTCTGGGGCGGCTTCTCGGGGTCAAAGCCAAGGGCCTTGAGCTTGTGGCCCAGGCGGCGCAGCCAGGATTCAGGCAGGCTGGTGTAGGAGCCGTCTTTCAGCTGGACGTAGCGCTTCTTCTGGACCCAGGCCTTCCAGATCTCCTCGATGGGCACCTTCTGGTCGTCGTACTGCACGGTGAGGTCGAGGGTGAACCACTTGTTCTCCTCGTCGCTCGTCACCTCGGCCACTATCTCCGGCTTGCTCAGGCGCACCTTGTAACGAGTCAGGTTCTGTTCGCCGTAGACGCGGTAGCCCTCGACCATCATGGGGTAGAAGTCCAGCAGGAAGTTGATGGCCGCCTCCTGCTCCATGAACCAGGTGTGGTTGCTCCTGGGCTGGAAGCCCATGTGCTGGAGCTCGGCGAAGAGCACGGCCTCCTCGTCCTGGGCGCGGCGGATGAGGTAGCTCTTGTCGGCGTAGCGGTAGCTGCCGGTCTGCAGGTCCGGATTGGGGCCGGGCAGGGAGACCTCGCCGTGGTCGGTGTCGTACATGCACTGAATCTTGAGCACGAGCAGGCTGCCTTCCTCGTCCAGGAAGAGCTTGGGGTTGAACTCCGCAGGCTGGAAAATGGGACCCATGCGCTCCAGGAAGTCCTCCTGGCCATAGAGGTCGGACACCGGGATCTTGGTCCACACGCGGTCCAGGTACTCGGAGATGTCGGCGTGGGGAATAATGGGCGACTGCTCGACCATCTCCTGGATGAGCTCCGGGTCGAGCCCGGTCTGCACGGGGTGGAAACTGCCCTTCCAGAAAAGCCAGAGCGGCAGCCGTCCGTAGAAATAGATTTCGTCCTCCTTGCGGATGGAGAACGGCGGGCGGTCCTCGCGCGAGAGCAGCAGGTCAAAGCCCAGGCCGTCCTCGGAAAGCTGCGGCGAGAGCTTGAGCTGCAGGGTCTTGCTTTCGATGCGCACCGGCTGGTCGGTGTCGCGCAGGTAGATGTAGTATTCGTTCTTGATGGCCCGGAAAAACCAGGAATGCAGGCCCGCAGGCAGCTCCACCCGGTGGCCCTGGTAGTCCAGGTAGTGGCCGATCATGCCCGCGACCTTGGGCAGACCGGGCGAGATCTCGCACCAGTCCGGGTTCTTGATGATCTGCTCCAGCGTGATGTCCTGCTGCACGGTGGAGATGCCCGACTTGTTCTGGCGCGCGCGGGCGAAGGACACCTGCAGGCGGCCTGGCTCCGGGAACAGGCGGAACACGAGGTAGTGCTTGCCCGGCTCGGGTTCAAGCTCGGTGGAGAAGAAGGTGCGGAAGGTCTGGCGCCAGTCCGTGCGCGGCTTGGGCACATCGGTCTTCTTGGCGCTGGTGAGCGACTTGAGCATCTTGAGCGCAGTGGCGCCCACGTGGCGGCAGACGCCGGAGAAGGAGTCCGGGCAGTTGCAGTAGGAGTTGATGGTGCCGTCGCTTAAGTTGAGGCCGAGCTCGGAGGTGTAGATCTGGAAATCGTCTCCCTGCACCTGCCCGTCCACGTCCAGGTACTGGTCGCGCTGCTTTATGTCGAGTTTTTGCACGCCATCGGACTCGACAATGGCGGTGGAATTCTCCACAATATAGTCAGGGATGGTCTCCCGGACGAAGCGGGTGAGGATTTCCCTGACCCTGTTCTCATCGGCTATAGGCATGAAGCAGGAAACTCCTTCGGTGCAGGCTTCAGGCGTCAAGAGACGGCAAGTATGCCATCATGTCAGACGCGAATGAGCGAGTATAGCAATCGCAGCCGCAAAAGCAAGGGCTGCTTGGCTTTTTACGTGGTCTGGGCCATAGTGTTTTCGACAGCGATTCTTTGGTCATTATATGCGCAAGGTTTTGGGATTTGGCAAGAGGATTGATGATGCTTCAAATGCGAACACTGGCGCTCGTTGCGGGGTTGCTGTTGCTGGCCGCCTGCGGCCAGGGTGAGGGCAAAACTGCGCCCGCAGTTTCCGCGCGCCCCGCGCCTGCCCAGCCTGGTGGACCGTCTGGCATCACGTCTGGGGTCCAGACGCCTGCCAAGTCCGCCTCCACCGCCAAGCCGCAGATCGGCGGCCGTCTGGTGGAGGCCACCATCGGCGAGCCGAGCAACCTGATCCCGCCCCTGGCCTCGGACTCCGCCTCCCACGAGGTCGCCGACCTCATCTACGTCGGCCTGCTCAAGTACGACAAGAACATCAACCTCGTGCCCCTGGCTGCCGAATCCTACGAGATCCTGGAGGACGGGCGGCTGCTCAAGTTCACCCTGAAGAAGGGCATCCGCTGGACCGACGGGCAGCCGCTGACCGCGCGCGACGTGGAGTTCACCTACAGGCTCATGATCGACCCCAAGACCCCCACGGCCTACGCCGAGGACTTCCTGGCCGTGAAGGAGTTCAAGCTCACGGGCGAATATTCCTTCGAGGTGCGCTACGACAAGCCCTTTGCCAGAGCCCTGGTCACCTGGGCCAGCTCCATCCTGCCCCGGCACCTGCTGGAGGGCCAGGATCTGCTGAAGACCCCGCTCACCCGCCAGCCCGTGGGCGCCGGACCTTACATGCTCAAGAGCTGGACCGCGGGCGACCGGCTGGTGCTGGTGGCCAACCCTGACTATTTCGAGGGCCGCGCCTTCATCGACGAGGTGGTCATGCGCGTGGTGCCGGACCAGTCCACCCAGTTCATGGAGCTCAAAAGCGGCAACCTGGACCAGATTAACCTCTCGCCCCAGCAGTACCTGTACCAGACCAAGGACCAGGGCTGGGCAGCCAACTACCGCAAGTTCCAGTACGTCGCCTCGGCTTACACATACATGGGCTTCAACCTGAAGAGCCGGCTGTTCTCCGACGTGCGGGTGCGCCGGGCCATCAACCACGCGCTGAACAAGGACGAGATTGTGCGCGGGGTGCTCTCCGGCCTGGGCCAGGCGGCGGGCGGTCCCTACAAGCCCGGCACCTGGGCCTATGATGCGAAGATTCCGGCCAACGAGTATGACCCGGCCCTGGCGAAAAAGCTCCTGGCCGAGGCCGGCTGGACGCGCCGCGCCCCGGACGGCCCGCTGATGGACAAGGACGGACGGCCTTTCGCCTTCACCATCCTGACCAACCAGGGCAACAGCCAGCGCATCAAGGCGGCCATCATCGTCCAGAGCAGGCTCGCGGCCCTGGGCATCAAGGTGGAGATCCGCACGGTGGAGTGGGCCGCGTTCGTCAAGGAGTTCGTGGACAAGGGCCGCTTCGACGCCATCATCCTCGGCTGGAACATCGTCCAGGACCCGGACCTCTATGATGTCTGGCATTCGTCCAAGGCCGTGCCCGGGGGCTTGAACTTCGTGGGCTACAAAAACCCCGAGCTGGACGAGCTTTTGGAGCGTGGGCGCAGGCTGCTCGACCAGAAGAAGCGCAAGCCCATCTACGACCGCGTCCAGGAGATCCTCCACGAGGACCAGCCCTATTGCTTCCTCTACGTGCCCATGGCCCTGCCCATGGTCAACGCCCGCGTGCAGGGCATCGAGCCCGCACCTGCCGGCATCTCTTACAACTTCATCCGCTGGTGGATTAAAGGGGCCGAGAAGGGCCCGGAGCTGACACAATAATGATCCGCATCAACGAGATCACCGAAAAGGTGGCCACATACATCGACAAGCCGGACCTGGAGCTGATCCAGAAGGCGTACATCTTCACGGCCCAGGCCCACCTCGGCCAGACGCGCCTGTCCGGTGAGCCGTATCTCTCGCACCCCATGAGCGTGGCCAGCATCCTGGCCGACATGAAGCTCGACGAGGCCACCGTCACCGCCGGGCTCTTGCACGATACGGTGGAGGACACCCGCACCACCATCGACGAGATCGAAGAGCTCTTCGGTGAGGAAGTGGCCGACATCGTCGACGGCGTGACCAAGATCAGCAAGATGCAGTTCGAATCCAAGGCCGTGGCCCAGGCCGAGAACATCCGCAAGATGATCCTGGCCATGGCCGAGGACATCCGCGTGCTCATGGTCAAGCTGGCCGACAGGCTGCACAACATGCGCACGCTGGACTTCCAGCCCTCGCTGAAGCAGCGCCTGATCTCCCAGGAGACCCTTGAGATTTACGCGCCGCTGGCCAACCGCCTGGGCTTGCACCGCACCAAGCGCGAGCTTGAGGATTTGTGCCTGAAGTATCTGAAGCCCGACGTGTTCGAGCAGATCGACCAGGGCGTGGCCAGCCACCACACCTCGGGCCAGGCCTACATCGACAAGGTCACGGGCCTCATCAACGAGATGCTCAAGGCAAACGAGATCAAGGGGCGCGTGGCCGGGCGCACCAAGCACCGGTACAGCATCTACAACAAGATGCTCCAGCAAAACCTCGGCCTGGACCAGATCTTCGACCTCATCGCCTTTCGCATCATCGTGGGCAGCCTGAAGGACTGCTACGCCGTGCTTGGCCTCATCCACTCCATCTGGAAGCCGGTCACCGGGCGCTTCAAGGACTATATATCCATCCCCAAGGCCAACATGTACCAGAGCGTGCACACCACGGTCATCGGACCGGACGGTGAGCGTATCGAGATCCAAATCCGCACCGAGGAGATGAACCGCGTGGCCGAGTACGGCGTGGCCGCGCACTGGCAGTACAAGGAAAAGGGCAAGAAGGGCAGCAACCGTGACGCCGAGCGCTTCACCTGGCTGCGGCAGATTCTGGACTGGCAGCGCGACCTCCAGGCCCCGCGCGAGTTCATGGCGTCTTTGCGCATCGACCTGTTTCAGGACGAGGTCTACGTGTTCACACCGCGTGGCGACATCAAGGAGCTGCCCGAGGGCGCGACTCCGGTGGACTTCGCCTACGCCGTTCACTCCAAGGTCGGCGACCAGTGCGCCGGGGCCAAGGTCAACGGCCGCCTCGTACCCCTGGGCACGCCGCTCAAGAATGGCGACCGTGTTGAGATCATCACCGACAGCCACCGCAACCCCAGCCGCGACTGGCTCAAGTTCGTCAAGACCGCGCGGGCCAAGACGCGCATCAAGCAGTACATCCGCACCGAGGAGCGCGCCCGCAGCATTGCTCTGGCCAAGGAGATGCTCGAAAAGGAGGGCCGCAAGCTCGGGGTGAACTACACCAAGGCCCTGAAGGACGGCCTGATCCACAAGCTGGCCGAGGAGTTCTCCTTCCCCAGCGTGGACGAGCTGCTCTCCCAGGTGGGCTACGCGCGCCTGACCCCGCGCAAGGTGCTTCAGAAACTCTACGCCATGCTCCACCCCGGCGAGAAGCTCACCGAGAAGCAGGCCGACGAGCGCAAGGCCGCCGACGCGGCCCAGTCGGAGGAGGCCGCCAAGTCGGCCAAGACCGTCAAGAAGAGCGAGGGCATCAAGCTTTCCGGCGTGGACGACGTGCTTTTCCGCTTCGCCAGCTGCTGCAACCCCCTGCCGGGCGAGCCCATCGTGGGCTACATCACGCGCGGGCGCGGGGTGACCATCCATTCCCTGGACTGCACAAATATCAAGGGGTTTGAGACGGACCGCGTCATCTCCGTGAGCTGGGAGGGCGTGGAGGACAAGCCGTATCCGGCCAAGATGCGCATCGTCTGCCGCAACTTCAAGGGCGCGCTGAGGCAGGTGACGGCGATTTTGACCAGCGACGACGTGAACATTCAGTCTGGCTCGTTCCAGTCCAACGTGGACGGCAACGCGGTGATGGAGTTCACCGTTGAGGTGAAGGACTTGGCCCAGCTCTATGGCGTGCTGGACAAGATCAGGCTGGTGGAATCGGTCACCGAGGCCGTGCGCGTCTCGTGACGCGTCAACGCGCAAAGGAGGTTCCCATGTCCCGCAAATTCGCTTTGGCCCTTGTTCTCGCCGCTTTGCCCTGCGTCCTTGGCGGTGTTGCGGCCTCAAGCGCCGTGGCTGCGGAAGACGTGACCAACGTGGTCGTGGGCACAGGCAAGACCGGTGCGGCCAGCCGGAACAGTGTGGTCATCAAGGGCGACAAGATCTATGTCGACGGGGTGTTGCAGGAGCAGCGGGTCAAGCCGGGCATGAACATGGTCATCCGCGACGATGGCGTGACCTACACGTCCCAGGACGCGTCGAAGGACGCCTCGAAGGATGTGAAGAAGGATGCCAAGTGAGTCCGCCAAGTAAGGATGCCGACGAGGCCGCAGCCAAAACCGCCGCAAACCTGGAACAAGGCAGGATCAAGACCAGCGCCGGCAAGGGTGGTCAACCATGACGGCACAGCGCGCAGCCTCGACACTGACGACCCGGATACCGGCCCGGCCACGAGAATAAACTTCCCACCCGATGCGCTCAAGGCCATTCAAGACGCGAAGCGTCTCGACCAGGAATCGCGAAGCGTCCCGGCCAGTAATCCCGAAGAATTTTTGTTGCCGAGGCTGTCTCAGCGGTTGGCGTGGAAGCGCTCCGTGCCAAGGGCCAGACCGTCCTGCAAGGGCAGATGCTGCAGCAGCGCCTGGATGTGCTCGATGCGCTTCTGCGTCGGCGGGCGCAGCACGTTCTGGCCTGTCTTGCCTCCGGCCTCGCCCGTGGCCTCGGCCTGCTCCGCCGTGCGTTCCACGTTGCGGATCGCCGCAACCAGCTGCAAGGGGTCATAGCCCGCGCGGTAGGCCATCTGGACAGCCGCGGCGTCGGCCTCGTATTCCTCGCGCAGGTCTGCGCGTCTTTCCTCTTCCTGACCTTGCCCCAGGCCCAGGCGCAGCGCCAGGGCCAGCGTCTCCTCCAGCATCTGCGCGAACAGCGGCGACTGCACGTGCGCATCGGTCAAGGACCCGCCGGTGCGGAAGAACTTTGCCCTCCTGGCCCTGGCCCAGACCTGGCCAAGGGACGCCTGCGCCGACTCGCGGGCCAGCACGCAGGCCAACTGCGCCTCGTTGTCCAGGGTCTTGAGCAGTCCTGTGCTGAGCATGACAAAGCCGCCCGGCAGGCTGAAGGCCAGGGGCGCCGGGCTGTCCAGCACCACGAAGCGGAAGGCCTGGGCATTCCCTGGGGCGTAGCGCGCCACGCTCAGGCCCACCAGGTTGACGTAGCGCTGGAGCTGCATGCCGAAGGCTGGCTTGGCCACCTGGCGTACCGCGGTCACGGCCAGGTTGAGGCCCAGCAGGCGTTCGGTTTCGCCGCCCGGGGGCGTCGCGGCCTTGAGCGCGGTCAGCCTGGGCATCCTGCCGCCGCTTTGCGGGCTCACCCGTGCGTATTCGCCTATGCCGCCCTCGCGCAGGAAGTCCTCCAAGTTCTGCCGGTCGATGGGCAGTTCCAGCACGGTCCAGAGGGATTGGGTGTCCTTGCTGCGTACTGGCTGAACCGAGCGCGAGCTCCGGCTGGTGTCGGCGGCCTCGGCCAGCACGATGCTGCCCGGCAACGGAGCGAAGAGGTCGATCTCCGTAGGGGCTGGCGGCGCGGCCTCCAGGTGGCCCTGGTAGACCCAGCCCTGCGCCCCGCCGGGTTCAAGGATCAGGAGCCAAGGTCCCTCGCAGCGCAGGAGCCGCACCGGCATGCCCAGCGGCAGCTCCTTGAGCGCCACCGCTGTACCGGAGCGCTCGGAGCGCAGCGGGGTCCTGTCCGTGGCTATCCAGAGTGTGGTCTTGTGGGCTGGCCTGCCTGCTTGTGCGGCCTGCGCAGCCTGTGCATTCGGGGCAAGGGCAGGCAGGGCCAGCGTGAGCAGGCAGGCTGCGGCCAGACTAAGGGCCAGACTAAGGGCCAGACTAAGGGTCTGACTAGAGGCCAGGCCAGAGGTCAGGCCCAGGGAGCGGAGCAGCGCGCGCACGGTCAGCATGGTTATCCCTCGGCCTTACTTGTAGTCGCCAGACAGGGTGAACGCGCCCCAGTAGCCGGGGTGCGGGAAGCGGTTCTTCACGTGCAGCATGGCCAGGCGCAGGCTCTCGGCCTTGGGCCGGGTCTGATACTCGCGGTAGAACTGCTTCATGAGCATGGCCGTGGAGATGTCGCTCACCCGCCAGAGGCTGGAGATCAGCGCGTGGGTTCCGGCGTAGAGGAAGGCCTGGTTCATGCCCTGGACCTCGTCGCCGCTGGTGACCTTGCCCAGGCCCGTCTGGCAGGCCGAGAGCACGATGAGGTCCGCCGTGATCCTGAGGTCGAAGATCTCGGCGGCGTCCAGGTCGCCGTCCTTTTCCTTCTTGTCGCTGACGAGCTTGAGCGCCGAGAACAGCGGGTTCACGGGGTCGAACTCGCCGTGGGTGGCCAGGTGGATGATGCCGAACTCGGCTATGTGCTCGGAGATCCAGCTCTTGGTGGCCTTGTCACGGGTCAGCGCGGTCATGCTCGGGTAGTTCCAGGCCAGGGAGGTGACCTCGCGTTCGGCAAAGGGCAGCTCCAGGGACTGGTCGTGCAGGTCGGGATTGCCCACGGCCAGCACCTTGGTGTTGCGCTCGGCGCGGCGCCGCTCAAGGGTGAACTTGAACACGCTGGCGGAGGGCAGCTGGAACAGCGGGTAGCGGTCGATGAGGGCCGACCGGCCGTCGCTCAGCGTGGCGAAGGCCAGGGTGTGCAGGGTGTCGTGGGGGATGATGCCCAGGACCTTGACGCCCGAGAGCTTGGGCAGCACCGGGGCCAGGAGCAGGTTGTACAGCTCCTTTGAGTGCGCCTCCACAGGCTCCAGGTTCTGGAGCATGCGCCGGTATGTCAGGACCATCTTGCCCAGGCTGTCGCGGCCCAGGCGCGTGCGCGTCAGGTCCACGCGGCCGTGGTCCACGGTCCAGCAGAGGATCTCGTTTTGGGTGACGTAATAGGTCAAAAGCGCCACGCCCGGTTCGAGCATCTTCTGGACCTCGGCCAGGGTGAGCGGGTTCACGCTGACCAGGCTGGCGATGTCCGGGCGGTTGGCCTGGAGCTCCAGCAGGATGTCGCGGTAATCGTCCTGCAGGCGCTTGACGCCCTTGGCGTAGACCTCGCGTTCATTGGCGTTCTGGGCGTTGGCCAGGAGCGACTCCTGTCCGCGCAGGCTGGCGCGCACAGTGTCGATGCGGTTGTAGAGGGCTTGGTCCTCCTTGCGTTGCGGGGCACGGCGCTTGTTGCCCAAGAGGTCGATGAGGTTGCGCGCGCGGGAGCGTTCGGCGGTGCGGAAGCTCTCGGCCACCTCGCCCATGTCGGCCAGGAGCGTCACGAGGTCCTCGTAGACCACGGCCTTGTCGGCGATGAAGCCGTCCTTGAGCTGGTCCACCTTGAGCTCGGAGCGCATGGCCTCGATGACGTCCACGGCCTTGGTGAGCAGGACCTTGGCCTCGGCCTGCCGGTTTGCGGCGATGTCCAGCCGGGCCAGTCCGTGCAGGGCGCGCCACTGGCTGTCGCGCAGGCCCATGTCGCGGGCCAGCACGTCGGCCTGGGTGAAGGCGGCCTTGGCCTTGTCGTTGTCGCCAAGCGCAAGCAGCGCCTCGCCCTGGGCCAGCAGGATCTTGGTCTGGTTGATGCGGTTGCCGGTGGCGGCGACGATGCCCAGCGCCTCGTCCAGCAGGGGCAGGGCCTTCTTGGGGTCGCCCATGCGAACGTAGGTCTGGGCGATGTTGCGCAGGTCGTAGGCGATGGCCCAGCGCGAACGGATCTCGCGATCGATGGTCAGCGCCTGGCCAAGGGTCTTCAGCGCCTGTGGGTAGCGCCCCATGTCGCGCTCGACCAGTCCGCGGTTGTTCAAGGTGGTGGCGACCTCGTCCTTACGGATGCGCAGGGACTCGGCCAGGGGCAGGGCCGCGTCGAGTTCGCGCACGGCGCGATTGTGGTCGCCCAGGCTCCACCACAGCAGTCCGGCGGTGTTGCGGGCGATGACCTGCTCCAGCACCCAGCCGTTCTTCTCGGCGGTCTTGAGCACCTGGCGCTGCATGTCGAAGGCCTGCTGGAAGCGCGCCTGCTGCCAGGCGTTGTTGGCCTGCTCGATGATGATGCGGGCGCGCAGGCGTTCTTGTCCCTTGTCATTTCCAGCCAGCTTGAGGGCCTCGGCATATCTTGTCTCGGCCTCGGTGAAGTTGCCGATGAGCCGCGCGCAGCGTCCGATGTCGAGCTGCGCCTGGGCCATGTCGGCCTTGCGGCCAAGGGCGGTGTAGATGGTAAGGGCCGTGCCGTAAGCCTCGCGGGCCTGTGCGTACTGCGACAGCCGCAGGTCGTACAGTCGTCCGATGCTCATGTACTGCTTGGCCACCAGCTCCCTGGCCCCGGCCTTCTGCGACAGCTTGGCCGCGCCTTCGAAGCGCTTGAGGGCGCGGTCGAACTGGATGGCGTTCTCCAGCACCGCCCCGAGGCTTGAGAGGGCCTCGATCTCCTTGGGCGCGAGCTCCAGGTTGGCCAGCATCTCCGCAGCCTGCTCCAGCACCGGAATGGCCTGGGAATATTGCTCCAGGCGGGCGTAGACCAGCCCCAGGCGCATGAGGGCCTCGGCATGGGCAGGGGTGTCGGGGCTGGTCTTGGCCACCAGCAGGGTCAGCTCCTTGGCAAAGACCAGGGACTTGTCGAACTGGTCCGAGGCGTAGGCGCTCTCGCGGCAGTACGACAGCAAATCCGGCAGGTGTTTGCTGAACTGGGTAGACGACCGGGCCACGCGCAGGGCGTTTTCGAACAGGGCCAAGGCCTGCGGGTAGCGTCCGGCCTTGAAGTCCTCCAGGCCGGAGCGCACGTAGCGGGCGAACTGGCTTGCCGCGAAGGCTCCGGCCTCCTGGGCGTTCAGACCCGGATCGCCCAGCAGCAGCCAGGACGTGGAGCCCTTTCCTGAGGCCTGGGCCTGTGCACGGGCGCTGGCTGCGGAGTCCTGGGCATAGGCCGCGAGGAAGGGTGTGGTGAAGCCCTTTGCATCGGCGACACCGGCATCGCCCCCCTGGGCGGACAGCACGGAAGGCACGCCATAGAGCGAGAGCAGGTGCGCCACCAGCGGCAGATCCTCGGCAGACACCTGGGTCAGCACCGCCAGGGACACGTCCTGCATCCGCGCGGCCAGTCCAGCCAGGGGCAGGGGCTCGCCCTTGCCGGGCGAAAGCGCCAGGAAGCGCACGGGCAGCTCGTCCTGGCGGCTGGGCGCGGACTGGGCCAGGCGCGCTGGCGTTGCGGACACCACGGTGTGGGCCTGGGCCACGGCCTGGGGCAGGCCGGGCGAGTCCGGCTGCACGGTCTGGGCGTCGTATGCCTTCAGGGCGGAAATGGCTGGGGGCATAATGCCCGAGATGAACAGGAGGTTCCTGCGGAAGGGCTTGCGCGCCTTGAGCGAGCGCACCAGATGCGTGCCGCTCAGAGCCCCGGCCTGGGCCGAGCGCTGGTCCGGGGCGGAGAGGGCGCTCAAGTTCTCGAAGGCCAGCAGTCGGCGCTCGTTTGGCGCGATGGCCGGAAGCGCCGGGCGCGGGCCGTTGCCCAGGGCCACGGCGCGCACGGAGTCGGCGTCCAGGCGCAAGCCCACCCAGCGCCGGACGTCCCTTCGGAGAGCATCCGGGCGCGGGGAAGACAGAGCGATGATGCGCAACGCGCTTGTGCCCTTGGGCAGGTTCTCCATGAGGTCTATGGCCTCGCTGGGCGAGGCAAGGTACAGGCCCAGCGCCCCGGGGGCGTCCAGCCTGCCGATGGCCCTACCGGCCTCGGCCTTGAGCGCGCCCAGGCGGGCGAGGAGTTCTGCGTGGCGCGCGCGCTGCTCCTGCGAGCCGCCCACGGCGGCTTCAGCGGTGGCTGCGGCCTCCAGCGACAGCCCGTGCAGGATGGTCAGCCAGTCCTGTTCGGCCACGCTGGCCCCGATGCGGGCCACACCTGGCAGGGACTCGCGGTCCTGGCCCAGGTCGCGCGCCAGGATCTCTTCTTCCTGCGCCAGGCGGCGCGCCAGATCAATGCGCTCGTCGTCGTTGGCGGTCTTGGCGCTCTTGGCCATGACGATGCGCGCCTTGAGGTCGCGGATGGCCAGCAGGCGCTGGCCCGTGCGGCGCAGGAGCATGGCCTCGGGCCCGGTGGGCTGGGCCACGCCGAGCCGGCCCATGCGGCCCACGCGCTCTAGCTCGGACAGGCGCTCGGCCAGATTGTAGGCGTCTTCGGCTTTGCCTGCGTCCACAAGCGCGGCCACCAGGGGCGCGAAGGCCCCGGTGATCTCGCCAGCGCCGCAGGAGGCCTCGTCCAGCGGCAGGGCCAGGGCCACGGCCAGGGCTTCCTTGAGGCGACCCAACCCGGCCAGGGCGCGCCAGCGCTGTCCCGGCAGCAGGCCCTTGTCGGCCAGGGCCAGGGCTTCCTTCAGATGCTCGGCGCGGACGTCATCCTCGCCCAGACGCAGGGCCAGTTCGGCCATGTTCAGGTGCAGGGCGGCGTTGAGCGCCAGGGCGCGGCGGCTGCCAGCGGGCGCGTTGGCCTTGAACCAGGCCAGGCCCTCAGCAAGACGTTGACCAGCGCGTGAGAGCGCGTCCATGTTAAGCGCCGCCGTGCTGGCGTCCGTGGCGGGCAGGCGCTCGGCCAGGGCCAGGTCGTGCGCGGCCATGATGTTCTGGAAGGCCGGGGCGGCAAGCGAATTCCCGCCATAAAGCGGCTGGCGCAGGGCCTCGGCGGCCAGGGCCTCCAGGCGGCGCAACTCGGCCAGGCGAGGCGCAAAGTCCTGGCCCTCCAGAGGCAGCCGCTCCAGGGTGGCGGCCATGTCGATGACGTTGAGCGAGGCGCTGACAGGGTTTTTCATGGCCAGCGACAGCACGGCGGAGCGGCGGAAGCGCTCAAAGGCTGCGGCCTCGCTACCCAGGGACGATTCCAGCAGCCCGGCGCGGTGCAGCAGCAGGGCCGCGCCAAAGGTGTCCTGCGGCGCCACGCCGCTCATGTCGGCGGGACCCTTGGCAAAGGTGGCGGACTGGCGTTCCACCAGCCCCAGGGCCTCACGCGGGCGTCCGAGTTCCGTGGCGATGCGCGCCAGGAAGGCCTCGGCCAGGCGAAGTTCCTGCTCGGCGCTGAAGCCGTAGGCGGCCTGGGAGGCGGTGGACTTGTCCAGGCTCACGTCCAGGTCGATGTTGACGAGGCCCTTGCCGGCCCTGCCGCCCTTCTTGTCGGCCACGCCGTATTTCTTGACCAGCTCCGGGATGCGCTTGAAGCCCTTTTCCGCAGTCTCCAGCAGGCGATCGCGGTCCTGGCCCGTGGTCAGCCCGGCCTGCATGTACGCATTGTACGACACGGAACGCTGGTTGGCCGTGAGGTTCTGGTTCAACCCCAGGGCGGTGTTCATGTCCAGCGCCTTTTCAAAGGATTCCTTGGCCTCGCGCCAGCGCCCGGCCTCCTGATAGGCCAGGCCCAGGCGGTCATAAAGTTCGGCTCGCAGCTGCACGAAGCGCGGCGGGAACCCCAGGGCCTCGCGCACCTTTCCGGCCATGACGGCAAGGGTCTGCATGGCCGCTTCCCGGTTGTCGCCCATGAGCGGCGGCAGCTCGGCGATGATGCGCTCCTGCTCGGACAAGAGGGCCTGCACGGCCTTGACGTAGACATCCCAGGCCGGGTCCGGCGGCGGTCCGGCGGGCTTGATGCTGGCTTCGAACAGCGCGTTGTTCAGGTCCGACTGGCGCGTGGCCAGGGCCTTGGCCTGGTCTGCCAATGCCGCACGGCCCAGGGCCGGGGTCAGCACGCGGTCAAAGACGTACTTGTTGATGCGCCCGAAGATCTCCGAGGCGTACTTGGGCTGGATGCGGGTTTCCACAAGCTCCAGGGACTTGGCGAAAGCCTCGATGGGCTTGTCGCGTTCGCGCGCCTGAAAGGCCGAGGTGCCGAAGCGCTGGTAGAACAGAATCTCGGTCTCCGGGTTGTCGAAGGCGACCTTGGAGTCCTGGCGCCTGCTGTATTCCTCGAAGGCCTGGGCATACTGGCCCAGCAGGAAGTGGATGTTGCCGATGTTCAGGTCGAGGTTGGCGGCGTTTTCCGGGTTCTGCTCGCGATTGTTGAGGAACCGGGCGCGCTGGTACGATTCCAAAGCCGACTCCAGCCGCCCGCGTTCGCCATAGACGGTCTCCAGCACCTCGTCGATGTAGCCGAGGGTCTGGTGGAAGTACTCCACCTGTGCGTTCTTGGCGATGGCCCGGCGGATGAGTTCGCGACCCTCCAGCAGCGGGGCCTTGCCGTTCTCATAGGTCAGGGTCAGGCCGGTGGCGTAGAGCAGGGTGGCGTTGCCCGGCTTTGCGGCGAGCTTCATGCGGTATTCGGCCAGGGTGGCCGGAATGGTCTTGAGCGCGGCGGCGGCGCGGATCATGCCCCGGTGCGCGGGCACGAAGTCCGGATCGTCGCGCAGGAGCCCGGCGAAGATGGCCCGGGCCGAAGGCACCTCGCCGATGCGCAGCAGGTAGTCTCCAGCGGCGGTGGACTTGCGCAGGTGCGCGGTTTTGGCCAGGCGATAGAGGCGGTCCTCATACGGGCGCGAGGCCATCTCGGTTTCGTAGAGGTCCAGCGCCTGGTGGAAGCGTTCCTCGCGGTAGAGGATCTCGGCCAGGGCCAGCCGCGCGGCGGCGATCTGCGTGGAGGCCTGCGCGGCAAGCTTCGGGGACAACAGGGCCTGGGCCTTGGCATCGTCCAGGGCCTGGCGGTAGGCGTCCTTGGCCTTGGACCACTCGTCCGCAGCATAGTATACATCGCCCAGGCGGTTCAGCGCGCCCAGGGAGAGCTTGGGCAGGTCCTCGCGGTGCTGGCCGGAGAGCAGCAGCAGCGCCTGGGCCTGGGCCTCGGGCTTCTGACCTGCTGCCTCGACGGTGCGGTCCAGCACGCGCGACACGGCCATGTCCGCCCAGGGGCCGTTGTCCGGGAATTCGCGGATGACGCGGGCGTAAAGGGGCAGCACGGCCTGCACCTGGCCGATGCGGCCAAAGGTCTCGGCCTTGAGGAACAGTGCCTCGGCAGTCTGCTCCGGGGCGGTGCCCGGTATGGCCAGCTGGGCGTCGAGGATGCGGATGGACTCGGCCAGGGCGTGCGAGTCCCCAGCGCTCTGCAGCAGCCTGGCCTGCTCCAGCCGGGCCTGGGCCTGGACTTGCGGGTTCGGGTGCCGGGCGGCCATGTCGGCGAGATTTTTGAGGGCGTTCTGGAGCGCGGCCTGCCTGCCCTTGTCGCTCAATGCGCGGCGAATTTCCGTCGTGCTGGCCAGAAGCAGGGCGCGGATGCGCGCAAAACCGGACTGCGGGTCGATGTTCAGGGCAGCGGCGGTCTCAAAGGATTGTCGCGCCGCCGCGTTGAGGCCCAGGCTTTCGTATTGGCGGCCCATGGCGTACAGGGCCTTGGCGGCGATGGCCGTATCAGAGGCGGTGCCGCTGGCCTTGGCGGCGCGCGCGGTCTTGTCCAGCGCCAGAATGGTCAGGTGGCGCTCCACCGGCAGCTGGTTGGCCAAAGTCTCGGCCAATGCCAGCAGCTCGGCCGGGCTCTTGTCTGGTATTTCGCCCTCGGGCGGCAGGCTCCAGACGTTGGCCGGGACATTGCCTCCGGCGTTGCGCGTGGCGATGTAGTAGAGCCTGCCTGCTGCCATGAGCGGCGAGAGGTCCGTACCCTGGGCCTGGGTCAGGGGTTCGGCCACGCCGCCTTGTGCTGGGGCGCGGGTGATGACGGTCAGTATCTCGCCCTGGCCGCCTGCCTGATCATTTGATGGGCTGCTTGCTTTTGGAGAAACGCCAAAGGCCGGCGCCGTGGTGAAGAGCACGAAGGCGCCGTCCGGCGTGAAGCGCGGATAGGCCTGGGGCAGGGCGTCGGGCGTGAGCTTCTTGGGCTCGCCGCCGGAAAGGTTCATGATGAAGATGGCGCTGACGCCCGTGCGCTGGGACACGAAGGCCAGGCTGCGGCCGTCGGGCGACAGGGCGGGGTGCGCGGCGTCGCCCTTGGTGTCGATGACGCGCACAGCGGGCATGGCGCCGGTGAGCTGCTTCGTCAGGTCCAGGGCCACGATGTGCCGGGCCTGTTCGCCCTCGGCGCGCTGCTGGAAGTACAAGACCTTGCCGTCCGGGCTGAAGCAGGTCGAAAGGTCCTCGGTGGCGCGTCCGGTGAGTTTCTGGGCCTTGGCCTCGGGGGTTGTCAGGTCGAGCAGGTAGATGTCGCCCTTGACGTCGTCCTCAAGGCCCACAAAGGCCAGACGGCGGCCATCGGGCGAAAGCGACGGGGCCTGGCGGTCGGCCAGGGCCGGGGCAAGTCGCCTGGGCAGCACGGCAAGGCCGGGGTCCAGGCTGCGCAGCCAAAGCTCATAGTAGCCGCCGTTCTGGCGGGTGTAGGCCAGCCACTTGCCGTCCGGGGTGATGTCCATGTCCGGCACGGAGCCGGTGTCAAAGGTCACCTGCAACGGCTGGTTGACCTCCAGCTGGCGCGGCGCGAAGCGCTTGGCCGGTGCCCGCAACGCTTCCTCGGCCACGGCCTTGGACGAGCTGAGGGCCTGGGTCTGCGGTTGTGTCGCTTGCGGCCGTGCGGCCTGTGTCCTTTTTCTGGCAGGCGTGGCGGCAGGTGATGTGGACGGCCAGGGCAGCAGGGCAAGCCCCAGGGCAAAGGCGAGGCTCAGCGCCAGGCTCCTGCCTGCCAGGGATTGTCGGAACTTTGTTCGCATGTGGCGAGCGTTCATTTCTTCACCGTCCATGTGCCGTTGGCCGCCTGGAGCTTTTCGCCGGGCTTGGCGGTGTCTGCGGCGAGCTTGGCGAACACGGCGCGCACCTTGGGCAGGTCGGCCTGGGTTAGGGACGCGTTGGTCTCGATGGCCCGGCGCATGATGGTGTCGCGGGCGTGGTTGACCTCGGCCAGCACGGAAGCGAACTCATTCTGGGGGTAGCGGGCGGCGAAGTCCTTCAGGTCCTCCGGGGTCTTGTCGCGGGTCAGGGGGAAGGCCGTGAGCAGGCCCTGGTTGCCCTCGCCCACCCAGCCCAGGCGCTTGAAGGCGTCCACGTCGTCGGCGTGGAAGCTGACGACCTGCATGGCGGTGATGGCGTCTTGCTGCTCGCGGCTCTTGGGCGGCGGGGTCTGGATGCGCCCGAGGGGATCCACGCCGCGCACCGAGGCCACCAGCAGCGTCTCCTCGGACAATGAATTGTAGGAGCCCAGGATCTGATTCTCAAGAGAGGTGCGCTCGCTGGCGACGTTGACCTTGACCTCGGCCAGGGTGCAGCCGGTAAGCGTGGCGATGGCCGCGAGAGCGACGCTAAGGATCAGTCGTTTCATGGGGCGACTCCTTCTTGGGATGTGTTTCCGATGACCTTGAGCTTGCCTGGCGGGCCTGCCGGATCGCGGCAGAGGGCACCGGCAGAGACGGCGTCAAGGATGGTGATGAGCGACTGGACTGGGGCCAGCGCCTTGGTCAACTGCGAGCGAAGGGGCAGGTTGCCCACGGGGAGGCGGTCGATGCGCGGCAGTTCGAGCCGGAAGCCCTTGACCTCCACCTCGCCGGACATGCTCAAGTTTCCGTAGGCCAGGCCAAGGTGCACGAAGCGCGGGTAGCCGATGTCCATGAGGCGACGCTGCTGCACCACTGTCTCGTTCTGTTCGTCCGGGTCTAGGGCGTAGAGCATGCGCTCCAGGGTGCGCGGGCCGATTTTGGTGATGTCTGCGCGCATCGACATGCGTTGGAGCAGGGCTTCGGGGTCGGGTGTGAGCGGCACGGACAGGGTCACGCGTCCGGCGGTCTCGGCCTGGTTGGCCAGGTCTTTAGCGGCCTTGTCCGGGAACAGGCGCGAGGGGTCGATGCCGGTGAAGGCCAGGTCGGCCTCAAGGCTGTAGTTGCCGCGCCCACCCTTGATGACCGTGCTGCCCAGGAGGTTGCCGCCCAGCAGCCCGGCCCGGAAGGAGCGCAGGGCCGGGAGCGGGCCGCTGGTGTCCAGGCGCAGCAGAACGTCGTGCAGGGAAAGCGGCAGCGCGCCGGACTTGAGCTTGAGCTGGCTGAAGCCCAGGCTGCCCCCGCCGGATTGGAAATCGTGCAGGCCTGCGCGGGCGAAATCGGCATTGCCGCCGGGAACAGAACCTTGTCCGGTGCCCGACGGGAACAGGTCGAAAACCTGCTCGGACAGAGGGGGCAGGACGTCGCTTGCGGGCTTGGCGCAGCGCAGGCCGGGGGTCAGGGTGTAGCGCTTGCTTAAGGTCAGCGAGCTGGTCAGGCCGGTCAGGTCCAGGCCCGGCCCCAGGCGCAGGTTCAGCCCGGGGCTGAGGAGCCGCGCGGACAGGGCCAGGCTGCGCCCGGCGGACAGACGCGCGTCAAAGCCAGCCTCGATGCGCCCCTTGCCCGACAACCCTTTTGCCGAGTTGCCCTTGTCGAGCTTGTGCGGCAGGTCTTGCAGGCCCGTCTTCAGACCGAAGGCCACGGTGCCGTCCACAAACTCCAGGACGGCCGCCAAACGGTCCTGATGGTGGTCCAGCACCTGGTCCAGGCGGTCCAGGTTCAGGCTCAGGTTCTGGTCCACTTCCACGCCGTCCATGTGCAGCATTTCGTTCAACTGCAACGAGCGCAGGTTCTGCTGGCTGGCGTTGAGGGTCAAGAGGCCGCGCAGGGGCTTGTTCAGCGGGCCGATACCGGGCAGCTCGGCCAGGGGGCCGAAGGCTACGGAGCCGCTCAGGCTGGACTCACGCATGCCGTTCGTGCTCGCAGCCCGCAGGGGCTTGGGCGTGCTCAATCCTCGCAGGCGCAGGAACTCCACGGGCTCGCCCTTGGCGCTGGCCAGCGGCCAGTCCAGGGAGACCTCAGAGAGCGTCACCACCGCATCAAGTTCTTTGACAAAACCCAGTCGCGCCAGGGTCTGGCTGAGTTTCGCCTGCCCAGGCGCTGGGTCCGTCTGTTTCGGCAGGTCAGCCGCGAGTTTCCAGTCCACGGCCACGCCACCGGAGCCCTTGGCCTGGCGGGGCAGCACGGGTGCGGCCAGGGTCAATAGCTTCTGTACGTCCAGGGTCAGGTTGCCGCTGCTGCGCACAGCGGCGCCATCCAGGCTGGCTTGTGCCGCGCAGTGCAGGGCCGGACCTATGTCCAGGGCGAGGCTGGCGTCGGTGAGGCGCTCCATGCCGAGGGGCGAGCCGCCCAGGCGGAGGTCCGGCACGGTCAGGCGCAGGCTGAGCGGGGCCTCAAGCGCGGCCTTGCCGGGTTGGAGCAGACGCAGCTTCGGGGCGTCCAGGGCCAGGGACTCCAGGCGGGCTGAAACGGATTTGGAGCCAGGCAGCTCCGCGCGCAGTGTCAGGCTTTGGGTCAGCGCCGGGATCTGCGCCTTGCCCGGCACCTCGACGCCCTGGACCTCGCCGGTCATCTCAACGCTGGCTGTTCCGGTGATTCCGAACAGCGCCAGCGGGTCCTGGGCCAGATTGGCGATCTTGATGCCAACGCGCGAAAGCTTGGCTCGCTTCAGGGTCAGCGGCGTCTTGCCGTTGATGCGCAGGCCCTCGAATTCCGCTGTGGCGCTGGCGTCGAGTTTTCCGGTGCTTTGCGCATCGTTTGCTTCAGTTCCGGGCAGCGTGACTTGGGCCGCGGCCATCTGCAGCAGGGCCCTGGCCAGGGTCAGGCGTTGTCCGCCGGAGATGCGGGTGATGTTCTTCGCCTCCACACGCAGGCCCTTTGCGCTGGCCTCTAGCTGCGGCTTCTGGCCTGGAGCTTCCGGCAGCGTGAGCAACAGATCAAGGCCTTCGGCGTCGGCCGTGGCTGCGCCGAGGCTCAGTCCGGGCGGCAGCCAGGCGCGCGCGCTGCCGAGGAGTTCGTCGAGCTGCAGGTGCAGAGGGTGGACGTTCAGCGAAAGCGTCGGCCTGCCGTCGTTCAAGCCCGAGACCTCACCCAGCCAGTCCACGGAGCTCTTGTCCAGAAGGTTGAGGGTTCCAGGCAGGCGCATGGATCCGGTTGCGAGGTCGACGTTGGCCTCTTGCAGCAGGTTCAGCTTGAGCGGGCCCACGGCCTTGGGGCCAAGGGGACCGCCTACGGCGCGCAGGCTGTCGGCAAAGGCCACCAGCCCCACGGCGAGATGGTCCGGGTCGGGCTGGGTGAGCGTCAGGCCCAGGGCCAGGGAGCCCGAAACCTCAGGCAGGGAGGCCCCGGCAAAAGGCTTGAGCAGCGCTGACGCCTCCTGCAGGTCCAGGCGCAGGTCTGTCTTGAAGCCCTTGGCCACACTGCCCAGGGCCGTCAGGTGCAGGCCGGGCGCTTCGGCGGTGGCCAGCAGGCTCGCCTGGGCCGGGTTCAGCAGGCCGGACTTGTCCAGCAACCCTTCGAGGCTGGCCTCGACCTTGAGCGGGGCCAGCTCCTTGCCGTCCACAAATGCCCTGAGTCCGGCGTTCAGCCGCACCGGCCCGTTGGCGAGACCGGGCGCTTCCAAGTGGAGCGTCACGTCGCGCAGGTCGAGCTGGCGGATCTTCGGGCTGGCCTTTTCGGTCACGGGGATCAGCCGCACGGCGATGTCCGAGAGGTCGACCAGGATGTGCACATCGCCCTGTCTGGGCCCAGGCTTGAGGCTCTGGCGCAGGGTGACGATGCTGTCCCTGATCAGGCTGGGCAGTGGTTTCGACGGTGCGGAAGGTTCGGAAGTCTGGACCGCTGGCTCCAACCGTTGGCGCAGGCGAAGGCCGGAGAGTTTCACGCTCAGGCGCAGGTCGCGGCGCAGGGCCGGCAGTGGTTCCAGCAACACATGCAGGCGCTCCAGCGAGCAGAGGAAGGTCTCGTCCTCCAGGCCGCCGCGTCCAACGAGCAGCCCTTCCAGGCGCAGGCCATCGCCCCAGCCGAAGGAAAGCAGACGCAGACTGGCGGGCTTGTGCGTGGCCTGGGCCAGGGCCTGTTCGACCTTGCCCCGTGCCCAATCGGAGGAAAGCACGCTCGGAATGGCCAGCGCAAGGGCCGTGAGCAGAGCAAACGCAAGAGCCAGGCCCAGCAGGGTGCGGCGCAGCCACCTGCGCTGAAGGAAGTTTTTCGCCGGCTCTGGCCTCGGCTCGGTCATCGCGGCTCCGAAATGTTCGGACATGCTCTGGACCCCCACTGAGGGGCGCCAGTTAAGCTGATTCAACCGACATTTTGCAAGATCAACAGAAGGCTTGCAACACAATAATAGATACTGCCCAGGCTGGACCGGGATTTGCTTAAGCAAAGCCTCACGTTATACAAATGCAAGGAGCAGACATGGCAATCAGCGGACGTGCAAAATCGACAATATTAAATGTTCTCAGCGTGTTGAATGTCGTTGGCGGCCTGTTGCTCCTGGCCGCTCCCAGCCTTGGGGATAACGCAAACCGCACGAACCAGTTGACGTTTTTGCAAAGCGTCGCGAGTGGAAGCATCCTGCCTTTGGGGCTGCTTCTCCTCGTCGCGGGCCTTGCGCTCATCTACGTATCAATGACAACAGCCGCAGATGACAAGTCATTTCAGTCAAAACTGCGTACTCGTCTGGAAGCATTGACACATTTGGCAGGTCTGGCAAAAGTGGATGGCGACAACGACACTTCTGTCATCTCACGAATGACATTGTTCGCGGCGTTGGACGGTCTTGAGGCAGCGGGCAGTCGTGAGGCCTCGCTGCGCGAGTCACTCGCTCGGCAGGAACAGGCTCTGCAGGCAGCCAGGGATGAGGCCGTGCGTATTCGCGAAAGCGCCGAAACCTCGCGCCGCGACGGGCTGCTCTCCGCTGCGCGCACCCTTGGCGTGGCCATTGGCGGCATCCACGAAGCCAGTGAGAATCTGCGCTCCTTGTCGCAAGCTGCTGGCAGCGGCGCCATGGACCAGCAGCGGCTCGTGGCCGAGGCCGTGGCGGCCATGGACGGCCTGGACAGCGCCCTGGGCCAGATGCAGAACGGCGCGGACCGGGCGGTGGTGCAGGCGCAGTCTGCCCGCGACCGTGCCCTGAGCGGCGCCAAGGTGGTTGACGAAACTGTCGTGGCCATCCGCCAGGTGGAGCGCAAGGCCGAGGACCTGGCCGAGGTGGTGCGCAGTCTGGGCAGCCAGGCCCGCGACGTGGAACGCATCATGGAGGTCATCAGCGACATCGCCGACCAGACCAACCTGCTGGCCTTGAACGCGGCCATCGAGGCCGCGCGCGCTGGCGATGCCGGGCGCGGCTTCGCCGTGGTGGCCGACGAGGTGCGCAAGCTGGCCGAAAAGACCATGAACGCCACTCGTGACGTGGCCAACCATATCGAGGGCATCCAGAAGGGCGTGGACCGCACTGGCCAGGACATGGCCGAGACCTCGCGGCGTGTGGATGAGGCTGTGACTCTGGCGCAAAGCTCTGGCGGCGCCCTGCGCGAGATCGTGGAGCTGGCCGGAAACTCCACCACGCACATCCACGACATCGCTGAGGACACCCGCAGGCAGGCCGAGACGGGCGAGCGCATCAGCCGCATCGTGCGGCAGGTCAGCGGCATCTCCGAGGCCAGCTTCGAGGGGGCCCAGAGCTCTTCCCATGCCGTGGACGGCCTGCTTGGCCGCGTGGAGGAGCTGGAGTCCATGAACGCCGTGTTCCAGCTCATCGGCGGCGGCAGCATGCAGAAGATCGTGGAGGACATGGCCGGACTGCCCCCCATGCGCGCCATGAGCCGTGAGAACCAGGAGCAGGCCATGCGCGACACGCTCAAGCGCAACCCGTCCTTTGAGCTGCTCTACATAACCGACGCCAAGGGACGGCAGACCGTGGCCAACGTCGGGCGGGGCTCCGGCGGCATCAGCGCCGACGGCACGGCCGTGGGCCGGGACTGGGGCACGCGGGCCTGGTTCCGCCAGCCCATCGACATGCGCGGCACCGTGGTCTCCGAGGTTTATGTGTCCAGCGCCACGGGCGAGAACTGCATCACGGTCTCCACCCCGATCTTTGGCCCCAGCGAGGCCATCGTCGGCATTCTGGCGGCGGACATCAACCTCGGCAAGGCCTCGTCGGCGCATTCACGCAGCTAGACGGGCCGCAAGCGCCAAAAGGAAAGGCTCCGGTTCGCCGGAGCCTTTTTTGTTGCGCAGCTTCTGGAGCTACTTGGCCTTGATGATGCCGCAAGCCACGCGGGCTCCGGAATTGCCCGTGGGCTGGGTGGTGAAGTCATCGGGTTGGGCGTGGATGATGACCCCCCGGCCCATGATGCTGGCCGGGCCGTTTACGAGGCTGATGCCATCCATCAGGGCTGCGAAATGGGCTGAGCCGTCAGCCCCGGCAACAAGCATGGGCAGGTCGCCGGCGTGATGGTCTGGCTTGGCCGGATCGCCGTGGTGCTTGCCAAAAGGATTGAAGTGCCCGCCAGTGCTGGTCCCGTCCAGGGCACTGCAATCGCCTTTCTCGTGAATGTGAAAACCGTGGGCACCGGGGGTCAGGCCGGTGAACTGACCATTGATCAGCACCTTGCTCCCTTGCTGGGCAAAGGTCATGACACCGGCGGCGGCATTGCCTTTGGTCGGTTGGAGCTGGGCCTCCGCCATGGGACCTTTGGTGGCGCAGGCAGCCAGAAACACAGCGCAGAAAGCTATCAGGATGACGTGACGCATGGTTCGACTCCAGGTTATGGGTTCTGAACTATACAGAAGATCAGTCTGATTGATCGCTTCGTCAAGCGCTGTGAAGGGCATGAAAAAGGCCGCCTTTTCTGGCGGCCTGAAAATGGTGGGCAATGCGGGGCTCGAACCCACGACCTTTGGCTTCGGAGGACACGGGGTCTATCCCCCGATTGCCAGCGGTTGCGCGCCACTTCTGCGTTAAGCTCCAAGCGCCGCGCCGAGTCAATCCACGGAAAAACACGGTCATTTGACCACCCTGCTTATCCATATCCTTATCCAAATCAGATAAACGCGGGCGCCGCTGCGCCCGCCTCCGCTCGTCTTTCGTCCGCGCTTGTGCCTCACCCGCGCCCCTCTCCCCCTACCTCCAGAGGGATCAGTCCAAAGGTCCAATACGGCGATCCTGTCCCCCTCAATGTTTCACGGTCATTGTTTCACGGGCATATAGGGGCGTGGGTCCTCCCCCGAACCTCTCATACAGGGGTCGCTTGCACCGCGTGCTGCCCGTCCGCTGAAATTTTCAATGTCCTGGGAAAATGGGAAGTACTGAATTTACACGCAATTCGTGCTACAAGTCTTGGCTCTCGTGCTACGATTTTGGGCCCGGCGAGGTGCGGCCATGTCTGATGAACCGAAAGGAGAGGGCATGGATATAGCCGTGAAGGTTGTAGACATCACCGAGGTGCGCAAAGCCCGCGAGCAGGTGGAAGCGCGCAAGGCCGAAGAACATGAGAAGCTGGGCACGGCCAACGCTGCACCGGAACTCACGCCGCAGTTTGTGCTGGAGTGCTTCCGCTCCAGTGAGCTGGGTGACGGCACGCTCTACGCCGCGCTGCAACGGGGCAAGTTTCTGTTCAACAACGCTACTGGCGAGTGGCTGCGCTGGGCCGGCCACCACTGGCAGCGCGACACCATGAACGCCGCCCTGGCTGCGGTCGAAGATGTCGTCATCACATACAGCCGCACCCTTCCCATGGTGGCCACGGACGATCCCGGAATATTCAAGGACATGGGCAAGCGCCTGACGCGTCTGCGCACCGGCCGTGGCCGCGACAACACGCTTAAGCTCGCCGCCACATGTTCCGATCCCCTGGCCATCACCGGCGTGGAGCTGGACGACAAACCTTTACTGTTCCCCTGCGCCAACGGTGTCATTGATCTGGAGACCGGCAGCTTCCGGCCAGGCAAGCAAGAGGACTTGCTCATGCGGGCCTCACCTGTGGAGTGGAAAGGCATCGATGCCGAGGCCTCGACCTGGCGCCGCGCCCTGCTTGAGATCATGGGCGGACGTCAGGAGATGGTGGATTTCCTGCAACGCTTCCTCGGCTACTGCATCAGCGGGCTCAACGTGGAGCATTTTTTCGTGGTGTTCTGGGGGCGTGGCCGCAACGGAAAGAGCATCATCGTCGAGACCATCAAGCGCACCCTTGGGCCGCTGGCCAAGCCCATCGCCTCGGAGATGCTGCTGGACCAGGGCAAGTTTGGCGGCAAGAACGCCTCGGGTCCCAGCCCGGAGATCATGGGCCTCAAAGCAGTGCGCCTAGCTTTCGGCTCCGAGACGGACGACGGGCGGCGCATCAGCCCATCCCGCGTGAAGTGGCTCTCTGGAGGCGACACGCTTGTTGGCCGCAACCCGCACGACAAGTATGAGGTCAGCTTCCCGCCAACGCACAAGCTGGTGCTCTTGACCAATCACAAGCCCGGCGCGCCAGCCGACGACTACGCCTTCTGGGAGCGCTGCCTGCTGGTGCCCTTCCTGCTCAGCTTCGTCAACCGCGAACCCCAGGCCGAGTACGAGCGCAGCGCGGATCCCGATCTGCTGGCCAAGCTTATGGCCGAGTCATCCGGCATCCTGGCCTGGCTGGTGGAGGGCTTCCTGCTCTGGCAGCGCGACGGCCTCAAGCCGCCTGCAGCCGTGCTCGAAGCCACGGCGGAATATCGACGCGGCGAGGACACCATGGCCGACTTCATCGACACCTGCTGTGAGCTGGGCCCGGACAACAGCGTGGACGCCACCGAGCTCTACAACTCCTTCTGTGAGTGGTGGGAGGAGGTCATGAAGACAAAGTTCGTGCCCGCCCAGAGGAAGTTCGGACGCATCATGAAGGAGAAGTACGAGAGCCGGAAGGTCGGCGGCAAGTACCGCTACTACGGCATCAAGCTCAAGCCAGCGGAGCAGAAAGCGTAACTGGCTGTTTTTGTTCATTGCACGCGGGCACGACAGGACAGGACCGCCCACCGCGTAGGACCATAAATCGCTATATTTAGATTAGAGTTTTTTAATCTTTAGAAAGTTCACTGGAAAATTAGTCTTATGGTCTACGGTTAGAATGTTTTTCTACAGCGACAACGATTCTCAGCCAGGACCAAAGCCAGGACGATGCCAGGACCATGGAAAACGGAGGCCGCATGCTGAACATTCTTGACCTGCTCCGCGAGATGAACATCACGCCGCGCAAGGTGACAAGCACCGAGTGGGCTTCGCGTTGCCCTGGCTGCGGGGGTGAAGACAAGCCCGGCGATCCGTCCGACCGCTTCCGCACCTGGCCGGATGGCCACGCTGGCGGGAACGCCTGGTGCCGGGGCTGCGAGTGGAAGGGTGACAACATCCAGTTCTGCCGCGACTTCCTGAACCTGGACTTCAAGGACGCCTGCGACCACGTGGGCCGCGCAGCGGACAAGTCCGTTTCCACCCCGCGCCAGGTGCGGGCCCCAAGCAGCCCCAAGGTGTACGAGCCGGTGCGCCCGGGCCTGCCTTCGGCAATCTGGCTGCAGCGCGCCGCCGAGCTGGTGGATTGGGCCCACCGGATGTTGTTGGCCAACCCCGAGCAGCTCAGCTACCTAGCCGGGCGCGGCATCAGCCTGGAGGGCGTGCGCCGGTTCCGCCTGGGCTGGAACCCCGGCCAAAAGGGCCAGGACATCTACCGCCCGCGCGCCACCTG
>Ga0180007_10000243_pt1 | contig 99225 bp, 80 predicted proteins | sample MM_PC_MetaG_FD_121122 | JGI IMG/M metagenome (GOLD analysis project Ga0180007, IMG submission 121122) | Groundwater microbial communities from the Aspo Hard Rock Laboratory (HRL) deep subsurface site, Sweden - MM_PC_MetaG | ecosystem: Environmental > Aquatic > Deep subsurface > Groundwater...
AAGGAAGCAGCGGAGATGATATATTTTTCATTGAAAACCTTTCGGGTGATGAAGTTATGGCCTTGTAACCTTTACTAAATCACATTCCGGAAGGTTTTTCAATTTCCCATCGCTATTTCAGGGGGGAATATTCAGCCCCCAATGACAGCTGTCGTGTCTTCAGGGGGAAGGCGCTTTTCGAGAGCTTTCAGCCATGCCAGAAAATCCTCTGATTCTCTACCAATAAGTAGACTCAGCTCCAATGCATCGTGCCCGGAAAAGTTGCGCAGGGCGTATTCGGTAAGAATACTCAAAACCCCGGCAAAACTGTATAACTCAAGCAGTCGATAAAAAAGTGCCCGGTAGCGTTTTGCTCTGATCTGAGTTTCTTCAGGTGTTTCACGGTGACGGCGCCAGACCATTTCACCCAGTGACGGTTTATTAAGCAGCAGCAATCGCAGACAGGTTTTTCCCCGTGGGGCTCTAGCCCATATATATAAAACGTCGAGCATGGCAGTAATACGTTCGTTACGGTCTTCAGAATAAAGTCGAGGAAAAATCTCGGTAAGGTCACGCTTACGCAAAGTGAAGCGCTGACTGAATTTACCACTGCCTTCGATAAATCCGGCAACAACATCAGACCAGAATTTAGCCTGAACAATGCTTGGAACGCCGAGCAGATTACCAGCTGGCGCAAAAGCCGTAGCAATTGGCCAGGACAGCACCGATCTGAAAAAATTAGCCTTGATAACTTTACGATCAAAATTACGCAGACGATTGTGCGTCGAAATATAAATGCCGTTGGCAATACAGATGCAGAAAAATTTGGAACTTTCAAAAAGCATTCCCGATTTAAGATAAGGCCACACAGTGTCAAAGTTATTCTTTACCAACCCCAATATAGGTACGCTGAACCCTGTCCAGAAAAGTGACTGATAAGCGTTATCAAAGTTGACGTTGTGGAGACTCCATCTCTTGAAATCGGTACCCGAAGAAGCAATGAGATCGACGAGAACATTTCTGGAAAAAGTAATCAAAAACCAGAGCGCTGCGAAAATTGCGCCAGTAAGTATATCAGCGTCAAATTGAAACATGATCATCCAGTAAAGAGCAAACGAAAACCCGGTAGTCAACCTGAACAGGTTTTTGAGGTCAGGATTGAGGTAGCGCCAGAAACGTGAAAACTTGATCAATTCAACGTCTCTTTCGTCGCCAACCTTGTTGAGAAGAGGTGGCAATTGCTTGCCCATGCATATAATGGTTTCGTGATCACTGTCTTCATGAGGCAGTTCTTTCGACCATTTGCCCTGATTGAGAATCAACTTGCTGATAGGCAGGGGCAGAACAAAATGCTTTTCCAGAAAGCGCTTTTTAATCGCAGGCGAAATCATTGATGTTCTGATAAAGCCCATGCCGGGAATCAGCTTGTTACGACCGCTTGAATCGCTACCGCAGATTGGAATGATTGCCCGGGTTTCGGTTATATTGCGGGCATTTTCAACTGCTTCTGCTGAAATACCTGTGATGTCCTGCTGCTCAAGAAACTCATGTATTTCACTTACCGGCCTGTTATTAAGAATAAAAACAAATTTATTGAAGACAATGAGATCAGAAGGGTTTCTTGCGGCGCTGTCACGTAGATTCATTGTTTCAAGATGGGTGATATAGGGGGCAAATTCAATAACATGCTTAATTGCATTTTTTAGTCCAAGGGCAACGGGGTGTATCAAAATAACCTTGCCGGGAAGATCACGCAACGTTTTGAGGAGTGGCAGTTCTGCTTCAAATGAGCTGTCATAGTCGACCGAACTGCGTGAAGCCAGATATTTATCTGCCAGATCAGCTCGTGAAAGATGAATGTAGATCTGCCTGCATTCATGATAGTGCGCGTGAACAGTGTCCAGTTCCCATTGGCTGAAATTGCCTCTGCGAAAACGCTTTTCTGCAGCCATACTCTGGACTTTGAAAAAAAGCACCCGGTTAAGAAAAACTACGCTAAAACGTTCGAACAAAAGTTCACCGAGATGTTCGCGCGAGGGCTGTCCATATGCAACAATTTTCTGAAGTTCCGCTTCTTCCAATGGCGCAAACCAGCACGGACTATCACTGGTAAAATCTTCGTTAAGCTTTGGCAGGTGTGTCTCATTAAACTGTCTGATGACCGAAACAATAGATCGGTACCTGTTCTCAATATTTTTCTGCAATCCCTCTCTGAACCTGATAAAGGCAGTCTCGTGCTCTTTAAAAAAAGCATGAAGATCACGACTCCTTCTGAAAACAGGCGGAACATAGATATAGTGTCTGCGACTTCCGCCAGGCCCAACACTGAATTCAATGCCTATCTCAACTGAAATTCCGAGAATCTCGCCGGCAACGATTGCTTCACTGATAATGTGCTCTTCACCAACAGAGTTGTAAAGAAGGGTTATCCGTGACAACCCCTTTACAAAAGCATCAATGAGAACACGGGTTGGCGTTTTACGGCCCTCGGTCATGGAGTCGTGAACATGGTCATCCCAACCTAGATTCAAAGCTTTAAGAGGTTTTCCTTCCTCTGGAACCTCGATCAATCCATGATCTTTAAGAAACCCTCGAATTACGGATTCATTGCCAAAAGAGGCTCGACCAAAATCCGCTACTAATTCCATCTGCCGGCGACGATCTCCCTGAGCCTTTAAAGCCTCTTTTATCAGGAAAATTTGAACTCTGGCCGTATTAATAGGCATGGTGATAGTCTTGGCGTGCATAGACTGTTCCGTCAGCGTACGCAACGCCTGCAGGCGAGTTTCAACGCATTCCGGGTTGTGAACCTTTGTTATGATAATATATGCTTCAGCCATGGTCAGGCGACGCCTGACAAACTCGCGAGAAAACCCACCAGGATGCGAAACGTGACGATGCCCGAGTTTAACCAGAGGTTCTTCGAGCGTCTGGTTAAGCTTATCAACAATGTGGCTGATTTCATTATTAAAGCTTAACCAGTGAATGAGATCATTCAAATAGGATTTGCCCATGTCGACAAATTTGCGTGATTTAGACAATTTCCCTGCCCTGCTATGTTGTCTGATAAAGTAAAACAACTGCTGCCCTTTTAACAAGGCAACAGTCGTTATTTCCTACTGGAAGTATTATAGACCCGAAAGCCTGTTTGCGCAATAAAGGCATTTACAAAAGCAAACAAAAAGTAAACTTCTCTTCTGCCACAAAACGAGGGGATTGAAGGAAACGTCCAGCGAGTGATCAGGGATAATTGATGGTAAAATCAGGACTGGCCTGAGCCAGATCGCTTGGGCTGGTCAAGTCTGTTCTGATCTTTCCGTCGCCGTTGCCCGGCATCAGTTCGGCAAGCATTCCGCCAACAATCGGCCATTTTTTGACCTCTTCACGCTTTTTGACTCCCCAGTCGACAATCTTCACTACTGTCTGGATGCCAGGAGGTAGTGAAACCATCTCATTTTTGCTCATGCCACCAATTACTTCACCAAATGTGCCAAGATTCTTATAAATCGGCAAAAAGACTTTACCCAGAACCATAAGTAGATCTTTGCGACTGGCGCCACTTTCTTTGCCCAGTTTATCAATGTCTTTCAGCAGGGAAATGCCGATTGACGCCTTGCTCTTAAGCTCTCTAAGCTTGCCAATTCCCCAGCCAGCTTTGAATTTTCCAGTCTTCTGACCTTCTTCGTAGGCCTTGTTGGCGGCAGCAAAACCGGCAAATCCTTCATTGCTCTTGATCTTGTTACACACCGTATTCAGCTTGTCGCGAGACTCTTTGTCAGGAAAAGCCTTCTCAAGCAATTTACAGTCTGGAATCAACTCATCGATAAGAAACTGCTGAAGTTTGTTAATATCCGGACTATGACTATAGTCTATAGCAAATTTCATAACTTTGTCAGCCAGCTCATATTTATTCTTGGGTTCAAGACCGTCTATTACCGCATGCAAAGCAACCAGAATCTTGTCGCGCTCGGGGTTCTTTTCGGCAAGCTGCCCCGTGAAACTGGCACCAATCGTGTAAGCTTTATAAACCAGCTCACTGCAATAGAAGGCTTTGTCGCCGTCACCATTTGAAAACGCATAGTCATAAGGCTTACCAAGTTGTGCTTCGGCATAACTGACCGCTTTTTCGATAATAGCAGACGCCTTGCTGGCTGGCTGACCAAAGGTTGGCCTTACCAGTCGATAAGCGGCCCAGCTGCCAAATTCCTCATACCAGGTAGTCATGCGTACCTTGTCACTGGTGGTGTCTGAAGGGTTCGCAGTAATACCAACAGCTTCAATCATTACTGGTGGGGCGCTGTCAACAACCATGCTGGCATGATAATACGGACCTTTTGTCATCAGACAGATGAAATTGGTATCAATGTCTTTTTTCTGCAGTGGGCCGGTCAGATAAACGTCACCCCGCTGTGAAGAAGTTACGACCGCGCACATTTTTTCGTCTTTGCAGTATTTTCTGGCCCAATCCAGCATTCTGACCGGGTTGCCGAAGTCGCGTGAATAATTACCACTGCCTTTCGGGAAAAAGCTCCTGCACAAATTCTTGGCAGCGCTCAAACCACCGTTTTTGCCGGTGAAAGTTCCCTTGCCGTCAAGACATTGCTTCAAAACCGGGTAATAAACCGGAAGCAGGTGCAATCTCAAAAATTCCTTCTCTTCATCGGTTAGTTCTAATGCTGCACTGGCGTTGCTCAGCGCAAAATCGACATTTTTTCCCTCAGTGGAAATTGTTATCCGACTATCGCTGAACGGATTGGTCGTCTGTGCCAGCACGGGGTTCGAGAGACCTAAAACAAAAGAGAGAAGCAACAGACCTGAAACTCCGACAATATTACAACTCAATTTTGCCATAATTTAATACTCCACCGAATCACAATTAACTTATTATACTGCCAAAGCCTGAGAAAGTTTTGCATGACAGAGAAATCCAAAAGCTGTTTATGGCCGGATCTGGCCGCCAGGATCTGGTATCTACAAATAAATTAAACTCAGGGTTGTTCAATTACGAAACAGTTGAACTCAAGAACGTTAAGTTTTTCGGCAACATCTTCAGCGGCAGTTTCGCTGGTGAATGGGCCGACAAAGATGCGATATATCTCAAACTGCTCGTCTGGCTCGGCCAGAGTTGGCCCAAAATTTTCAGCTTCAAGTTGATTGAAAACCTCTCGGGCCGAGGCTTCGTCTGCAAAAGCACCAAGTTGTACATAAAAGTGCTGTTCTGGTTGAGTTACAACATCTGCGCCAACGGGTTCTGTAGCGACAGCTGTTTTTGCCGTTGTCGTGCCGGCAGGGGAAGCTTTTGAGCGAGGTGCAGAGACCGCAGGTTCACTGCGACGCCCATTGATATCGAGCAAAGTCCAAACTCCAACGGCGAGCAGAATTATGATAATAAAATAAACCAGCCAGTCTTTGAAGCTGTCAGCAGTGTTACTGGCAGGTGGACCCCAGTCAAAACGGCGGGGGCCAGTGGTTTGTGTGTCGCTTTTTGCAGAGGTTTCTGACAAAATCAGGTGTTCCTTTCTATTTTCAGACGCGGATTGTATTCGTCAATAAACGGCAGTTTTTCGCCACACTGGCAGGTAGTGCCACGGTAATTCACCAGAACATTGTAAGCATTGCGCTTGATCAGCACGCTTTTGCAGGCTGGACAAAGCGTATCCTGGCTGGCAGAAATATTACCAGGATAAACAAACTTGAGCTTTTTCCCGGCTACCTCAACAAACTTTGCGATCAGTGCAGGTTTAGTCGGCGGGGCCGATTCCAGGTGACGGGGGAAATAACGCGAAATATGCAACGGAATACGGTCTGACAGATTGGCCAGCCAATCGACCAATGTTGAAAACTCGCCAATATCGTCGTTTAAAGCGGTTACCACCAGATGCGTTACCTCAACGTGCACACCAGCTTTTACAGCAGCCACAATATTGTTCTTTACTGTTTCAAGCTGGCCGCCACAGATATTCTTGTAAAAGTCTGCGTTGAACGACTTCAAATCGATATTCATGGCATCAACATGCCGGCACAGCTCGGCCCACGGTTCAGGGTTCAGGTAACCATTGGTAACCATAACTGTCAGCAGTCCAGCCTGACGCAACAGCGGTGCCGAGTCACAGATATACTCGAACCAGATGCCCGGCTCATTGTATGTGAAGGCAACACCGATATTGTCTTTTATGCTCTTTGCCTCGGCTACCAGCTGCTTCGGAGTCAGCTCGCTACCAACATGCTTATGCTGCGAAATATCGGCATTCTGACAAAACCGGCAACGAAAATTACAGCCATAAGAACCGATTGAATAAATCGGGCGACCGGGAAACACGTGATAAAGCGGTTTTTTTTCGATCGGATCAACATTGGCAGCCACAATTCTAGAGTAACTGTGCAATTGCATGCTTCCATCTTCAGTTGCGCCGCGTGACAGGCAGCGCCCGGTCTTGCCAGGTTGCAGCAGGCAGTGGTTCGGACACAACAGACAGAGCAATCCGTTGTCGGTCTGCTCATAAAATCTGGCTTTGTTCATACTGCTAACATACCAGCAATTTCCTCGAAACGTCAATAAAACGGACTACAAGCCTGTAATCATACGTTCTGAAAAGCTATTTGAAACGGCGTTCGTCTTCACTGGCGTTTACAATGTAATCGACAACAATGCGGTCAGAACCTATCGAGTTTATTTTGAACAGAGCATAATGCTTTGTAGCCGGAAAATAAGCGGCAAACACATCACCAGTCTCGAGAGTTCTTGTTGAAAAAAGCTCGCTTGTGAGACTTTTACTGGTATTGGGGTAGTAGTTGCCGCCGTTGAGCCATTCGGGTACACTTGTAAACTCATCAATGATGGGCTTAGCCTGCATCACCAAAACCATACGAGTGCCATCAGTACTTCCAATTCCGCTTTCAGTGCTAATAAAGCTGAGCATCCCAGCGCTTTCATCAGAATCCGTCAAAAAGTTAGTAGCATAAACTGCGCCTTCGATCAAAGCAGAGTCCTTATGCATCAAGGTTTTCTGGCCCTTGCTGATTGCGGTTGTCGCTGTTGCAACAAAGCTGTATTCGACGAGAACTCCGGCACAGTCGCCTTCAACGATATCAATGCGATGAATATACATTTTGAGATACTGGTCACCAGTAGCCGACTTCTTGAAATAAAACCCTAGAATGGTTTGAGGTGCTCCTGGCCCAAAGGTGCGGATCTGGCTAAGCTGAGCCGGGTCTGCAAAATCAGCAAGTAACGCGGCATCGCTATAAGCATCCAGGCTGGTCACGGTTTCACGCATAGAAGTGTTGTTCGACAGGGCGGTGTAAAAATTGACACGCTCACCGCTGGAATTAGGTTTTACATAAAGATCATACTTACCATCACCGTCAAGATCGTTTCCGAGCTGCAAAGTGCCAGTTGCTGGTTTTAGATATGCAAATTTTGCGGTAGTGCTAAGGTCGGCAATAGTGTCCAGCTGCTTCTTCTGATCAGCTAAGACAGCTAAAACAGCAGAGTCCTTAACTATACTGCCAGCAGCCAGCACAGTTACAGTTTTCTTCGCGGCGGCGACCAGCGCGTTCTTGAGGCTGTTTACAAATGCAGAATAAGTGGCAAGTAACTCGTTCTGCTCGCGGCCAGTTGCTTCAGCAAGCATGGCGGCGGCAGTAGTTTCGAGATTAATGCGAAACTCAGACATTTCGATGACGCGCACCCTTGATTTGAGTGTAATATGGCCGGCAACCACATCAATAATATATTTTCCGGTGGCTGATTCAGGCACATTCTCGATTTTTAGAGGCCAATCAGCATTGGATTGCATATCCAGAAGTTCAAAGGTGCTGATCAAAGCTCCGTTAACATAAATACCGGCAGTCTTAAATTTGCTGCGCACCTCGCTATCAGTGTTCTTACTTCCCAGTAACGATGATTCAATCTCGTCTGGTGCAGTCAGAGTGCCATTAAGCGTAACATACGAGCTTGGCGCCACCGGGCTGGAATCCTTTGAATCGCCGCCGAAACAGCCAATAAAGGTCATTGTGCCAATCAGCACCAGAATCAAAAACAGGTATTTGCGTGTTTGCATCATTAAGTCTCCCCGAAATTCGTTGCTGTAACTGTACCAGAAACAACAGACAAAAAAAAGAGGTTCGCAATCATTATGCGAACCCCTGTTTTCAGCTGTTAAGCTTAAAGCTTGCGATATGCTACCACTTTTTCGTAAGTCTGCAGCCTGAAGGCCTTGGTTACGTTGTAAAGGGTTTCTTTGCCGCCTATCAGCAACACGCCACCCGGCACAAGAATATTGTAGATATTTTCAGCCATGCGTTCTTTAGCTTTATGCGAGAAATCTGAGAACAAGTTGCGGCAGATCACCACATCGTATTCGCCAAGCTGTTCCATGGCCTCAGCATTAACGGTGTTAGTGAACTTGAATTCAACCAGGTTCTTAACTTCATCTTTTACACGCAGATCACCACGATCGTCTTCGAAGTAAAGGTCGAGATACTTCTGATCTACCTGTCTGAATATTTCGCGCTTATAAATACCACGCTTGGCGGTATTAAGACAGATGTGCGAAACATCAATGCCGGTGACAGTCACTCTAGCTTTGTCTGAGTGCACTTCTTCGAGCACACTCATGGCAGTTGAATAGGCTTCAGGGCCAAACGAGGTGCCACAGCAGAGAACGCGCACGGTGTCTTTGCCGTCTTTGACGCGGGTTTCGATGAGCTCAGGTATGATCGTAGAAACCAGAACCTTACTCTGTGCCGATTCTCCAAAGAATTCAGTTGCCGGGTTGGTTATTGAATCATAGAGACTGACAAGCAGATCACTGCCTTCTTCGGCGCCATATCTAAGGTTGTGATAATATTCAATCCACGAAGTAATGAAGAAACGGCTCAGATTGCGGCCAAGTTTCTGCTCAAGCTGTTTTTTGTCGTTGATTTCGACACCACACTTTTCAGCGATGATATCGCGCAGAACCAATGCTTCTTCAGTATTGATTCCCTTTTCTTCGGCAGGAAGGGCTTTAAGGCGGTCGAACAATCTGACTTGCCGGGGCGCCACAACAGACTTGAGAACCCTTTCGATGAGCTCTGAGCTGTTCTGAGCGGCTGTCTGAATAAAGTAATTACGTATCCAGGCATCGCGCAGGAAAATGTCTTTGAGCTTGTTTTCAAGGCCATTAACACCATCGGCACCGCTATCTTTGAAGTATTTGATCGCGGCTATAATCAGGTTCTGATCTTCATTATCAAGAACTTTCACTATGGTTTCAGTTGGCTTTTTGTCGCCGATTTTGGCCAATGCAAGTATGGCACGGGCTCGTACGGCATTGCTCTCGTCTTTTTCGACCATCTGGATCAGGGTGCTTACGCTGCTCTGGCTTTTGATGGTACCCAGAGCTTTAACGATCTGGTATCTTACTTCCCAGCGGGCGTGCTTGATATGCTTCTGCAAATCGATATCAAGCGACTTGTCGCCAAGTTCGCTTAGAGCAACAACAGCCAGTTTGGCTACCTGCGGGTTTTCGTCGGCAAGCAACGGAACGAAAAACTGCTTAAGTTCTTTGCTCTTGAAAGACCGCAGAGCTGAAAGCGCAGCAATTCTGATCTGCCAGTCACCGTTTTTGAGCAGTTCCTTGAGCGGAAAGATCGATTTGAGATCTTTCATGTTTTCTAGTGAGAAACATGAATTAACAGCTACACGCCATTCTTTATCGTTGAGCTTCTGAATCAGCGAATCGACGGCAAGCGTTGAACCACACTGCCAGATGGTGCGGGAAATGGTTTCGCGAATGCGTGAGTTATCGCTTTCGAGCATATCAAGAAGTCTTTTAGTGATCTGCGGATCTTTGCGTCGGGCTAAAACCGAAGCGGCGGCTTCACGCACGTCACCATAGGCTTCTGTTGTTACAACGTTGAACAGGGGCTCAATCAACTGACTTGAAGTTGAGTTGGCCATGGACAGACAAGCTTCGCGCCTGACATGGCCATTAATATCTTTAAACTTGTTGATCAGAGAGGTAAGAGCCCCATCGTAATCAAGCATTTTCGCGATACCAGCAACTACATTTCGACGCACAATTTCGTCAACATCGTCGAGCATGGTTTTGAGGGTATTGTATGATTGATCAGAAGGATTAGCGCCAAGAGTAAGCGCCAAAGCCTGCCTCATCGAATCATCCGGGTTAGCGGCAAACATCGAAATGGCGGCAGGAATTTCACTTGACGTGCAATTACCGAGAAAACTAAGAATTTTCACAGCCACTGGCGGCTCAACTCGCCCAACACGGTCTAGAGCGCATTTAATCGCCTTTTTGCCAATTTTCATGATACCTTCGAATGCGATGTCAGCGATATCGCTGTCATTGCTTTCGAGACCACTCATCAACGAACCGGCATAAGCTTCGTCGCCAAATGAAGCGGCAACGCGCACCATATAACGATATTCAGCAGCATCCTGATTTTCCATCAGCGCCAGCAGAATAGGTTTAATCGCAGCCTGATCTAGCTTTTTAAGCGCACCGGCATTGGCTTCTTCGATCTGTGCCAGCGACTTGAAGATGAGGCGGCGGGTGCCACTGTCTTCTTCTTTTATCAGCTTGGCGAAAAGCGGCTCAATACCAGAAACTGCCTCCATAGAGCCAAGGGCTCCAATGGCGGTAAAATATTCAAGTATGTCAGCTGATTCAAGTGCGCCAAGGATTACCGGCATGGCTTTTTCTACTGAGATATTACCAAGAGCCTCGACCACAGAGTATTTGAGAATATCTGAGTTCTTATAGGTTTCCATAAGAATATCGACAGCCTTGGGATCCTGAATCTTACCCAGCGATTCGACAGCAGTGGTTTTAATGTTGTCGTCTTCGTGGTTGATGAATTTGATAACATGATCGGTAGCGAGTAGCGAGCGAATATCACCGAGAATAACAAGAATCTGAATGATTTCGTCAACATCTTCTGATCCGCTCAGCGCTTCGACGAGCGGCGGAATCGCCATCGGCCCGAGATTACGCAGAATACTCATACCAGCGTTTCTGGTATTCAAATCTGAGCTTTTGACCACCGGAATCAGGCCATAAACAGTGTTTACGTGCCTCATCGAAGCAAGTGCCTCTATGGTTATGTTCTGAACGCCCTTGTTGGGGTCGCCTAGAGCTTCACATAGAGCTTCCACAACAGGTTTCTGATCTGGAAACCCGACCAGCTCGCGTACGGCCTTGCGGCGCAGGGAAGGATCTGAATTTTTGAGTTGCTCAAGTAATGCTGTTGAACTCGACATGATCAGCCTCCTTTTCCTGTTGATTTACCGAGAAGTCGTTCTACTTCCTGAAGCATCAGATCTGGCTTGATTGGCTTCTGCAAAAATGAATTGGCACCAAGGGTGAGCCCTTTCATTACCATCTCTTTTTTGCCTTCAGTGGTTAGAATGATGATTGGTATGTGTTTGAATTTGTCATTTTCCTTGACCTGGGTGATGAGCTCGAAACCATCCATCCCGGGCATGTTCAGGTCGGTTATGATGATATCTACTTCATTCTTTGACATCGCTTCGATCGCCTCGATGCCATTATTGGCCTCGAGAACTTTGTAGCCCGCTTTTTCGAGCGGAAAGCATGCGACTTTTCGCAACATCAAGGAGTCTTCAGCCACTAGTATCGTTTTGGCCATTATCTGGAATCCTCCGGCAATCTGGAATCTTAACTGCAGATTATAATGAGAAAGCCCTACAAATTGCAACCCCAAAACTTAATTTATATGCAACTTGTCCGCAAAAAACAAAATGCCCGGCTGTACATCAGCGCGGGCAGGAAAAGTTTTACTTTTTTGGATCAGGAATCGAGATTATTCATCATTGCGGTCAGTCGCTGACGGGTTGCCTGGTCTGATTTGCCGGTCAGACCACGGTTAATCGCCTGCCGGGCAGCGACCTGATTGTTGCGTTCAAACCAGTAAAGAGCGGTATATAGATGAGCGCGACCATTACCTGGATTCTGCTGCAGATCGGCATTCATGGCGCCAAGACCATAACCGGCAGCAAGCGCTGACAGTTCACTTTCGCCACCCGCGTTAAGAGCTGATGCAATGCCAAGATAGGTTCTGCCGATTTCGGCAGAATCGCGAGCAGCGGCAAAATATTTCATGGCGGTCAAAAATGAACCCTGACGCAAGAAGTCTTCACCAGGCAGTCGATAGCTGCTTAAGTTGGCATGCGGAGCACCAGGCAGAGCAAGATTGCTGGCAAAATCAACTGGTCTACCACCCGCATCAACCTGTTTGCTGTCGCAAAGAATCTGCTGGCAGATGTTGATCATAGCCGGATCAGTTATCTGGGGCAGCAATTGTTGTATTCGCGCGCTGCCTTCTTTTACTTTGCCTTCTGAGTAGTCAGCCAGTCCAAGAAGAATATCCGTTCTGGCATCTCCTGGCTTAAGAGAGGAAGCGTGAACTGCATAACGGCGCGCAAGTTCTGGCTGGTAAAACACGGTAAGATAGAATCTGGCAAGATTAAAATGTGCTTCAGCATTGTTTGGATTGTTACGTGCGAGATGCACAAGTGTATTCTCGGCGCCTTTATAATCTAAGCTCTGCAGTTGGGCATCGGCAAGCAAATGCGCGACCAGCTGGTCATCAGGATTTTCAACAAACACTTCAAGCAGAAGGCGTGCCGCAACAGCGTGATGATTTGCACCCATGGCAATACCAGCAGCCAATCTGGCTTGATCAGAATTATTTCCAAGAGAAGAACCCTGATTATAGATATCAAGAAACGACTTGTAAGATTCGCTACCAAGAATGGGCTTAAGATTAACCAGTTGTTTACCAAAGCTATTAAAATCACGGTTGTAGATATGCACCATGCTGGTAAGAATCTGCATTTCAAGAAAACGCCGACTGTTACTGTTGCTGCTCTCCAACTGCATCGCCTTGTTAAGACTGGTTGCGGCAGCAGCAAGATCACCGCTTTCGATATAGAATTTAGCAAGTTCCAGATTCATCAAAAAGGAACTATGAGCTTTTGCCAAAAAGCTTTCAAGCGAGAAATCCGCAGCTGCAACTGCTGTTGGTGGGATTTTTACGGCCACCGCAAGTTTTTCTCGAGCTGGTCTGTTAATTTTTCTGGCCCGATTATCTGTTTTTTCACCCGAATTGGCAACATATGGACTCAGTTTAAATTCTTTTCCGGTGTCGGCGAATGTTTTGTCTGAATTTTTCACTGGCAGCGGCTTTTGATCAAGCGGAATCTGTTCTGGCATCTGTTTTGTTACTGTCGAAACGCCGGCTTTCAGCGAATTTAGTATTTCGTTGGCCCGCACATGGCCAGGCTGCACCTTAAGTATCCACTCAAGGTGGCTTCTGGCATCATCATTGCGGTTAAGCTCGACTAGATTCTCGGCCAGATAAACGCGAGCAATTATGTTGTTTGGTGAATTCTGCAGAATTGCCTGAAACTGGCTATGGCTTTCGGCAAAACGCTTAAGCGAGAACAATGCCTGGCCGTATCTGAAACGCGCCCGAAGATTTTCTGGTGCATATTTAAGTGCCGCGGCAAAGTTCTCGGCAGCAGCGCTGAAGTTGCTTGCAGTGAAAGCTTTTTCCCCCTCTGAGAAAAGGCCTGAATGGTCGATTGAAGCAAAAACAGGCACAGCCTGGCTGGTGATAAATGCGCATAAAAACGCGACGAGCAACCTGTTGCGGTATAGCACGACATGCCTCCAGAAAATTATTCTCTACGAGGCATATCGACAAAAACCTGTTCATCGGCGAGGAAGTTTTTTTTGCTCCAGCTATAAACTTTTCAGGCAAAGCTGACGATAATTAAATTGGGATAAGGGAAAAATATGCCTTTTTAACAAGGAAGTTACGAGGGAGAACATCATGGTTGATTCCATTCAGGGACCTGGGAAAAGAATAATAATAACAACAAAGCCCAAGGCCAAAGAGTCGGTCGACAAAAAAAGCGGTTTTGACGACGCTTTGAAAGGCAAGACTACTGGCAGTGATAAGGCTGAAGGGGCTTCTACAATTAGAAGTCCTGGTGAAAACAATCTTAAAATCATGCAGCAGCAGCAGTTGGTGCATATGCAGCGCCTCGAAGTTATTTCCCGGCAAATTCAGGACGGTACTTATAAGTTGGTATCGCCAGAAGTGCTCGCTGAGAAGATTTATCAGGTAATCTCAGATCGTCCGACACGCGAAAAGTTCATCAAGAAGTTGTTACAGGAAGAAGCCGAAAAGATTTCGCATAAGGGCAAAAACCCGCACAGCGAACTTGAGATGAAAAAGCTCGTGTATCTGATCAAAGAGGCCGCCGACGAAAAATTTGACGACCCCGAGATAGACGAGCTGATCAAGGAATTTAGCTGACTTACTTTGAGACAGCCAGAAACACCTGCTCTGGTATGACAAACTGGCCTGGCTGGTGACGTTCGCTTTGTCTAGTCGGAGTGCTTAGACTGTTACCACTCTGACGAGCAAGCTTGATGAGCGCACGAACGTCACTGGGCGGCCCCTTTGGCTGGTCTTCAACTGCAAATTCGCACTGGTAAAAATGCCGGCCGACATTAAGCCGGCCGGACCAGACCGGATCGATACTTTCTGGACTGGCACGATAAATGTTATAGTAATGTTGTTGAGTCAGCAACATGGTACCTTTTACCATTTTTGCAGCCTTCGGTTTTGGCATCAGATTTATTGCTTCTACCGACATCAAAATATCTTCGTCGTCAGTGAACGACTGTGGCCAGACAGAAAAACTGCCCAAGATCAAATTACCCTCGTGATCAGCTGTCATGGCAGAAGGCGTGAATGCCAGCCGGGTTACTTGTGGTTCTTCCCAGTCCATGTTGGTGCCATTATCATTATAAAAACGGTATAGCGAATTGTTGGGTGCCGAATAAACATATAAAAATGCACTTTGACTATCGCGGCCAGGCACCATCTGTGTCATTGTGCATTCGGCATCTGCATGTTGTAAACCATGTATCTGCAGCCATCTGTGCAACAAGTCTGTGCCCATTACAATCAGGTGATTGCCACTAAAAATTGCCGGGAAACGCTTTTGTTGATGCTGAGATTCGAATGTTACCTGGGGATCCAGTATCTGATTTTCTGAGTATAGGACACCTGGGGCGCTACCAGACCAGCTGTAAATAGCAGTTTTGCAACATCCCGACAGCAGGTCGTCATATTGAAAAACAGCGGTTCTGGCAGACTGATTCAGCACTACCGCGAACTCGCGCGAGTCGGTGAGAAGTTCCATGGCACCGTCTACACTGGCACGGCGCAGACGATAGTCGACATATTTACCGATTGTCTGTTCATCGAATTTTGTCGGTGGAAACCCGCCCCAAATAGAATCACGCACGGTATTAATCTTTTCTTCCCATCTATCATAGGCAATTATGTAGGACAAGCCATATTCGCCGTTATTGGTAAACCACGTCTGATACCAACTGTCATTGGATATCTCATACCAGTTTTTATCTGGCAAAATTTCTACCTCGCCTGAAGCTAATTTTTGCAAGGCCGACTGCTCACTAGCCAGAAAACCTGGACCGGAGCTGAAAGGCGCACCACGACTACGAAAGACTGATCTGCCCGACTGGTCAGGGATTAACAGATCCCGCTGATCCTGATGTTGGGCGTGCCCCTTGCCCCAGTCTGCATGTGACGGCAATCCATCGAATATTTGACGAAATATGCGGCGACGCATAGGCATATAATCGCCGGTTTCATCAAAATAGGTCAATTTAAAACGGTTGAGTCCATCAATATGAAACGCTGTTGCCGAGTGCGCAAAAAACAGCTGGCCGAAGGGATTGGCAGGGCTTTGCAGCGAAACGATCAAATGCACTTCTGATTTGTCGCGATAATTAAACAAAGCATATACATCAGCTGCTTCAACGTCATTACTGAGCAGCAGCAAAAGTCCTACGATCAAAATATATCTGCATGAGTAGAACATTATCTTGATAAAAAACACCTGTCTTTGCGCGAAATTCTATGTAGTTTCAGCGAAGCAAAACAACGACAATCTTTTTGCCGGATCCCGGAAGAGACATGGCATTGTTCCCTTCGGGCATAGCTTACCATAAACTGTTATCAGCACAGAAGCTTCTAAAAGAGAAACGACGGGGAGTTTTTTTCTATTTTACTCCCCGCCGTTGCACTGTACAGTTTATCTAACGCTGAACGGATTGCCGCCATCGGTATTAACTTCGATCTCAAGAGGCTTACCACTGGCTTCAACTTTACCAGCTGTAACTTCCTTAGCGTCCTGATTTTCGGTGGCCTGGCCGCGGTTTTTAAGAAACTCTTTTGCGGCATCAGAACTACCAATGTATTTCTCAAATTCCTTGTCGGAGAGCTTGCCTAGAGTTTGTTCATCAATTATCCTGGCAATGGCTGCAATATCATCATTCTGTTTGCAAAGTTGCGATGTAATGGTTTTAAGGCTACGAAATAATTTCCAGCTGGTTGAAGTGAAGGCGTTAAAAACCTTGTCCTTGCCACCCGTCACTTCGGTTGCAATCCGGTGCAGAATTATAGCGTTAATACCTTCGACCGAAAGAAGCTCGGCGGCAGATAGAGTTTCTGGCTCAACATTGGTGTAGTCGCCAGCCTTGTTTTTGTCTTCGCGCTTGATAAGTGAAACTGAATTATTCATCTGCTTTACTTTATCAGCTGAATCAAGCATTTCATTAAATTCGGCCCAGCCTTCGACAAAGGCTGAGCGCGGTTTGGTAAGTTCATTACAATAGTGAGAACCATCCTTGCCGTATGGTTTAATGATTTCTTTGATTGTGCGGTCAAACGAGTGGGCAAATTCATGCACAAAGGTCGAACAGGCAGACTCAGCTGATCCAGGCCAGTTATATCGTCCACTCGACATCTGTATCGTGAAACCGCTGGAGTATGGCCAGAAATCCTTTTCCACATTCGGGTATTCGCCAGGATTATCGAAACCAGTAGTATCAGAAAGAATCACGTTGATCCTGTCACGATAACTGTATTGCATGCGATCCTTGATATTCTGTGAGGTTGAGTGTTTGTATACTTCGAGCATCGCTTTTTGCCCGTCGGTAAGCTTACTTTCATCCTTGACACCCATGAGTTCGAGCAAATGTTCAACGCTCTTCACTTTAACGCGATTAACATCGTAGGCGATATTGTGGTCTTTTTCTGAATACCAGCGTTTTGTACCCTCTCCAGGAGCAAAATTGCGGGTCACAGTACTTTCCCAGGTTCTCTTAACCGCGTTTACACCAGATTTAACCAGCGACTTGGTTTTTTCCCACCAGCCTTTGGGTTCGGGGTTGTTTATCTGCGTAACTTTTTCAATGCGCTGATAATAAAAGTCAAAATCTGTATCAGCAAAAACCTTACCAGAAGTGAAAACAAACCCTGCAACCATGAAAAGAACCATCACACCCAATAATCTACGACGCATTACTGCACCCCCTGCTTAACGGATTGCTGATCAGTCCGGAGTATGTATAAACGTTCTTCATCTAGACAATGAGACCTACTCTATAGATTGTAACCAAAAAAACAAAAACTAGATAGCTCCTGCTCCTTAAAACAGAAAAACTTGACTGCCTGATTTAAGTGTTAACAAAACCAGAAAAACTACCGATAACTCTACCGGGCTACAATCCATTAAGTTTTTTTATTTTATGTACACACCCAGAAGTAGACCAGCAAACAAACATTGTCAGGGTTTACATAACACAGTGTACACCGAATTATGTAAACAAAAAAATATCCCAGATTTTATGTACACAGTATTGACATGATCGCTTTTTTGTTTTGCAAGTCTTTTGCCGATATATTTTTCAGAACCGCTCTAAAACCTCTTAAATAGTCTTTGTCAAGAGGGTAGCTTTTTTATTTTTCCACAGCAGTAAGTGCGCTTCTAATGCTTTTCCCCATAGTTTTCCACATTTTCCACGTGAATATTGTGTACACTTCTTAGTCATCCATATTATCAGGCAGACTGGCTTGATAAGAGGTTGTTAAAGGATTAATAGTGAACGTTCAGGCAAAAAAAAAACGGTTGCCCGATTTTTTTTCTTTTCAGCTATCAACTTTATGATAATCACTCTTCGAGGTCAACAATTTCTCCGCCGAAAACATCGATTGCATCGGCTATTGACTGCTTCTGCAGTAACTTTTGCCTGGCCTGTTCGTCGAGTTTCGCAATCTGCTCACGATGATCGACTGGAGGTGGTGAACTCTCGGATGATGCGCCAGGAACCCTGATACTGACCGTCTCAACATTGCCAAAGACTTCCTTCGCAGCCTCTGTCAGCAGACTCATGTTTTTAGCTTCCTTCAATTTGCCGGCAGCAAAAGCCTGCTCAAGAACGATAATTAGAACCCCGTCTTCGGGCTTTTTTACTCTGGCATTAACCAGCAATGCCTGACACACATTGGATCTTCTGGCAACTGCGTTTCTAAAATCCAGCACAGGATCAGACTGTCTTGAAGTCATTGGCACAACGTTGTCGGGTAAAGGCGGCGGTGGAGCAGAAATTCGCGGGCTGACCGCAGGCTGAACCGGCCGAAGCGCTGGTGTCGATGGATCAACGCTGACAGCACGTGGGACCGTAACGTGAACGCCAGCCATTACCGGTCGGGCAGCAATTTTTCGCAGTGCTGACACCTTTTGTTCGAGTTGCTCGATACGCTTTTCCAGCGCTTCACTGGAAAAGATTTCGTCGCCGAGACCAAGTCTGATCAGCTCGGATTCAAGCAGGATTCGCGCTTGAAAGGAGCTGCGAATATTCATCAAAGCTCGTTCTACTCGCGAAACAGCGCCAATCAGATATCTTACCTGTAGCCCGGCAACCTGTTTTCTGATCTCAATAGCCTGCTCGGCGGGCAGATCAAGTTGCTGATTTGCTTCGTCATCGATTTTAAGAATCATACAACGCCTCAGATATTCGAGCAGATCACGGCCAATTGTAAGCGGTTCGTAGCCCAGTGAGTAAAGCTCATTAAGCAATTTAACGAGCTGAGCGAGATCATGCGCGAAAATCGCACCGGTTACCTCTCTGAGCGTAGTATAGCTGAGACGACGCGTAAGCTTGAGAACATGTTCAAGCTTTACAGGCTGTTCTGAGATCGACGAAGCAATCTGATCAAGCAGGCTCAGACCGTCTCTGAATCCTCCCTGGGCACATTCGGCTATCATTGCCAGCGCCTCAGTCTCAAATGCTGGAAAAATGCCTTCAGCGCTCTCAAGTTTTACAATCTCTTCGAGGCGAGCCTGAATAGTGCGTCGCGAGACCGAATGAAAGTCAAAACACTGGCAGCGCGAAATAATCGTCGCCGGAACTTTCTGCGGATCAGTAGTCGCCAGCACGAAAATAACGTTGGGAGGCGGTTCTTCAAGAGTTTTCAGGAAAGCATTAAACGCAGAACCAGACAGCATGTGAACTTCGTCGATGATGTAAATCTTGTAACGACCCTCGGCCGGACGATACTTGACCTTCTCGCGCATCTGCCTGATGTCTTCGACACCGTTGTTACTGGCCGCATCGATTTCGATGATATCCATGAAGTTCATATCTTCTATGCGCCGACAGTTATCACAAACGCGGCAACAGTCTGGCAACCCACCTGCGCTTTGCTCAAGGTTCTGGCAATTCAAAATCTTGGCCAGCAGGCGTGCAGCCGAGGTTTTGCCGGTTCCACGCGGACCTGAAAACATGTATGCATGTGAAATACGATCGCTCGCTACTGCCGACTGAATAGTTCGAGAAATGTGTTCCTGCCCGGAAAGTTCACTGAAGCGCTGCGGGCGATACTTACGATAGAGGTTCTGGCGAATGGGAGCTGACATGTGATTTCTCCAGTTGGACAATGCATTTTATTCAGTCATCAGCTTAACAGCAATATCTGACGAATTCAAGACCACCAGCAATCCCGTCAGACCCGCACAAATATAGCCAGAGAAAGAAAATTACTCGCACTAAGCCGCAAAGCCACGATTTGCTGTCATTCCGAACGAATGTTAGGTGGCTCTTATGGCTGACCTTGGTCGTTAGAGCCACGTATCCCGCAGTGCTCACAGGGTGAGGAATCTGTGTTTGTTAGTGAGATCTCTCCCTGCGGTCGAGATGACAATATCCCTTACATTCTTCGTGGTTTTGGCAGTTGCGCCGTAACTGCATAATGCCATCCATGGCCAAATGTCTTTGTGCGAGATCTTCCCTAAACACCAATGTTTCAGGCAAAAAAAAAAGACCCGCAAAACGGGTTTTTTTTAAGGTCGTGCACCTGCCCTCGAACAAAAATCAATGGCACGCATCCTGAACTATAGGCTCCGGACAGGCGCTGCCACATCACCCGAAAGCGATCGTTTACCGTTGCTACCTTCCGGTCCTGGCGGAGTTCACGGACTTTCGCCGTGTGGAACCCATCCTTCAATGCTTCTAGAACTGGCCGTTACCACCAACCATGCCCTCTGGCAGGGATTCAATCCGCCGACGGGGATTTGCGGTTGTTAGAGGACCCCGAGCCCTCCACCTAGCACGACATCGGAAAGGGCGGGATTCGAACCCGCGGTAGGGGTAAACCTACACACGCTTTCCAAGCGTGCGCCTTAAACCAACTCGACCACCTTTCCATATCTTTTTCTGGACAGAAAAAACATTTTTACTCAAACCTGTTGGTAAAAGAAAAAATGTATCTGCTCAAAAAAAACAACGCACCCGAGAGGACTCGAACCTCTGGCCCCCAGATCCGCAATCTGGTGCTCTATCCAAACTGAGCTACGGGTGCAAAATTATACCACGGAGAGAGGGGGATTTGAACCCCCGGTACCAGTTACCCAGTACGACAGTTTAGCAAACTGTTGGTTTAAGCCACTCACCCATCTCTCCAAGGTGTGCCAAACGGAGGAAGTAGGATTCGAACCCACGGACCTTTCGATCAACGGTTTTCAAGACCGCCGCCTTCGACCACTCGGCCATTCCTCCAACGCGATTACGAGAATAACACATGTACAAAATAAAATCAATGATTTTTTAACGAGACCATTAGTCCTCGCCGCTGACTGAACTGGATGAACCGCTGGCTGGCGGTGCAGCAGGCGCAGGTCTATTATCTTCATTAACTGTGTAAATCACCAGTTCTTCAGGTTTAACCAGACCAAGACGCTCACGCGCCAGTCTTTCTATGCCTTCTGGTGTTGAGAGAGTATCGAGACTTTGTTTTAATTGTCGGTTTTCGCGTTCAAGCGACTCGATGCGCTCCCGCAGTTCAGTCTCGCGCTGCAGCAGACTGCGAATATTGTTATAGCGAACCAGATAAATGACCGACAAAGCCACACAAAACACCACCGAGAGAATAAACATAATTTCGGTCGAAAACCTTACTCTTTTGCGTTTTACTGCAACTTTTTCTTCGCTCATGGCTCAAGGCTCCCATAACCTGTAAAAATCAGGGGCTGCCCCGGCTGGGACAACCCCTGTGATGTGTTGATCTAGTTGACCTGTTCTTCTTTAGCAGGTATTCTTACCACCGAAATCAGCCTGTCGTCCTTGTCCAGTGTTATCAGTTTAACTCCAGAAGCGGCCCGACCGGTATTTCTGATTGTATCGACGTTGAGTCTGACAACCTTGCCGTTGGTAGTTACAAGCATAAGTTCATCGCTTTCAAACATGCGCTTGATTGCGAGTACTTCGCCGGTTTTATCCATGATCTTGAGATTAATAACGCCTTTACCACCGCGATGAGTTACTCGATAGCTGTTAACATCAGTCTGCTTGCCAAAACCGAGAGCAGACACGGTCAGCACCTTACCTTCGTAGCGTCCATCGTCTTCGGGAACAGGAGCGTTTTCATCTATAACGTCATCGATAACTTCTTCGATTATTTCAGCTTCTTCAACGATATCGTCACTATCTTCGACTTCGATATCGGAAACAGCTAATGCATCGCCCGCAGGAACCGGCGACAACTCGCCTTCTTCGCGCTGCTGACTGAATACTTCCATACCGATGACTTCGTCGTCTTTTTCCCTGAAGGTGATAGCCTTAACACCACGGGTAACACGCCCCATCACTCTGACTTCGGCTTCGCCAAACCTTATTGCATAACCATTTTTAGTGGCAATTACAACTTGCTCGCCGCCAAAAATAGTCTTAACGCTGATGAGTTCATCACCTTCGTCAAGTTTGAGTGCAATGATGCCGCGCGCTTTCGGGCGCGAGAAGGCGGAGAGCATAACCATCTTGCAGATACCGCGTCGGGTAACCATGAACAGACGCCGGGTAGTATCAAAATGCCTGACCGGAAGAATTGCAGTCAGGGTTTCGTTCTCTTCAATCTGCAACAGGTTGACCATGGCGCGACCACTCGCGGTTCTACCGCCTTCGGGTATCTGGTGGCCCTTGATCCAATGTACCTTGCCGATCGAGGTGAATACCATCAGGAACGAATGGGTTGTCGCCAGAAACATCTGTTCGACCACATCGTCTTCTTTAACGCCCATAACGTTGCTGCCCTTGCCGCCACGGGCAATCTGCCGGAAAACATCGGGAGACATGCGCTTAACATAACCGCTTCTGGTCATGGTGATGATAATGTCTTCTTCCTGCATCAGATCTTCAAAGTTCAGTCGTTCTGCGCTCGTTTTGGTGATCAGAGTGCGGCGGGCATCGCCAAAGCGGGCACGGATTTCGGCAAGCTCTTCCTTGATGATTTCGCGGACCTTGCTGTCTGACTCAAGAATGCCTTTGAGCCTCTGGATCAGAGCCAGTGTTTCATGATATTCAGCGATAATCTTGTCGCGCTCGAGACCGGTCAGTCTCTGCAGGCGCATTTCGAGAATTGCCTGGGCCTGCCTGTCCGAGAGCATAAAGGTGTCCATTAAACCCTGCTTAGCGTCAACAGGATCTTTGGCTTCTTTAATCAGCTTGATTACCGCATCAAGATTATCGAGAGCTATGCTCAAACCTTCGAGGATATGCGCCTTTTCTTCGGCTTTGCGCAGCTGAAAAATTGTGCGGCGTCTGATTATCTCGCGACAATGAGCGATGTAATATTCCATCATCTGCTTGAGATTAAGTACCAGAGGGCGGTTATCAACAATTACCAGATTTATTACGCCAAAAGACGCCTGCATCTGGGTGTGTTTGTAAAGCTGGTTAAGAATTACATCAGTGTTAACGCCCTTGCGCAGTTCGATGCAAACTCGCATACCTTCGCGGCTCGATTCATCACGCAGATCGGTAATGCCGTCTATCTTCTTGTCTTTGATCAGATCAGCGATAGACTTGACCAGTCTGGATTTATTAACCTGATAAGGCAGTTCTGTAACAACGATGCGGTCACGACCCTTGCCGTGATCTTCTATTTCGACGACCGAACGCACCACAACACTGCCACGGCCTGTTTTAAACGCCGATTCAATCCCATCAGTTCCCATGATAATGCCGCCGGTCGGGAAATCCGGGCCGGGAATATGCACCATCAGATCGTCAATGGTTATATCGGGGTTATCAATAAGATCCATCAAGCCATTAACCACCTCAACGAGGTTATGAGAAGGCATGTTGGTAGCCATACCAACCGCGATACCAGACGAACCATTCACCAGAAGATTCGGAAACTTGCTGGGCAGAACAATCGGCTCATTGAGCGAACCGTCAAAGTTCGGCATCCAGTCAACTGTTTCCATCTCAAGGTCGCGCAAAAGTTCTTCGGCAAGAGCGTGCAGACGGGCTTCGGTATAACGCATTGCCGCTGCTTCATCACCGTCGACCGAACCAAAGTTGCCATGTCCGTTAATCAGCGGGTAGCGCAAACTGAAATCCTGGGCCATACGCACCATGGTGTCATAAACTGCTGAGTCACCATGCGGATGATACTTACCCAGAACTTCACCGACTGTTCTCGCCGATTTGACGAAAGCGCGTTTACTGGTGATGTTCTGGTCGAACATCGCATACAGTATGCGGCGATGCACAGGTTTTAGACCGTCACGCACATCTGGCAGAGCTCGTCCGATGATAACGCTCATCGCATAGTCGATATAAGAAGACTTCATATCGTCTTCAATATTTACATACTTGATCCCTATCGGAGGTGGCGGGGGAGGAGGTGTGTTAGCTCCGCCGTTTTCCTCTACAGGAATGTTGTCATTATTTGTATCCATTCTATTGGCCCCTTCTTAAATATCCAGATTCTTAACCAGTTTGGCGTATTGCGTGATAAAGTTACGGCGCGGTTCAACCTTGTCGCCCATCAGCACCGAAAAGATGCGATCAGCCTCGGTCTCGTCATCGGCACGTACTTGTTTGAGAATGCGGCTTTCCGGATTCATTGTGGTTTCCCATAGCTGATCCGGGTTCATTTCGCCAAGACCTTTGTAACGCTGCATTGTAACCTTGTCTGCACCACCAAATTCTACTTCGATAATCTTGTCTTTTTCTTCATCTGTGTAAGCGTATTTTTCAACTTTGCCCTTTTTCAGCTTATACAAAGGTGGTTGCGCAATATAGAGATAGCCCTTCTGAATAAGCTCGGGCATGTATCTGAAAAAGAAAGTCAAAAGCAGTGTTCTGATGTGAGAACCATCAACATCGGCGTCTGTCATGATAACCAGCTTGTGATAGCGTGCCTTGCTGATGTTAAAATCTTCTGCACCAATATTAGTTCCGATCGCATTGATCAGATCCTGAATTATTTCACTCGAAATGACCCGCTCAAGCCGGGTTTTTTCGACGTTCAGAATCTTGCCGCGCAACGGTAGAATGGCCTGAATACGGCGATCTCGACCCTGTTTGGCCGAACCACCCGCTGAATTACCTTCGACGATGAACAGTTCGCTGCGAGCCGGATCACGCTCTGAACAGTCGGCCAGTTTGCCGGGTAATGAGCCGCCTTCGAGAGCGGTTTTACGTCTGGTCATCTCACGCGCTTTCTGAGCTGCCAGGCGAGCCTTCATCGAAATCAGGATTTTGTCCATTAACGGACGGGCAATCAGTGGGTTCTGCTCAAAATAATCATAGAGAACTTCGCTGACAATCTGATCAACAATGCCACGTACTTCGGAGTTGCCGAGCTTGCCCTTGGTCTGACCTTCAAACTGAGGTTCTGGAACCCTGATTGAGAGAACACCAATCAGACCTTCGCGGGTATCTTCTGTAGTGAGCTTGATTTCGGCCTGCTTACCCTTTTCTTTGCCGAGCAAATCAGGGTTTTCTTTTAAATATCTATTAAAAACCTTGGTCAAAGCCGCTCTAAACCCGATTACGTGAGTACCACCGTCAATAGTGTTGATATTGTTGACGAAAGCATAAAACTGCTCGGCATAACCATCGTTGTAAGACATGGCAACGTCGACCACAACACCATCTTTTTCACGGTTGAAGGCAACAACTTCTTTGAATATGGGATTTTTAGTCTCGTTGAGATAGTCGACAAAGCTGGCAATACCACCGCTATACTCGAACAAATGGCATTTCTGCTCAGATGTCTGACGCAGAACGATTTTGACACCGCCATTCAAAAACGCCATTTCACGCAGGCGCTTCGACATTATATCGAAATTGAATTCTATCGATTCAAAAATCTCAGCATCTGGCATAAAATGGATTTTTGTGCCAGTGCGGTCAGCGCCTTCACTGGTCGTCATCTCTGATACTGCGATGCCACGTTTGAAAGACTGCTGAAAAACGCCGCCATCACGCCAGACTGTAACTTCAAGCCATTCTGACAGCGCGTTAACTACTGAAATACCAACACCATGCAGACCACCGCTGTATTTATAACTGTTCTTGTCAAATTTACCGCCTGAATGCAGAACGGTAAGAATGACTTCGAGAGCCGATTTGCCTGTTGCTTCATGCATATCTACAGGAATGCCACGGCCATCATCGAGAACAGAAATAGAACCGTCATCATGGATGTTCACATGAACGGTCGAAGCATGACCAGCCAGAACCTCGTCAATACTATTGTCGACGAGCTCCCAGACAAGGTGGTGCAAACCAGTCAGCCCAGTACCTCCAATATACATACCCGGACGCTTGCGAACAGCTTCAAGTCCTTCCAGTACCGTTATGTTTCGGGCCGAATACTCTTCACTGTTGTCGTTGTCATTAACGTTGCCATTAGGCATCGCATCTTCGACCTCCGAAGTTTCCTCCTGCATAGAAACAGGGTTTTCTTGTTCTGTCATTGCGTCACTCCTTGTTTTGCTCAATAACGATACTGCGAGCTCGTCTTCCATTCTTCTTTAAGATAAGCTGCGTCAGTGAATGGATGACAAATCCCGCGTTGTGCCAGAGCCTCTGGCGAGAGAGTAGAGCCAATCCACCTGCCATTGGTGGTGCGAATGGCAGCATGATATTCACTGCCTTCTTCTGGCTCAGGCATAGCCGCCAGAACTCTTTTTTGCGTCTCTTCATCAACCGTGAGAAGATTGATGATCAACTCACAGTGTTTAAAATCGACAAATTTGTTCTGACCGATATGAATCAGCATTGCAATTCTCCTGGTTCAAGACTCAGATAAGTTAACCAGTCATGGTCAGGTATCTGTTCTGGATGCAAATGATCAAGATCTACCTCGTCAGGCATACAGCCGGTATAAAGCATTACCGCCCTGACTATCTCCTTTTTCATCTGCCTGAAATTTTCTTCATTAAACTCGGCTACCTGCTCCATTGCCAGCTCTTTGATAAAAGCCAGGCTATCTTCGAGCATTTCAAGCCGTATCGCAGACAACTCGATCGAATCGAGCTGAAGATCAAGCTCATGTAGTTCTTCCAAGGTCAGCCAGGGCATCTCTTTTATCAGCAAACGCACCTGGGCACGGTCATTTTCGCGGCCAGCAAAGATACACACAGCACAGATACCATTCGGCGAATCAGTTACTGTCGCTTCACATTTGTGGCACAACTCAAAACCTTTCTGCCGTAAGCCACGCAGACGAGCATCAAGTTTGCGCTGACAACGTTCCAGTAATTCGCCAAGCTCGGCATCATCAGTGGGTATCAGATGCGCGCTTTCCTGACGCCAGTCCGGCCAATCTGCGTCAGCAAGCAGCATTTCAACTTCTTCAGGAATCTCACCAGGCCGGCCAATAATCTCGACGATCTTCACATCTGGAAAAAGCTGATTAAGCTTTTCAATAATCGCGCCCTTGAGAAACACCAGGGTCTGCATCCACTGACTGTCAGCAACGGCCAGATAAAGACAGCCTCTGATAAGTCGAATCGGGCAGGTTTTGTGAGCCAGCTGCAGGCCAACAACATCTTTCCAGGCATTGACCAGACGGCCAAGAACCAGCATTTCACGGGCACCAAGAAGGAATTTGCTGCGATCCTCGGTAGCGCGCCGATTCTTTTCACGCAAACCCGAAAGCGCTTTAACCAGAGCAAAACCCACAGGCTTTATTGCTCCGACTCTACCGCGTGCTGACTGCTTTCTGTCTTCCATTTATACATGACCTGCTGATAGCTTTTAGATACTACTAAAGGTGCCCACAGAAAAACCAACGTCCTACTGTGATGATATTTGACCTTCTCACTCAGAGGAGTCAGTCATACTACCCTAAAATGGATAATTTTTCAAGATCCTGGCAGCAGATAAATTAATGCTAAAATCAGCATTGGAAAAGACTTGCAGCTAAAAAACAGCATACCCCGAGAACAGCATCAACACCCCACCTGCAGGTTCTGATTTTACAATAAAAAACCCGCACCAAAAGCCGGTTTTGAAGAAAATGTTAAAACATCTCATTAATTTCATTGAAATTTTCGCATCAACCACAATTGCTTAATGAACATAATCCAGCTTTGTCGCATTTTTTTTGATTCGATGCTGATAAAATATGCTGATAAAAGAATGAAAACAGGCCATTGTCGTTGCGCCATTAACACCATAGGGCGCCCCAAAACATGGTGAACCCCTACGGTGTTAATGTGGAACTGTAGCTTTGCGCGCGAAATTATTGTCAGAGCAGCGTATTACTGCTTGTCAGGATCAACAAAACGTTTTACCCGCTCAAATTCTTCGAAAAAGTCTTTTTCCTGTTTGAGCTTCCGGTTAACTTTCTCGCAGGAGTGCATCACTGTAGTATGATCGCGGCCGCCAAACTTTTCACCAATCTGGTTAAGTGAAGCTTCGGTGAAGATCTGAGACAGACGCATAGCGACCTGCCTTGGTAAAACAAGATTTTGTGAACGACGCTTGCCGGTCAATTCATCTTCGCTGATATCATAGAATTCGGCGACGCGCTTCTGAATCCAGGGAATGCTGATCTTGCCATCAGAATTTTCGCGCAACTGGAATGTAAGAACCTGGTCAACCAGATCTTTGTTGATCGGCTTGCCCATAATACCGGCAAAAGCCAGAACGCTGTTAAAAGCTCCCTCAAGTGCGCGAACATGCGAAACTACACCCTGGGCAAGATACATGATTACATCATCAGGCACTTCAACCATTGACTTGCTGGCAAACTTCTTAAGAATCGCCGCACGCATTTCGAGATCTGGCTGTTGAATATCTACCACTACACCCATTGCAAAACGAGATGCCAAACGTTCTTCAAGTCTCTGAATCTTGTCAGGAGGTGAGTCTGAAGTCAGAACAATTTGTTTGCGCTGTTGAAACAGCTCGTTAAAGGTGTGAAAGAATTCTTCCTGCGTTTGTTCCTTGCCGGCAAAGAATTGCACATCGTCAATCAGCAGCAGATCTATCTTGCGATATTTTGCTCTAAAGGCTTCAGCTTTCTTATCCTTGAGTGAATCAATAAATTCGTTAGTAAATGTTTCAGAAGAAAGGTAAGCAATGCGAGTTTTGGGGTGAACCTTGATGAGTTCCTGGCCAATAGCCTGCATTAGGTGAGTTTTTCCGAGACCAACACCACCATAAATGAATACCGGGTTATGAAGATTGCCGGGACTACGGGTGACAGCCTGACATACAGCATAAGCAAACTGATTGCTTTTGCCGACAACGAATGAATCAAAAGTATATTTACTGTTGAACATACCGTCGTATTTGCCTGCAACCGACTTAGTCGGCTTATCTACGGCGATTTCAGTGGTAATGATCGGTAGAACCGGCTGGTTTATTTTGCCATCAGAAAATGGCTGTCCCACTTTGCCAGCACGTGTAATTAACCGGTATTTAAGAGCTGGTTCCTGGTTACTTAAAATTCGGCAGATAATTTCTGAGTAGCGCTTTTCAACATACTCACGTGAGAATTCATTCAAAGCTTCCATTACCAGTTGGTCACCCTCAATGGCAGAAGGTTTGATACAGCTCAAAAAAATCTTGGAACCCGACGTGTTTCTCTTGTCTGCTTTTATTTCTTCAGTTATTTCGGACCAGAGCGTTTCTATAGACGACATCATGTACGACAACCTCACCGCTACTATGTACAACACCAACAAAAAAACCGGTACAAAATTGTAAGGAAAAATTTGGTTTTTAATGCTGATCGGGATGCTTGAATAATAACAGACAAAAGCCTTATCTGCAAGGTTTTTTAATACTAATGATCTGATAATGATCTGGAAAACCATGTGGATAAATTGTGGATAAATTGTGGATAAATTCAAACCTCAACAAATGTTGACAAACAGTATAAAACTTTGGCAACTGTTAACAGGTTTTTACACATCCGCCAGCTGGCATTAGAAAACTATCACCTTGCTTTTCCACAGTTTCCACCATCTCTAATAATATTATGACTATATTATTTAAATAATATTGTACACAAGAATAAAAGAATATGTGTAAAAACCAGCAAAGTCAGACAATCGTAAACAAACTTCAACAAAAGCAAAAAACAGCTATTGGAATAATATACCAGTCAGCTTACCAGACACAACAATTGTGTCTTCAATATTTGGTAGTGTCTATCTTCACTGTATGATAAAAAATATCACTACAAACGAAAAATCGCTGAAGTGAACGCTGTTACAGCAGGCAACGAGATCATCCAGCGGCATTAAAGCATTTGTCAGACAGACTTTTACCTTTTGTTGACCCTTATCTTTGCAATCTGTTATACTTCGGCGACTCCAAAAAGAGGTAAAAATATGGCTAAAACCAAGAGTGCTCAAAGTTCAGAAGGCATGGTCGTCGATCAGGTCGTTGAAATTATCCGATTTATGGGCGAAAACAAGCTTGCAGAAATAGACCTTGAAACTTCTCAGATGAAGCTTAAGCTTAAAAAACATGGCAATGTGCAGATTCAAACCATCCAGGCGCCGATCAATCATTCATTCATGCCAACTATGCCGTTTGTTGAGCATTCGGCCTCATCCACCAGCGAAGCTGTCCGAACAGCTGAGGTTAAGAAGGCTGCTGAAGCTGATAATAAGTATCATAAAATTATCTCACCAATGGCTGGAACTTTTTACCGAGCTCCATCTCCTACCTCTGAGGTATTTTGCAATGAAGGTGATAAAATAGAGGTTGGTCAGACCATCTGTATAGTTGAAGCCATGAAGATGATGAACGAAATCAAATCCGATAAAGCCGGCAAGGTTGTTAAAATCATGATTGAGAACGGTAAGCCTGTAGAAAAAGGCCTGGTTCTCTTTCATATAGGTGATTAACATGCAGAATTTCGATCTGGTAATACTTGGTGGCGGCCCCGGCGGTTACCCACTTGCCGCAAGAATGGCTCGCAAAGGCTGGCTGGTTGCCATTGTTGACTATACTCAGGAATTTGGCGGAACCTGTTTAAACTGGGGCTGTATTCCTACCAAAGCTTTGCTTGCCTCATCACGCAGCTATCATCTGCTCAAGAATGCAGCTGACTTTGGTTTAAGCTGTTCTGAAACAAGCTTTGACTGGCAGAAAATTCAGGAACGCAAGAACAAAATAACTGTTCAGCTCCGCCAGGGCATAGTAAAAATGCTTGAAAAAAGCGGCGTTAAAATTTTTAACGGCTATGGCCAACTCTGTAAAGATCGTGTCATCAAGATTACCGGCCCTGAAGATAATTCTGTAACCGAAATTCAGGCAAAAAAGGTTTGTCTCGCAGTCGGCTCAATACCTGCTGCTCCTACCGTATTTCCTGCTGACCGCAGTATTTTCTGGACCAGTAACGAAGCGCTTAACACCGATAAGGTGCCGGAAAGTCTTCTCGTTGTCGGTGGTGGCGTAATCGGTATTGAGCTTGGTCAGGTTTTTGCGGAATTTGGCTGCAAAGTCTGTGTGGTAGAAATGATGCCACAGATTCTGCCAGGGCTGGATAACGCTACCGCCAAAAGGCTTCTGCCCGTATTCAAGAAAGCTGGGCTCGAAATTCTCGTTGGCAAAAAGGTTGAAGCTCTTGCCGAAAAAGATGGTCGGGCAAAGGCCAGTATTGATGGTGTTGAACGCGAATTTGACAAAGTATTGATAGCTGTCGGGCGCCGGGTAAACTATCGCTTTATGGAAAACTCGGATGTGCAGATTGTAACTGAAAAAGGCTTGATCAGCATAAATGAACGCTTTATGACTTCTGAACCTGAAGTCTATGCAATCGGCGATGCTGTTAAGGGCCCAATGCTGGCTCACAAAGCAAGTTATGACGCCATGATTCTTGCGTCTCAATGGCTAGGTGAGAATGTGGCGGCCGATTATTCTCTGGTTCCATCATGCGTCTATACTCATCCCGAAATTGCCTGGGTCGGGTTGAACGAAGAGCAGCTTAAAGAACAGCAGATCGAATACAAAACCGGTCGCAGCATGTTTTCAGCCAACGGTAAAGCGCTGACCGCCGGTGAAGGCGATGGACAGATAAAAACCCTGCTTACACCTGATGGAAAGCTGCTCGGAGCTATTATCTGGGGCCCTGAAGCCAGTAATATAATAAACGAAGCAACCATGATGTCGCAATTCGGCATCAACAGCCATGATTTTAGTCGCATGATCCACCCACATCCGACTCTTTCAGAAGCTTTCATGGAATCAGTCGAAAACGCCTCAGGCGAAGGGGTTCATGGCTGATGCAGTCAGTTGGCTTCATCAATCTGCCGACCTGGCAGGCTGAACTGCAGAAGATTCTCACCCGACTCGGGCGCGAGGACCTTTTACGTATTCCAGTGCTGGGTTGTGAAAATGTCGAGAAACCCTGGGTTGCTTTTGAAACCGGCGATTTTTTTGCTGCCGTCGATAGCGGAATTCATTTTGCCGGAAGCGTGTCACTCAAGCGCCTGCCAGATACTGTAATAACTACCGATGCCGAGCTTGCTATCAGCAGGCTGTTGAATGGCGATTATCAGAAAACCTTTTTCAGTGCGGCGGTTGGTGGTATTTTTGCATTTCTGCGCACTATTGCTGATGATTATGCTGTTGGCCGCCCGGACAAATTATTTGTGCAGAACGATTCGATAGCCGGTTACATACTCAGCAAAATGGAAGCTACCGGCAAAACACTTGAAGAGGCCAGCCATGAAGCACAGTGGGAAAGCATTGCAATCGGAAACCCAAGTCAGAGTCTGCATGGAATTGTTACTCGCAATCGTCTGGTTTTACAGATCGCTTCTGTTTTTGGCTTGATAACCAGACCAGAAAGTATAAAAACTTTGGGCATAAATACTTTGTCGAGCGAAGATGTGGCGACAGCAGGTGAACTCGGGTGTTCAATCAGATTACTCGGTCTTGCTCAGCTCGATTCAGGCCAGCTTCGTGCTGTAGTCGAGCCCTGTTTGATTCCTTCTACTTATTTGCTGGCGCAGGCTCGCGCTGGCTCAGAGATTATCTATCTGCTTACTGATTCTGGCGATGCACACGTATATTCAGGGCCAGGTTCAAGTTATGAAACCCAGGTGCGTGGTATTCTCAGCGATCTTGAGCCTTGCTTTTCTGAACGAAAACAACAGATAAACATTTATGATGGCACCGTAGAAGACTTTGCAGACAGCTTCTATCTGCGTTTTAGCATGGTCAACATGAACGACACCCTGGCGCAGATACTGCAACTGTTCAATCGTGCCGGTGTCGAAATTGACAAAATTCATCAGCCGACCCGCCAGGTTTCACGTGAAACGCCTGAGGCCACCCGACAAAGCCTGGTTCTCATCACCGGTAAAACTCAGAGAAATGTTATCGAGGCAATATTGGTGCAAATCAGCGATCAAATTAAACTGGCCAGCGTACACGCCTGCTTGCGTTTTATCAGGCGGGCCTGAACAATGTTTGCCAATGGCGATGTTCTGGTGCAGAAGTTTGGTGGTTCGTCTATGGGCTCAGTTGAGCGTATAGCAAGAGTCGCCGATCGTATTGCTGCCAGGGCTGCCCGTGGTAATCGTATGGTTGTAGTCGTTTCAGCCATGGGCGATACTACTGACGACCTGATAGAACTGATGAACAGGGTTACTCCTGTTCCTGAGCGTCGTGAACTCGATAATGTAATGGCAACCGGCGAAATGGTCAGTGCTTCGCTTATGGCCAGTGCTTTGAACAAGTTGGGCATTCGTTCGCGATCTTACAACGCCTTTAACCTGCATTTGCTCTCTGAACTGCAGGGTGATGACTATAACATCGTGCAGGTCGGGCGGCGCAATAATCTGGCACGTTTTCTTGAACCGGGTAGCGTTGCTGTTGTTGCCGGTTTTCAGGGTATAACTGCTGACGGCGATTTGACCACGCTGGGTCGTGGTGGCTCTGACCTGACTGCTGTTATTCTGGCTCGCGAGCTTGGCCAGAAGGTCTGCGAAAAATATACCGACGAAGACGGCATTTACACAGCTGACCCGCGTATCATTTCTGATGCCCGCAAAGTCTGGCAACTAAATTACGATGAAATGCTTACTCTTGCCGCATTTGGTAATGGTATTCTACACCCGCGCGCGGTTTCGAGTGCCAGAGATTGCGAAATACGCATTCATGTGCGTTCGAGTTTTTCACAGGCCGAAGGCAGTGTGGTAGGTCCTGACGGCGACGATCAGGTTCCGGTAAAAAGCATAACCTGTGATAACAGGTTCATTTATACCCGCATTCATGGTCTGGCAAAGCCAGACGAACGCTTTATGAGAGAACTGGCCGAGCAGCCATTCGTACCGGTAACGCTGCAATGGAAAGCATATAACGAGCATCAAGGCAGCTTTAGGATAGGTTTTCGCAGAACTGATGCCTTTTTTGCAATTCCATTCTGCTGGGAACAGGCGCACAGACTTGGTGCCGAAGAAGTTGACTGTTTTGCCAACCTTTCGACTTTAAGCCTGGTTGGCTGTGGTTTGAACAATAATCCTGAGCTGGCCGCCACTTTTTGCGGTTGTCTCGACCCAATAATTCCGGTTGTTGAACAGCATGAGCGCATCAGGCTCAGTTTTGCTGTCGAAAAGAATCAGCTGAAATCAGCCATGGAAAGCCTGCACCAGGCTATATTTCTACCTGTTTAAAAATGAGATGGTTTATTTTATAGTGTTTTAAGATACTTAATGAGATGATTTTTTTGCCAGGTGAGATTAAATGAGAAAGATTAACTTGAAAGGACTGATTTTTTTGCAGACTTTTTTTGCGTTTTTGAGCGTTGAGTATGAGTGATAAAAAAGAAACTGGCTGTGCTACAGGCTTTTTTGCGATAATTTTTGCAATATTTGCCGGTCTGTCTTTTATTTTTGTTATAGGACAGGAAGCAGGAGTCTGGGGAAATCAAAAAAATGTTTTTGGGGGCAAAGGTGCTCTTATACTTGCTTATATAATTGTTCCCGGCCTGTTTGTTCTTATGGGTATAATTCTAGGATGGATGAATCGTCCGCCAAAAAAGAAGCCTGTAATTCAGGCCCTGGATGAAGGCGATATTGGTCTTTTGAGAGAAATCGTTGAAAAGAATCCTGAAGTTATTAATTACAAAGAGAAAGAATGTTCCAGTCTGGTTGGTTATGCAGCAAAGAAGAATCAGCTTGTCAGCACCAGGTTTTTGATTGAATCTGGCGCTGCAATCAGTGTTTCAGACAAAGAGGGATACACTCCATTGCATTATGCAGTCGAATCAGGCAATCTGCCACTGACCAAGTTGCTGGTAGAAAGTGGTGCAAATCTGAGTGCGAGAATTATTGAACCTGCCTGTTATAGAGGTTTGACTCCTCCTGAATTTGCTGAGAAATTGAGAAAAACACATATTATTGAATACTTTAAAGAAGTTGTAACCAGCAAAAGTAAAAAATAGAGATGATCAGTTTTAGAATTCTTAAAAATAAGCTACATAAATGGGTTTGGTATAGCTTTGGTTGTCAAACATTACCTGCTGAATATCTCTTATACTGACTTAGAAAGAGTTCAGCCTCCAGATCGTCGAATGACTGCAAAATGCGCTTCGGCATTTTTCCCTGAGAGTCGATACTAGAGATGCAGGAACTGGAATACCAGGTTTCTGTGAAACATTATGCGGGAAAATTACATTGTGCCTTAGCAGCAGACAGATCAGCCGACTCCTGCTTTTTGTCCTGATGATTTCGCTATTTTATGGCGAAAGTTTTTTTGCTGCCGCTTTTGATGTGCCTTCGATTGATACCCAGAAGTTTCCGATCACTATACATGGTGACTATCTCGAATATCGCACCAAGGCTGAGCAGGTTGTAACCAAGGGTAATGCGTTTATTTCGTATCAGGATATGAAGATAAGCGCCCAGAATATTCAGGCCAACACCAAATCTCAGGATATTTTTGCACAGGGAAATGTGGATTTCTGGAAAGGTTACGACCAGACGAAGGGCGACCTGATGGTTTACAACATGCTTAAGGGTGAGGGTTGGATGCGCGATGCCGTGATTATAAAGAACCGCAACTATTTCAGCGCGTCCGAAGTCTATGTCAGCCCGCTTCACAGCGTTGCCAAAGACGTCATGCAGACTACCTGTGACAATTTTGAGCACCCCCATTATCGCATTACTGCAGATTTAATTGATAGTTATCCGGAAAAATCGATGACCATGGAAAACCTGCGTCTTAAGTGGAAAGGGAAAAGCCTTTATAGTCGCGGCCGAGATTACAGCAAATATACGAAAAGCGAAAAGTTTTTTAACACCAAACAGGGCATGTCGCAGGTTGATGGTATCTACTTTAAGTTTTCGACTGACCTGGAAGTTACCAAAGCTGTTACCGGGCGGTTTAGCGCGGATATCTACGAGCTCCGTGGTAGTGGTTACGGTTTTAATGGAACCTGGAGCGCTGGTGATAGCAGTAACGGCTCGATTTACATGTATCATCTCGACGAAAGCAAGCGCAATCACAAGAATACTCAGATCAATCTGACTCATAACCATCGGCTTTCAGGCGGTGAGACGGTTAATACCAGTGTCAATTATTCTGGTGACCAATATACAGGTCAGGCTGAGAACCAGGATTTAACAGTGCAGATGAGCTATCGACCGGTATTCAGTTTTATGAACGTTTCAGTTACCGGCAACAAGTTTTTTGATCTTGATGGCGATAAATACACACTTGACAGTGGCTACCAGGTTCTTAATCGTTTGCCTGAAGTTAACTTCAGCTTTCCGGCATACACGACACCTGTAGTGCCTTTAACCGTCAATTTTTCTGGCATGTATGGTGCTTATGAAGAAGGTAATCTCAGCGACAAAAAAAATACTGAGAAAAAGGATTTCCGTTTCAACTTCACTGTACCTACTGTTCAGGTGCACGATCGCTTTGATCTGACACCCTCATACAATTTTCAAAAGAACTTTTACACAGGTGGTGTCGAACGCGAAAATGGCTCAACCATGGTGCGTGCTAATCATCGTTTCTCAAAAGTGTCTAACATGGAGTTTAACTATAACGTTTCTACTTCGAAGGGTAAATCGCCATTTCAGTTTGACTCATTCACCAGCACTGATGTAATCTCGACTCGTCTGCGGTTTGCTGAGAATTCGTGGACCCTGAACCCGATAAATTTTAACTACAACCGTGTCAGAAGCCGACTTGAACAGGTCTACTGGGATTACTCGCGCCGTTCAGTCGCAGATGCCTATCGCACCTGGGAATTCTTTCTGCGACGAGATTATGTGCCAGCTGATGTTTCGTTGTCAAAGATTGATTTGACGCGGCTTGTGCCTGGAAACTTCAACGCCAGATATCGCATGTCTTCAAATCTCTGGTCATTCGATACAAGTTTGACTTATCCGCACAAATACAAAAAGATCACCAACACTTCGTTTAATTACAGAGCTGTAATCAGGCCTCTATGGCAGATTACGACATCAGGTAACTACAATCATCTGACCGAAAAATTCAGCCCGCTTACCATAGGGCTAGTTCGCGACCTGCACTGCTGGGAAGCTCGTGCCGAGTATAATCACGAACGTCAGGAATTCTGGCTTGAGTTTTATCTGAAGGCCTACCCCGATGATACTGGTCGTTTCCGCTATGGTATGGAAGACAGCAAGCTCGAAGCTCGCCTTGCAGCCTATGATCAGATGACTCAACGCTACGAAAGCGGCTACTGACATTCTACGGTTGAAACTTCAGGTTTACCTGTGTATTATGATACATCCCGCTTGTCATAAGATACAGGAGACAATGTAGAATGAAGATATATGCAGGGTGTGATCACGGCGGTCTTTTGTTGAAAAAGACGCTGATCAGAAGACTTGTCGAACTTGGGCATCAGGTCGAAGATCTTGGCACCAATTCAGAAAACTCTTGTGATTATTCCGATTTTGCACATGCGGTTGCCTTAAAAATATTGGCTGATCCAGGCGCAAAAGGTATTTTAACCTGTGGTTCCGGTATCGGAATTTCGATTGCCGCAAATCGCCACGCCGGAATACGTGCCGCTCTTTGTCATAATTCACTTGAGGCTACCCTGGCTCGACAACACAACGACGCAAATGTTCTGGTCATGGGCGGGCGTCTGGTTGGCGAAGCTATGGCAGTTGATATCCTCGAAAAATTCTTTTCGACCAGTTTTGATGGCGGCCGCCACCAGGCTCGTATCGAAAAGATAGAAATAAACCCCGAAAGGCAGGCAAACTGATGGGAACCCTCACAGTTTTAGATCACCCACTAGTCAAACACAAAATTGCTCTGTTGCGCTCAAAACATACTGATGTGCAACTTTTCCGCCAGCTCATGCAGGAACTTTCGATGATGCTTGCCTACGAAGCAACCCGTAGCATTCCGGCCGAAAAAACAACTTGCGAAACCCCGTTGATGCAGGCAGAAGCATATATGATCTCTACCGAGAAACTTGCCATCATACCAATTCTTCGGGCTGGCCTGGGTATGGTAGATGGTCTGCTTTCTTTTATGCCAATGGCAAAAGTTGGTCATATAGGGCTTTATCGAGATCACGAAAGCCTTATGCCAGTTCAATATTATTGCAAACTTCCCGAAAACATCTCTGATATGGAAGTTTTTATCGTTGATCCGATGCTGGCTACCGGTGGTTCAGTCGCTAAAGCGATAGATATCGTAAAAGAGAAGGGTGCAAAACACATTAGATTTTTGTGTGTTGTTTCCTGCCCTGAAGGCGTAGACTGCCTCCAGAAAGCGCATCCTGACGTTGATATTTTCACTTGTGTACTTGACGAAAGGCTTAACGAGAAGGGTTATATTCTTCCGGGGCTTGGTGATGCTGGAGACAGGCTTTATGGAACCAAATAATATTGCAGCGCCAGATCACATTTCGCAACGTCCCGACTGGGATACCTATTTTCTGCGCATAGCTCAGCTGATAGCGCAGCGATCCACCTGTCTGCGTCGCCAGGTTGGCGCCGTGATAGTAAGAGAAAACCGACTTCTGGCAACAGGTTATAACGGCGCGCCAAACAATGTACCTCATTGTTTTCAGCTGCCAACCGGGTGTTTACGTGAATCGCAGAATATTCCTTCAGGTCAGAGACAAGAACTGTGCCGGGGTTTGCACGCTGAACAAAATGCTATATTGCAGGCTGCAGCTTTCGGTGTATCATTGAAGGGTGGCGATTGTTACTGCACCCACCAGCCCTGTGTAACCTGCGCCAAGATGCTTATTAACGCTGGAATCAAACGCGTGGTGTTTATGGGTGATTACCCCGACGAGCTTTCTGTCGAAATGCTCAAAGAAGGCAAGATTACGCTAGAAAGGTTAGATATAGGCTGATTCATGGCAAAAATCATCATCGAAGGCGGCAATAAGTTATCTGGCTCAATCAGTGTAAGCGGCGCTAAAAATGCGGCGCTACCGATTATGGCCGGGGTAATTTTAAGTAGTGAACCAGTTGAGCTTGCTAATGTTCCGGCGCTTAACGATGTAAACACCATGGATAAAGTGCTTCAGGCTCTAGGTGTTAAAGTCGAGAACGTTGGTAACAGTGTGTATCGATTTAATGCCTCAGGCCAGCTCGGTGACGAAGCACCTTATGAACTGGTTAAGAGTATGCGCGCCAGTTTTTTTGTAATGGGCCCTCTACTGGCACGCCTCAAGAAAGCAAGAATACCATTGCCGGGTGGGTGCGCAATTGGTGTGCGCCCGGTAAATATTCACCTCAAGGGATTCGAAGCTTTGGGTGCTACCGTTTCTATCGAGGGAGGCTGCGCAGTTGCAGTTGCCGATAAATTGCGTGGCAACAAAATCGTGCTTGATTTTCCATCGGTTGGTGCCACTGAGAATCTTATGATGGCAGCAACTTTGGCTGAAGGCCGTACTCAGATCGAAAACTCCGCTCAGGAGCCAGAAATTATCGATCTCGCCAACTTTCTCAATACAATTGGTGCAAAAATAAACGGTGCCGGCAGTCAGACGATAACAATAGAAGGCGTTGATAAGCTCGGTGGCGGCCGTTACAGCGTTATGCCGGACCGTGTCGAAGCTGGTACTTTTGCCGTAATGGGTGCCATGAACAAAGGCAATGTCAGAGTCGAGAACTGCGACCCCTCCCATTTACACGCATTGATCAACAAACTGTGCGAAATGGGTGTGGAAGTCAGTTATGACGAAAATTCGATCAGCGTACATGCCCCGTCGCGACTTAATGCTGTCGAAATCAAGACTTTGCCGTTTCCAGGGTTTGCTACCGACCTGCAGGCCCAGCTGATGGCAGCAATGTGCATCGCCAACGGAACTTCTTCGATTACCGAAACTATTTTCGAAAATCGTTTCATGCACGTGTCAGAACTTGCTCGTATGGGTGCCAGCATAACTATTCATGATCGCACTGCTGTTATTCATGGAGTCGAAATGCTTAAAGGTGCCCCGGTTTCAGCCACTGACCTGCGCGCTGGTGCTGCCATGGTGCTGGCCGGTCTGGTAGCTGAAGGACGCACCGAAATCAGTCAGGTATTCCATATTGATCGGGGTTATGAGAATCTCGTAGGCCGTGTGCGCAATCTGGGTGCAAACATAGAAAGAGTCGACGAGCCCGATCCAGCGACCGAAGAATAAAACAGGAGAGATCAGTATGCCGGGAGCCGAAAAAAACCGATTTAAGAATTTGATAGATGGTTTGAAAAGTGGCAATAGCGAAGAAAAGCTACTGTCAGTGTCTGCGCTAGGTATTCTGGGCATCAAACAGCATGCGGATCATCTCAAAGATCTGTTGTCTTCACCTGATCAGGAGATTGTTGACCAGGTGGTCAAGGCGCTGGGCCGCATAGGCAATCCGACTTCGGTAAAGCATATTGTTGAGTTTATCGTCACCGACAACGGCAAACTCGCTGAAACGGCTTTTACGGCTCTTAAAAGTTTTGACTTTTTGCCGGCAATCGACGTGGTAATCAAGGCATGCAGTAGTGATCAGCCGATAGTTATCCGCCGCCGCCTTCTCGAACTGCTGGCCAGCTATGATGATGTGCGGGTTGCTTCGTTAATGAATGAGATTCTCGGACAAACTCGTGACCCGGACCTGCTTACCGCCGCGGTTGGATATTTCGTGCGCCACCCCTCTGCCGAACGTCATACATCACTAAAAATGCTCTCTGGCAGCGACAACTGGTCAATATCGCTGATGGCCAATCTGGCTCTTTCACGTCTCAAAGACGAGGGGGCCAGCGCGCATGTCAGAAGACTGGTTAAATCAGCCAACGCTGAAGTGCGCCAGATTATTGCCGAAGCGCTGGTCAGTCAGCCTCTTATCGAAGATCGCAATATATTTCAGGCACTTTTCGAAGACGCCCGGCCTCGCATAAGGGAAATCGCCGTCGAAGGCCTTGCGCTGTTCGGATCTGATGAGCGCATAAGCATTCTCAGACGCTGCTTGTCTTTAGAATCAGACCATAAAATCAAGCTTCTGCTCCTCAAAAAAGCCGAAAAAGAAAAATCGACACTGCTCTACGAAGAGTTTTATAAACTGTTGCAGGTTTCTGATGACCAGATTCGCAATACCTCAATCAATGCTATTGCAGCTATGGGTGAAAGAATTGCCGATCGAATTATTATTGATTTTGATCGCATGCCTCTGGTTGTGCGCGAGCAGATGATTCTGGTGCTTGGTCAGATTGGCGGCGACAAGGTTGTAAAAATATTTAGAGAATGTCTTACTGCTAAAGAGCGCTGGCTGCGCATAAATGCTGTTGATGCATGTTCGCGTCTCGGCTCGGCCGAGCTTGATGGCGAGCTGATAAAAATTCTGCAAAACAGTGAAACCGATATATGGGTGCGAGCAACTGCAGTCTCGGCTCTTAGACGCTCCAAAAACAGTCAGGCCCTGGAAATTATCGCCACTCAGCTCAAACACGACGATGCCAGGGTTCGCGCCAACGCTGTCGAGGCTTTGAGCGAGCTGAAATGGCCAGATTTGCCCGTTGCCTGCAAAAAGCTGTTGCACGACCGTAACGACCGTGTGCGCGTCAATTCAGCAATTGCACTGTGGAAAAGCGGCAATCAGGAAGTCTTTGGCGAACTCGAAAAAATGGCGCGCGATCGCAGTCGTTGGGTTAGATCCTCAGCGGTATTTGCTCTCGGGCGCATTCACGATCACCAGGTTACTCCGATTTTGCTCAAAATGCTGCATGACTCGGAAGACATCGTTTATCGCAATGCCATCGAGGCACTTGCTGAACAGGGTGATCTCAGAGCCATGCTGCCACTTCTTAAAGAAACTCGTTCCACCCGACTCTCAGCTGAATTTTATGAACGCAGTCTCCAACGCTTTACTGGAAACATTCACAGCGACCAGAAATAGTTAATTTGAGACTGTCGGAATTATATAGACTTCAATAAAATTGCCTGTTTTACCGATATATAGACTACATATTAGATCGGTAAAACAGGAGCAAACATGTCGGCAGATCTGCTTGAGCAGTTTCTGAACTATCTTGCTATCGAAAAAGGTCTTAGACCGCGCTCTCTTGAAGCATACCAGCGCGATCTTCAGGACTGGATCGACTTTGCCGAAGCGAGACAACGCGCGATCACCAGCACCTCGATCGACAGCACGCTGAGCCTTTTTTTCGTGCACATGCATGATCTTGGACTCTCACCACGTTCGATGGCGCGAAAATCCTCGGCTATCAAAGGCTTTTACCGCTTTTTGCTGCGTGAAAACATTATTGCTGCCGATCCTACCGCTTTCCTTGAACGCCCACGCATCGGTCGACCCCTGCCCAAGGTGTTGAGTTTGCAGGAAGTCGAAAAAATGTTGCAGCAGCCAGATGTTTCAACGCCTTATGGCCAGCGCGACCGCGCTATTCTCGAAATTTTATACGCTACCGGCATTCGCGAATCAGAGCTTATTGATCTTAAACTCGGCAATCTCAATGCTGCCGCCGAATTTCTGAACGTAATCGGCAAGGGTGGTCGCGAACGTATTGTGCCAATTGGTCAGTTCGCCATCGCCGCCGTCAACGAATATATAAACAAAGGTCGCAATCAGATGCTTAAAGACATCAGCGAGCGAACTCTGTTTCTTAACCCCTATGGCAAGGCGATATCACGCATGGGTCTCTGGAAAATCATCAGAAAATACGCTCTGATGGCCGGAATTAATCGCGACGTATCACCCCATGTATTCAGACATTCCTGCGCGACTCACATGCTTGAAGGTGGTGCTGGTATTGTCGCAGTTCAAGAAATGCTCGGTCACGTAGATGTCTCTACAACCCAGATATATACACATCTGACCGGCAAGGATCTTAAAAATATTCATCGAAAGGCACATCCGCGCGGCAAATGATTAAAAATGCAACTAACAGCAGGTACGGGCGCATTGTAACAATGCGCATTCTGCTGTTTGCCATGATATTTCAGCTGTTTGCGCCAATTCAGGTTGCTGCAGTAATCATCAGCCCTGACGACGTGGTTGTCGACAGTAAGAAAGTTTCTTCCTCTCATTCAGGTACTACTGCATCAGCTACTCTTCCGATCGATGCCAAAAAGATTTCGGCTACCCATAAAAAGACGCTGAAATCAGCTAAAATTGGTCCTAATACTGTTGCCGTTGAAACAAAAGCAACAGCAAAAACCGCGCCGGTAACTTACCAGATTGTTCTGCCGCAAAAGCTCGCAGTTTCGGCAGATACTGTGGCCGTTAGCGAAACTGCTCTCAGTGCAGATTCTGTTGCTGTCGGCGCCAAACCAGCCCTGGTTTCCCCTGATGACATAGCAGTTGAAGGCTCTGCTATGCCCACTCAGTTCTCTGAGCCACAGCGCATTAAGACGCCGCCCGCCCAGATCGTTCAGTATGCCCGCACTTTCTGGGATGAAGCCGATGAGCAGATTACCAAGCGCAATATTAATATTTCCGGTACCAAGACTTTTGAAATGAAGAGAGCTGATGTCTCTGGCGATATCGGTCATTTTTCGAGTCAAAACTACGACTCTATACCAGGCTTTAAGCTGGATCAGAGTTTGCATCTCGAAGTCAGCGGCAATATTACCGAAACAGCGGAAGTTCACGCTGTTCTCGACGACAAAGACGACGAAGATCGCCGCTTTACCGTAAATATTGATGGGCCAGTCTGGAAATTTGTCATGGGTGACTTTCCGCTGGCGCTTGATGGCACCGAATTTGCGCTTTTCCGCAAGGAAGTGCGTGGAATCATGGCCCAAGGCGCTTTCCACGAACGTTTTCAATCAACCTTTCTGTTTTCGCAGTCAAAGGGGCAGGCCCGCCGCGAGCAGTTCAGGGGTGCTGGTCAGCAGCAGGAATTCAGAATGGCGGCCAGCCCGATCGTACAGAATTCCGAAAAGGTTATGATTGATGGCGTAGTAATCAGCCGTGGTACTGACTACTTCATCGATTACGAAGATGGTGTTATCAAATTTCTTCCACACATGCTGCCGCTCGAAATGACGCGCTGGGTCGTAGTTGAATATGAGGTTTCTGACAAGGATCTGGCCTTCAGCCGCAATTTGTTTGGCACTCGCCAGGTTTATCAGCACAACGAAACCAGTCATCTCGGCCTTACCTGGCTGCAGGAAGTTGACAGTTCTACGCCCAAGTCTGGTGCTGATGCCTCTGGAACCGCCACACCCATGCAGCATGATGTAATCTCGTTCGATACAAAATGGCAACTAACTCCGTCGGTGTCGATGAATGCCGAAACCGCAATGTCGCAACTTGACCCGAACCGTAACTCAGAAGCCACTGCTCAGGATAAAGCGCTGACCGGTCACGCGACCAGATTTGGTGTGACCGGAAAAACCGCACGCAGCGAAGGTGATGTTACCTATCGTCGCATTGACAACAAATTCAAGGTGGTCGGTCGTGAAGGCGGTGTGCTGGAACTAGGTGAGCGCGGGCTGGTCAACGATATCATGAGCGGTCGTGCTCGCCTAAGTTATAAATTTACCGGGACTTTAACCGGATTTGCCGATGCCGAGAAGTCAGAAACCAATCTTGATAACGATTTGGCACTACAGGCTGTCGATTTTAAAGACTATAACACTGGTTTTGTCTGGTTACCAAAAGCCGAAAATCGCTTTGAAGTGCGCGCTGGCAGGCAACAAGACCAGGAAACTGGCCCGACTCGTAGTGCTGATATGGTCAGAGATACCTCCACTGCAGTCTGGGATCGCAAATTTGGCAAACTTATTACGCAAAGCAAGCTCAATAAAACCGGATATACAGATGCGCTCAATCTTGCTTCTGATTCAGAAGTAATCGAAATGGGCTTTACCATGGGTGCTAAGGCTGACGAAACTTTTGCCTGGAACACCGGGATTTCTCGAGTGACCGTAGATGATGGCCTGGTTGAAAACAATTTCCGTTCGGAAACCCGCAACTACAACCTTGATCTCAGCTACGAACCAAACCGGGAGCTCAGCGCTCGCGGCCTGTTTCAGTGGCGCAGCGAAGACGATTATCTTGCAAATTCGCGGGCCAATACTGAAATTGCAGACTCTCAGATCCGCTATGAGCCAAACCGCGACCTGCGAACACAGCTTAAGTATAAGATCGAAAATACTTCAAAAGTTCTCAGAGATCCGTCGCTTGACCCACAAAAATATATTCTCCCGCCCAGTTTGCCAAACTCCGAGCAGGATAAGCTCGATATCGTCGGGACGTTCGAAAACCCGGTGCAAAAGACAACTGCGAACTTTATCACTGATTACCGCATCAATCGCTATCTGCAAGCCTATTTTGACTGGCGCCGCCGCGATCTTCTCGATCAGGCAACTGATGTCAAGGTTTCGAGTAATGATCGGCGCACCTGGGAACTACGCTACACACCTTTCGAAAAAATGATGCTCACTACCGAGTATGAGGAAGGCTTCAATCGCAATCACGAGCCACAAACCGAACTGCGCGATAGTATCAAGTCGATTCAGCTGCGCCATGAGTTTTCTGAAGGCTACATTCTCGATGCCACCTACGAAGAAAAAGACGAAAACGATGTATATATAGACACCAACGACATCTTTACCAAGACTAAGATACTTGGAGTGCAGCGCGTTTTCAGCCAGTCGGCTACGATGGAACTGGCTTTGCAGCAAAACAACATCAGTTCTTTTCAACCCTCTACCGAGTTCGAAAAGCGCCTTGCCGTCGTTCTTACGCCATTTTCACGCAATCAGCGCTACCGCTTTTTTGTCAACCACAAGGATATAAGTGCCAGTCAGAGCGGTACTAAATACGAAGCCGGCCTGAACTTTTCGCAGTTTATCGGCACCGACACCATCATCGATGGCGAAGTTAAAAAGGTGAATTCCTCTAAAACCCTGGTTGGCAATGGCTACGATGCCACCGTCTTCAACGCCAAAATGGTAGTAACCTTTTAGCAGTTGTCCACGTATTACTCGACTAGTCCGCACTAAGCCGCAAAGCCACTAAGAAATCAATATTAAAGCTGCATAACGCCATTATTATACCCAACTAACAAAAAGTCCTGACTATTCGTTAGTTGGGTAATAAAAAGTCGCAAGGTGTTTTGTGGCTTTTTGCGATCTGCTGAAAGACATGACGCTTTGAGTTATGTTACAATGTTACAAATAAGACAAATGGAGATGTTTATGGCAGCAGCAACCAAACGAGAGCGACTGACTATTGATCTGACACCGGAAGAGCATCGAAAAATCAAGTCTTATGCCGCATACCAGGGCAAGACGTTGAAAGAGTTTGTAATTGAAAGCATAAGAACAAAGATTGCCTTGGATTCAGAGCAGGAAGATTTGAAGATGCTGACCACCAAGCCGACTTCGGTTCTAATGGAACTGTGGGACAATGATAAAGACGCCGCCTATGACAAGCTTTAAAAAAGGCGAAATATATCTTTCGGAAATAGTCTTTACTGATGGAACCGCAACAAAAAAGCGGCCGATAGTAGTTGTCAGCGGCAAACACTTCAACGAAAAACGCGAAGAAGTTGTAGTTGCACCAATTACCAGTAATGTTATCCGTAAAATTTACGGTGATGTAACAATTAAACACTGGGAAGCAGCAGGATTACTGTTTCCGTCAGCGGTTACCGGCATCATTACCACGATAAAAAAGACAATGCTGGAAAAGAAAATTGGTCAGTTGGACAAAGAAGATCTGCTCAAAGTCGAAGAATGTTTGCGAAAGAACCTTGAGTTGCAGGATAACAGCGGAAAGAGCGCTGGAAAGGCATGATCTGCTGATCTTCGAACCGATCATAATTCAAAAATGATTTCGCGTTTCAGTGGATCTTTGGACGCAAGGGGAACGAAAAGCTCACTATCAGCCTGCTAAACGCAATTCTGCAACTTGACGATGACAGACGCATCGACACGCTGGAACTTCTAAATCCGTTCAATTTGCGCCAGTTCAGGAACGATAGGCTGACCGTTGTTGATGTGAAGGCTCGAGATTTCAGGGGCCGGTGGTATAACATTGAAGCTCAGGTTTATGAGCACGAGGCCTATATTGCACGAACCGTTTTTTATGTGGCGAAACTGTATTCAGGCCAGGCACGGGCTGGCGACGATTATACCCAGTTGAGTTCGGCTACCGGTATCTCCATTCTTGGTTTCAACCTTTTCGAGGGTTCCACTCTGGTGCATGAGGTGTTTGAATTCCGAAACCGTGACGGTGGACTGATTCTCGAAGATACTATGGCTTTGCATTACATTGATCTGACCAAATTCGATCCTGAGAAGCCCAGGTCGATGCGGACTCCATTCGAAAAATGGCTGCATGTGCCGAAATTATCTCAGGTTTACGGTATAATAAATACTGTAGTGCCGGAAGATATTTCACAGGATGAGGTTATTTTAATGGCCATAACCCAGCATCAACAACTTAATGCCAGCGAGAAAATGCGCCGCCGCATGGAAGAGCGCGAACTTGCCGCCGTTGATCTGGCAATAATCACGGGCGCCGTGCTGGAAAAAGGTATCACCATCGGCCACGCCAGGGGCAAAGCAGAGGGTAGAGCCGAAGGTAAGGCAGAGACAGTCGTGAGGCTTCAGTTACTCGGCGCCAGCAAAGAGATGATAATGCAGGCTACAGGTTTTTCCGAAGAAGAGCTGCAGGAAATCCTCGACAACCATCATCAGCACCGGTCATAATATTTGCCTCATATAAACAGAAATTGATTAATCTTGGCGCAGAATGCCTTGCCTGGTTGTTCCCTTTTGATACCGATCAGGCAGATATAGTGAGACCAGCTCAAGTTAAATCTGGCAGACATATGCTGAAAAAAATGATCAGGTAGAGCAATGAAAGATCTCTGCGGCGGTGCATGTCTGATGGCGAAACCGAGGAAGAAGCGCTGGAAAATGGACAGGATGCGTTTATTTCGTGGGTTTCAGCCAGAATAGATAAAGGAAAAAAGATTCCGGCGCCGACGACAAAACCAGTTGACTATGTTGCGGCAGATGTTTCCGGGCGCTTTTTGGCCAGACTTCCAAAGTATATTCATGCCAGACTGGTCAAGCGTGCGGAGCGGGAAAGTGTCAGCGTGAGTTGCAGAAGAGGAATGTGAATCCGAATGACAACTGGACTAAAATCTACAAACATATTGTTTTATGCCGAGATTCGCAAGAAGCTTGCATCATTGGCAGGTTGGAAGTAGTTTCCTGGCAACAAGTGAGGGTTTATATGAGATTTGGCACCATAGCGGTTTTAATCAGTTTTCTTTTGTGCTTAACAAATCTTTCCGGGCAGGACATAATAACAAAAACGCAGTTCTACGAGCTTGAAGCAGAGACAGAAAATTCAGTCATACAGAATATGCTTGCCAGTGTCTCTGCAAAGGTAGAGGGCAAAATACTTGGATTAACAGGCCCCGGCACCGTTGATGAAATAACGCAAAAGAATGCGCACCTTGTCCAGATAATCCTGCCAATTAAATTGATTAAATTGATAAAACTAACAAGCAGTAAGGAATTGAGCCCAAAAGCCGCTGTTTTTAATATTAAAATAATCGGACCCGACAAGAGTGGCACTTATGCGGCGTTAATGCGATTTTATTATTACGAGTATGAGAAAAAAAGGTATGCAACCAGATCAACTCATAAATTCACTGGTAAAAAAATTGAAAACCCAGTAGATCTGGAGGCAATTGAAAAATATATCACCAATGCTGTTTACAGATATCCTTTCAAACATTAAAAATTTGCAGCAAAGGGAAGTTTTCTACAGCAATGGGACAAGAGGCGGATATCCCGGGGTTTTTTGGGATCTGGGGCGCGGGTTGGTTTTTTTGCCTGCCGGCTATTTCTTCAGGCTTTTGAGGTTGATCGCGCATCTGGTCGAATGGAACCAGGACAAACGAACTGCGAAGAAAAACCGGAAAGAAAAAATCAGCCAAAAAGCTCTGAGTGGGATCCGGTTCTTGCTAAAGTCGCATGTCACCTTCTATTTTGTAAACAAGAAGCCAGTCTGGTCTTATGTGCAGTTCCCGATAGCCGAATTATATTCGGCTATCAGTGGGTGGTCTAGATATTTTTCCGGAACAGGCTTTCCTTCAATCAGCATGGAAAGTATTGGTTCAAGGTAAGAAGAAGCTGCTTTAAAATTTTCGAGGAGCTGAGTTCGAATCAGAGAGTTCGCAGTCGTGGCGACCTGATTTTAAAAGCGAAAATCAATGAGAAAGGAGAAATTAAGAGCTTTGCTGTATCTGAAATCCAATTGAAGCTAGAGAAACAGGCAAATTTCAGACGCAATTTACTAATTTTTCAAAATTTTCTTTCAACCTGGTTCATTAAAATCGAAATTTCAGATTTTTCGGAACGTTTAACAGGCCGAAAACTTCACAATCCCGTCCCCCAAAAATAGCAACGCTATTTTTGGGTATTCTCTGCTTTATCCTTTTACTGAGACTTTTCATTTATAATGTCTTGCATTTTTCTTTGAATATCGTCTTCGGTAACCTTATAGACAGGAAACTTCCTATTCTCGGGTTTGATATTGTTTTTTTCATAGAGTTCTTCTTGCTGCTTAACCAAGTTGGCATAAAACTCTTTTTGTCTTATTATCGCTTCTTCTCTAAGCTTTGCTTTAGCATCTGGTGAAAGAGTTTTTATGTAATCACTTGCCGACATATTCTTTGCCCATTCTATCATGCTGGCTTTAATCGCACTATTTGCCTTGCCAGCCATGTCGTTCTCATTTGCGTTTGGCGAGCTATCCATAACATTAGTTAGAGTCTTTTTTACATCTTTATTCTCTGGCAACACTATTTTATTGCTGGACGGAGTAGACACCTCGGTTTTTGGATTTTGATCCACATTTTGTGGGTTAGCTTCTACGAACTCTTGTTTTGCTACAGCTGATGGTGACGTATCAGAGTTCTCATTGTTAGAATTGCTGCTCTGAGCTGCTTCTTCTTCCTCTTTGGAGGTCGCTACTGATTGGGTATTCTGTGTGATTTCCGTTGCTGTGGTGGTTGTGCTGGTTATTTCTTCAGAGTTGGGGTTAACGACTACAACATTGGCCTCATTCGGTTGATTTGCTTCCACAGCGGCAGGAACTGTGGTGGCGGTGGCAATTGCAGCTGTTTCAGAGGCTACAACATTGTTGTCTGCAGTCTGTTTGTCGCCGCCAAAGATATTTTTAAAGCTATCCACAACACCCTTTATTGCTGGCATCGCCTGTTGGATGCCCTGCGCAATATTATTGATTATTTGTGTGATCTGAGTCGCGTCGCACCCAGTCATAAAAATTGAGCTGGTCAGAAGCATTATAATTACTATTATCTTGAGTGCTTTCATAAATAAGTCCTTTCAATTGACAATCTATTTTTCCTCGTTGCTAGTTTAACGTTTAACTGGAAACTAAAGTAACTGAATAAATTTTAACTGTTCACGTGGTTCTGACGCAAGCTTGTTTAAAAACGTTTTCGGGAGTTGGGCAGGTGCGAGGCGGCGAAGCTGCCGGAGCGTTGACCGGGGCAACAGGACGTGGGTTACGGTTTGGCAGTGTTTTCCCGACTTGTTTTCTCAAAAAAGTTTTCCCCATTTCCCTTTTCAATTGATTAATTATACGAGAACTAGTTGAAGGTCATAAAAAATCTGGAGTGTTAAAATATGCGTCTGGTAACCATTTGGGCAATGTTGTGTGTCTTTGTATTGTTGACAGCGTCAGAAGGAATATGCGCTGAGAGATTTCTTTACATAGTGTCCGGAAAATATCGTTTTGAAATTCATGCTTATGACGAGGCTGGTTTTGAACTATACAATCCCAAGGGAAAGCTTACTTTATCAGATAATAAAGCTGTTATTGATATTAAAACCAAGGGTTATCGGCCAACCAGCCTGGAGTTCCCATTAAATGAGAATGTTTATTGTTATTACGCCGAAATCGTTCTTCAAAACCCAGCAATTACTCTGGCCCTGGTAGATGAACAATTTAATCCCATCAAGGAATGCGTTTTCAATGAGGAACCTACAGAGCAATCAACTCTTGAAACCGAATTTGGGTTTACGGGCTATTTTCCGAGAGACGGGTTTAAGAAATTAACCGCACGCAACTTCCACCTTCATATTAACGGCAAGCATTTATATAATGAACCACCGCAAGTATACCTGTGTTTCTTTAAAGATCTCTGCTATTTTGAAGTGGTAGTCGATCGAACCAGATTGGATACCTTAAACAACAATCACTTCGAATTGATCGTCAGGAAGAAACCAAAATCAACCAAGGTCTCAGCAGCATATCTATGTAATCTTGCTGCGGATTATAGCCGAAACTTTGAGTTAGCAACTGCTGCCAGGAGCAATAAAAGTATTTTACGCCTTCAGAGGCGACTTGAGTCCAATGCTAATCAGCTGATTGAGTTTTTTGGCAGCATGGACGCTGGCGAACAAAGAGAAATACTAGGATATCTTTCTGTTGAAGGGGATCTCGCAAGATCGCTCAAAAGCATAATGGCATTTGCAGAACTTCACCGCTAAAATATCGCAATTAGAATTCCCCATTTTAGAATGATACTTATTTTCAATATCATATGGAAGAACCGAACCTCTGACTTTCAAGTTTGTTTAACAGAATCTCCTCTTTTGCATGAGCCGAACAGTTGAGTTCTCATCTGCTAACAAAGTTACAAGCTCGTGTGATTGATTAATTTGTTGTGGCACGCAGGCTGTTTGTAATACCATAGTCAACAGATGACTCAAGCCAGCAGTAACTTACGACCACAAACTTTTCTGACCAGCGCTAATTATCGCGCTGAAGGGCAGATTTCGCCCCTTTTTGGCTATGCGGTTCTTACGTTATTGTGGGCGGGCAGCTTTGGCCTGATGAGTATCGATATGAAGTTGCCACCACTGCTTGACCGGGTTCTTTTCGCCAGTCTGATCACATTTATGGCAGCCAGTGTCGGCTTTTTTCTTTTTCAAAGTTATGATCTTTCGATAACAACTCATTCAGTGAAGTGGGAAAGCCACATTATTCCGCGCCTTTGGATTGAGCGCTGGGAAGAACCGATTCAGAACTACAAAGGAATTTGCTTGCTGCAAACCACACCGGTGAGCGATTTCTGGCCCCCCAAATATGTTGCGGCCAGAGTGTTTTACCCAAAACGCATATCCAAAAAACACATGAGTGAGGGCGACCGCAGGTTTAATGCAAGAAAATTTATCATTGTCTACCTTAAACATTCATGTGATCGCAGCAAAGATGTGTGTCTGAAGAAATTCGATGCAGAAGCTGTCGACGAAGTAAAGAAATACTGCCTTTATGCCAGCGAAAAACTCAATCTTGTGATAGACAACTGATCGTCTTAGGCACCCCCTTTCAAGGAGACTCAAAATGAAAAGAATCATAGCAATTCTATTTGCCATTTTTCTCAGCGTTACCGCTTCTGCTGAATCAAAAAATCCTGGCAACCGCTACATGGAAGAATACAAAAAATATTTGACTGCCCAATGCCCAATTGAAAGCGATAACATCAAGAATTTTGTCTACTTTGCCCGCGATAGAGAAGCAATTCAGGAACATCCTTTCTTAAAATACCCAAGATTCGAAGGTGCACAAATAATGTATTCCTGGAAAGAATTGGAACCATCTGAAGGGCACTACGATTTTGCCATCATCAAGGATGACTATGATTACTTAAAATTGAAAGGTAAGAAGCTATTTATTCAGTTGCAGGACGCCACATTCAATCCAGATTACTATGGAGTTCCGGATTTCTTGAGAACAGCAAAATTTGATGATGGAGCTATTTATCAGCGTGATGACAATGGCAAACCCGAGGGCTGGACAGCCAAGCGCTGGAACAAAAATGTTCGAGAAAGTTTCGCAAAGCTGCTTAATGCTCTCGGCAAAGAATTTGACGGGAAAATTGAGGGGATAAACTTACAGGAGTCTGCCATCGGAGTCACCAGCGAATACGATAAATCGTTTTCTCCATCTATTTATGTGGAATCCCTGAAAGAAAATATGCTGGCCTTAAAGACAGCTTTTCCCCATTCTATTACTATGCAATACGCCAATTTCATGCCCGGAGAATGGTTGCCATGGGAAGATAAAGGATATTTAAAGGCAATTTATGAATATGGGGAAAAAATTGGAGTTGGCTTAGGTGCGCCCGACTTGATGATACGCAAAAAAGGCCAGCTAAACCATGCTCTGGCAATGATGCATGAGCACAACTACAGTGTGCCACTGGGAATAGCGGTACAGGATGGCAATTATCTGGGGCTAACAGACTCCAATCTCATAAAAAAAGATCGAGAAAACATAGTTCCGATGTTGCATGCCTTTGCCAAGGAATTTCTGAAAGTTCAATACATTTTCTGGGTAAACCAGGAGCCATACTTTGAAGAAGATGTTTTACCCTGTTTTATCTCACACGATAAGTAGCGAATTTTCTAAAATTGGTTTGTGTCGTCTGTGATACTATTTTGTAAATAGCATTTTGCCCTTGAGGAAACCTGATGAATGTGGCTGACAATCCCGAGTTGTGTGGGCTGATTGCCGTTGTTTTTGTCGTAGTGTTTATCTGGGCAAACCGCTGCTCAAAATGCGGAAAGCTTTTCACTACAAAGATCAGAAGTCGCACCAAAACCTCAGAAGGATACAGTCATTCCTGGGAAGTTGATGATAAGACGCAGCGGGCAAAAAGTGTTCGCAGCTACCGCTACAACTATAACGAAACCTACGCTTGCAGCAAATGTGGCCATGAATACAGCACTTCGACGTCGAGTCCGCGGGATCTTTCCTGCGGTTACTTTCTTTCCGAAGAATCTGGCAAGGCTAAGGCGAGGGGATGCTTTAACCCGCTGACCTGGTGGAGCTGGATTCCCGGTAAAAAGTTCTTGCTGACGCTGGTTTTCTTGTTTTTTGTCGGCCTGGTTGTTTTTGACTACGAGGTTTTATGGTATCCAACCCATCTAGAGACCTATCTGGACAACTATATTGAATATCTCGAAGATCCTTTTTCGCCCAGGGAAAACTGGCGGACCCAGCTTGAGGTTAAAGAAGGGCACTGGCAGACCCGCCGCTATATCCAGGAATATCAGGAAGTAGAGAGAGAAAACTGGGAAGAATACGTGCCAGAATCTGCAAAGATTATGGAAAAATCCACAAAAGACCGGCCAATGGAGGCGAATCCATACAGCATTAACAGTCTTGGCGGCCCAAAACCAGGCATCTGGGTTAAATATTTGACTGATCAATGGGTAACGATTGAGACTTTGACGGCCTCCGGTACTGGATTGCCGATTGTCTACCCCGGAGAAATCGTTACTGCGCCCGGTGAAAGCCAATATGGCGCGCGCAAGTCTGATTATACTTCTGTAAGTTTTTCTCTAACTTTTAGAGAGACTTCAAATGGCAGTTTAATCTCAACCGACAGTGTCGGCTACATCAGCATTCGTGATCTTGATAATACTTACCCGCGCGAAATAAGCGAGAACATATACAAGTTTTTTATGCAGAATACCGGTCTGTTGAAAGCCAGAATTAAACAATATAGTTTCAATTCAACCCCCAAAGTATATATCTACGTCGAAGAACCACTTTACTGAGTAGTTGTAATTCTTTGTTGATCGATGTTTGTCAGTGTAAAAAAAATATTTAAAAATAAATGTTGACATCAAATCCGTTTCGCGATAAACTAGGAAAGTTGAACGAACAGATCTTTGAAAATTGAAAAATAGAATCGGTGGCCGCAAGGCTGATGCTTCTGAGCTCCGGCAGGTTTCAGGCAGTTATCTCAAGATGGGTGCTGATGTCTGGTGACAGGCAAAACAACCCTGAAGGGAACAAATAACCTCGGGTAACGTGAAACTTAAGAAGAAGTATGAGTTGGAAGGCAAAAATTCCATGGGGGGAGGACTCCGCATCGACGGAGAAACCAACTACAGCAGCAGAAAAACTCTAAGAGGGCCTCAAACCCTGTAAGAGGAAGGATTTATCCAGGGCTGTTGTAGCCAGATACCCCGAAGGACAAAAGGTCATGAGAGTTGTAATCGCGATGCCGGGGTGAAACTTGGCAGCGTAGGAGACGCTCTGAACCGGGAGTAAAGCTTCAAGGTTTGACTGAATCTCAAGATGGGAACCAGCTGCTTGCAGCAGGGGGCCAGTTAGAGCCAGGGTCGGGTAGAACGTAAGTTCAGCGGCCAGGTAGTGGGAACTGCCAGTGATTTCTGGAAGAAAACCATGTAGAGACAGTAACAGCGTAGGAGCATGATAGCTGGAAACAGTTATCGATCGGATCAGTGTAAGACTCTGTAGATCAAGACCCTGCAAGTGCCAGTGGGGTGGAACAAACCCACAAGCTACCAAGGACGAAGTTCTGCTGAGAGGTTGAGAAAACCTGAGAGCGGAATGCGATAGGGCCGGAATCCTATCTGTCACGTCCTAGTTGTGAAGGCGCTAAGAGGGAAGAAACCTAGGAAGGCGTTGGCTTTATCCAGCCAATGAAGGTGTGTGTTGAACCTTGAAGTCGGCAGAAGCCCAGAAGAGGATAGAAAGACTCGGTTAACTCCAGTCCGGTGATTGTATCGACGGCCTCGAAGGCGATGAACGTCTGAGGCTTGGCGTAACCAAATATGCGTCATAGTGCAATTGCGTTAAAACTCTAGAAGGTATGTAACGACATGAAGGGGTGATCAGAAGCGGTGACGCGACTGATTAATCACTCACTGACAGGTCTTCAAGAAGGAAAACCGATTCTAATTTGTTCGTTCAATAAAAAACCCCCGGTTAAACGGGGGTTTTTTCTATTTCCGCGTATTCGAAGTCAAAAGCAGTTTTGCTGTATTATTCGAGCCCAAGCACGGAAATCTTCAGTCCTCAAGGTCGACCGAAACGTAGTCACCCTCCTGGAGATCACGATTTTTGAATTTTTCGCATGGCACATATATTTCCATCATTGCTTCAGGATCTTCCGGGTGCCTGATCACGACAACGACGATGCCAGCAGTGATACGATCTACAACCCCTCTTACCCGCCTTTTCTTTTTTGTTTCGCGGCCTCTCATGGTGTTTCCTCCCTGTCTTCTCTATATTAATTCTAATGATTTTTGGTCAAGGTGTCGTTGAGCCTGAACGCTTAAAGCTGATTTGCAATACAAGCTTCTTTACCTTAGCTCCTCTATCTGGTATAGTGCCTCAGTACAACAATGACAGCAGCCACAGGGGGAGGTTCCCGGTGAACAACAACAAGGAACAGGTCGTGATTACCGTACTCGGTGCCAACAATCCCGGTATTCTTGCCGGTATTACCCGCACCATTGCCGATTCAAACGTTAATGTAGAAGATGTCAGCCAGAAGATCATGCAGGATCTGTTTGCTCTGATGATGATGACAGACTTTTCTTCAGCTAACTGTAGCTTTGAGGAATTTCAAAATCGCATGCAGGCGATGGCCGATCAGCTACGCGTCAAAGTTTTTATACAACATGAAGATGTATTCAGGTATCAGCATCGACTTTGATGCTTGATGGCCGCCGCCCATGCTGGCGCGCGGATTGAACCGATGGAGGCAATAAATGCTTTTTTCGCTCGAAGAAGTCATCGAAACCATCAGCGCCGTAGGTGTCGAAACCTTTGATGTCCGCACGATTTCGTGTGGTATTAACATCCTGAGCTGTGCTGATTCAGACGTTCATAAATGTGCCGAAAAAGTTTACGAAAAGGTGGTTAGAGTCGCTCGCGATCTAGTGCCGACTGCTCGCACCCTTGAAAAGAAATTCGGTATTCCTATTGTTAACAAGCGTATCTCGGTAACGCCAGTTTCTCTGCTTGCAAATGCTTTTACCGAACCAACTGCGGTGCCTATTGCCGCAGCAATGGATAAAGCCGCCAAAGAACTAGGTGTCGACTATATCGCTGGATTTGGTGCGCTTGTGCAGAAAGGCTTTACGCGCGGCGACCAGATTCTGATTAATTCAATCCCTGATGCTCTTTGTACTACTGATCGAGTCTGCTCAAGCGTCAATATTGGCAGTTCCCAGGCTGGTATCAACATGGATGGCGTTTATCGCATGGCAGAAATCGTAAAGGAAGCTGCTGAGCGTTCACGCGACACAAACGGTCTGGCCTGCGCCAAGCTGGTAGTTTTTTGCAACGCCGTCGAAGATAATCCCTTTATCGCGGGTTCATTTCTTGGCGTCGGTGAAGCTGAAGCCATTCTTAACGTCGGCCTTTCGGGCCCTGGCGTGGTAAGAGCTGCGCTCGAACGTGCCGGTAACCTGTCTTTTGGTGAGCTTTCCGAGCTTATCAAAAAAGTCAGCTTTAAAATTACCCGCACCGGCGAATTGATCGGACGTGAAGCTTCCCGTATTATGGGTATTCCGTTTGGCATTATCGACCTGTCTCTCGCACCAACCCCGGCTAAAGGCGATTCAATTTCTGATATTCTTGAACTCATGGGCCTCGAACGTACTGGCTGCCACGGCACTACCGCTGCGCTCGCCATGCTCAATGATGCCGTTAAAAAAGGCGGCATGATGGCGGCAACCTATGCTGGCGGCCTGAGTGGCGCTTTTATTCCGGTTACCGAAGACGATGGCATGTGTCGAGCTATTGTCGATGGCGCCTTGAATATTCAAAAACTCGAAGCCATGACCTGCGTATGCTCAGTTGGGCTCGATATGGTCGCAATTCCCGGCGATACTTCGATCGATGTTATCGCCGGCATTATCGCCGATGAGGCCGCAATCGGCATGATCAACCACAAGACCACCGCCTGTCGCCTGATTCCGGTACCTGGCATGAAAGCCGGTGATATCGTAGATTTTGGCGGTTTGCTCGGCAAAGGTCCGGTAATGGAAGTCGGCCGCTTCTCACCTTCGGTGTTTGTGCGCCGTGGCGGCCGTATACCGGCTCCGGTTCACAGCATGAAAAATTGAGTCAAATGTCATTGCTCGGAATGACGCGGCAATCTCGATGACTGTGTGATACCCGGCCCTGAAAGCTTAACACGCTTTCAGGGCTTTTCAATAGAGGCCAGATACCCGATTGGTTTTAATAATATAAAATGCAGACTGACAAGGAAAAGGCACTAAGACTGGCAATCTCTGCTGTTTTTGCTATTCTGATATTTCTGCCGCTTGTGTTTGTCTGTTCAGATCTTGCCAGGCTCGCTACGCTCAAATACGAGCATCAGCTCACGACCCTCGAACAACAGCTCAAAGTCGAACTTGGCTCATTCAGAGAAAACCTGATTCCAAGGTTTTACCTTGAAAATCTCATCAAAGCCAGCGAAACCCATATTGGTCTGACTGCCGAGACGCACCAGCGTCCTGTTTTTGCGCGTGGCGTCGATCCGCAACTGATAACTGCAAATACCATCAGCCAGCTTCGCCAGTTTTATAAGGATAAAGCAGGGATTGAGCCCTTAATGGTATTGGCTTTTGGTGTTGACTACGAAAAAATCTGGTCGTGGTTCCGCGACGACTTCCCTAACCTGGTCAGTGATGAGAAGAGCAGAATTGAGATTCTACTGGCCTGTTTTGCATCTAATTTTCAAGCGTTTACACCGGTAATTGCAGGGAACTCTTTTGATGTCCGCCTCAAAGAACTGATTAGTGACGATGGTAGGGAGCTACAACGGTTTTATCGAGATATTTTTTATGATTATTTCTCTGACATGACCTATGTACCACTACATCAAGGTTCTGCATATGATATGGCCATTAAAAGATACAACAGTCGCTTGCTTTTTGCTTACAACCGCGTGATTAAAGACGGTAATATGGTTTTTGGCGGCTATTTCGTGGTTTTCACCAGCAATCAGCTCAAAATTGCCAACCTTCTCGCTGCTGCCCGTGTTCCTCTGAACCAGACTTTTGTGCGCAGTTATCCGGCACAGACTGAGGGTGCAATAAACCAGATTCAGGTCGTCGATGACTACATGTTTTTGAGTTCACTGATTCCGACTGAGCTGGCTGGCTATAACACATTGGCACCAGTTCCGCAGAAACTGCCGCGCTATATGGCTGTTTCAGCGCCTATTCATGATTTAAAGGGAAACTACCGGCGAACTCTGTGCCTGCTCGCATCTGTCGTGCGCCTTGTCGTTCTGGCGATTTTAGCCATGTCGGTGTATTTCGTTCTTTTCGGGTTTCCACCAGTTTTCAGACTACGCGCGCGCATGCTGGCAGCCATGGCGATTGTCCTGTTGCTTCCCTATGTGATTCTTGGCTATTTTTGTCTCACCATTCTCGATAATATTCAGGGGCTTTCTGAGCACGAACTTCGCGTTGAAGCGAACGGTCTGATGTACAGATTACAGAGCTATTATACTGACCAGAAATTGCAGATTATGCTGCAATTGCTTAAAGCCAAAGCTCGGCTGATCAAGTCCGTAGATGATGATCCAGACAGTATCATGCGGCTGCCATCGCATGATATTCTGCCGCCAGCCAGCCTTATTGATCTGAATTTCTTTCGCGATGATGGTATCACAAGAGGGATTCACAACAGGCATAGAGAATCAACCGATTCTTCAAGTGTTTATAGTTATATGTCAGTAAAATATCTCGATAATCTGGGCGTTCTGGACAAACAGCGTTCGAAAGTAAGAAGCCTGCTCGAACAATCCATGTTTGCCGACGGTATGATGGAATCCATTCGTCAGAACTATGCCGAACATTACTCTCTGGTTAACGAAGCCTTTGAAACCAAAGACCTGGCAAAAATGGACGATTTTTCGCGCATGTTCTATTACCTGATCCCGACTGTAAAAAGGCCCGGAAACCCGGTTCGTGTTCTGGTAATGAGTAATGTCAATGATTCCGACTACATACTTATCAAACCTTATGAATTTTTGCCAGGAATGTTCTCACAAACCACAACGCTGGGTCAGCATGAATTTGCCATGGGGCAGCGCCGTATTGATGATATGATTTTGCGCTGGTGGCCGATTTCTATCAGCCTTGACTCCAGGATTAAAAGGCTTCTGCTGATTGCTGCCGGCAATCGCGAGAACGGTTTTCAGTCAGAGCAGAAAAATCAAATATCCACTTACCAGCAATATCGTTTTAACAAAAACGAACCGATTGTGTTTGCCGGAATTTCAACGGCTTCACCAGATCAGCTGCTGAAATTTTTTGTGCAGGGTTTTCCATTTTTGCTGTTGGTTATAGCTCTGATTAGCCTGTTTTTGTCTGGTGACATACTTGCCGCACTCTTTATTGCTCCTGTTAGAGGCTTTCATAAGGCTACCCGGCAGATAGGTGCCGGTAACTACCAGCTGGCGGTAAACATCGAAAAAACCGACGAGTTCTCCCTGCTTGCCGACTCTTTTAACCGCATGGCACTTGGTCTGGCGCAGCGCGAAAAGATGCGGCGTTTTGTTTCTGAGAATCTATATGAACAGCTGGGCAGTCAGATAACCGATACCGCTCCCCGTGTGTCACAGGTTACCCTGCTGGCCAGTGATATTCGCAGCTTTACCACGCTTAGCGAAAAATATGAACCGCAGCAGATTGTCAGTCTGCTCAACGACTATTTTACCGAAATGGAAACTGCGATAACCTCCTGCGGTGGCTTTATTGAGCGCCTGGTTGGTGATGCGGTGGTGGCGGTTTTTTATCAGGAAGCAACTAACAGCAGTGAACAGCGTGCGGCGCAGGCGGCGCTGCGCATGCGCGCGCGCCTTGTCCGCCTCAACCAGGAGCGTGCCGAATCCGGTTTGTTTACAATTGAAAATGGCATAGGTATAGCCACTGGTCAGGCGTTCTCAGGTATGGCCGGCGAAGAATCCGGTCGCCGCGTGTTTTCGGTTATTGGCGAAGTAGCCAGGCTTGCCGAGAAGCTCGAAGCCGCCAGCAGGTTTGTGAACTCGCGGATCCTGCTCTGTCCGCAGTCAGCAGCGGCTCTGGATAAGAATTTCAAAGTAATCACTGCCAGCGAAAAATGTGACTTTGTCGCGCTAGAACTGGTTTCTTGCGAGGTCGATCATGTCTGAGCAGAATATTGTAATCAGACGTCGGGTCAGTGCAGTCACTCTGCTGGCAACCTGGGTCATGGTTTTCATTCTTCCCGCTTTCCTTGTCTATCTGAGTTTAGATTATCTGTTCAATCTGACTCTGATTGCAGGAAAACGCGCGGCTACCGCCAGCATGACTAACGAAATGGACAGTTTCCGGCGCGATCTTGAAATGACCAGCTTTCTGCAGCGCCAGCTCGAAAATTACTTTGCCGGCCTGACAATGGTGCCTGACTGGCAAAATCCGGGGGATGCCATGAACAGGCTGACTTCAGCGACTGGTTTGCATCCAGTCGGTCTGATCACCCATTCTGCTGATACTCTTGAGATTGACTATCACATGGAAGGCGTTCTGGCATCTGAGGTCAAAACCCTTTCGCGCAATTTGATGCGGCGCTATCTGGTTACGCTCAATCAACAGCACACCCACCATTTTCACAGCTCACAGGCCGAGGCTTCAACCCAGGCATTGTTTCGCTTCGTTGATCCGACCAGAGCCAAAAAAGATGCCGATCTGTTTTTTCGTCGAATTTTCGGGCTGATCAGCGAAGTGCCGATTCTGCCACTGCGTGTCACCAAATCAATTTCTTCACGTCTCGGCGGTGCAGTATATTTTTATTATCACCCATTTATCAGCGTAAAAGCTGGTGAAAGACTGATAACAGGTGGACAGCTCCTTATTTTGCGTGGTTCCGACATTCCGTGGGAAAAGGCGGCGCGCTCAGCTACCTGCAATGCTTCGACTGGCATGCAGCGAAGTTTTGCAGCTTTCGAACATTCAATGTGGGAAAGCGGGCAAAGTCTGCAGGAAATAGCCACCAGGTTTTACGAAGACAAAACTGGTTACCATTTTGTTTCTACTCTGTCGCAGTGTAGTCTCGTCGATCTGATTCAGGGCGGTTCGCTGATTCCATACCGGCTACAGCAGGTTGTCACAAAAATGCCACTGCTTAAGGTTTCGATGCCCTGGTCAGAGCTGCAGCACCCGTTGCTGCCATGGTTGAAACACATAATTTTTGCGCTCAGACTATATATGTTGTTTGGCGCTTTGCTGGTGCTGCGTTTTTTCTTTTTCGGCATTGAGTTTCGAGCTGGTATTGGTGCCAAGGTAGTAATCGGAACTGTCTTTATTCTGCTGCTGCCAATTACTCTTCTGGTTGTCGGGTTTGTTACCTGGCAGCAGTTTCACCAGGTTTATGACTGGTATGAAGCCGAAACCAGACATCAACAGGTTTTTGCTGATTTCAGTAACAGATTTAATGCTTATCTGGCAACTTTGCAGCAACAGACATTTGATCTTTCCGTTGCCACAAAAAAGCTTTGTTTGCGCAACGACAAAAATGATTTCGGCGATCTTTTTGCCAACTGGCTAAAAACCTCGATTGCTGTTGATATTTCCTTAGATAGACCGTTAAAAGAGTCTATAAAAGTAAAATCAACAACTCAGCATAGCCCTGAACTGCCGGAAGAGGAATCAACCAGAAGACTTTCTGCCTCCTTGATTATTAACGCTTTTGATGCTGCCGACAACTTTAATAAAGTGTTTAACGATAGTGATAAGAGGAGCATAAATTCAGTTGAACCCAGTTTTATCAACGAAATGATTGCACGCTGGGGAAAGCTTTATATGTTCTCCAGCTTTAATATTGGCAGTCGTTTTTCGTCAGTTTATATCCACAAGCCCGGCAAAAACAGCCCAATGGCTATTCTAACTCTCAAATTCAACAACGAGACCATTCTGCGCGATTTTGTCACTCGCAGTTTCAAGTTGTTCAACAACTTTGCCGATATCGACTGTCAGTATTTTTTGATTCGAAAAGATTCAGGGGCATTGCGTTTTTACAATCTGTCTGATGAAAGTGAAATAGTCGATCCCAGACAGATTGCACGCTTAAATCTGGCAGTTACTTCCGGGCAATGCACGCATCGCCTTAATAATCGGGATCTTGTGCATTATTTTGCGATGAGTGAGTATCCTCTGGTTCTTTTTGCTCGCAGCAATAATGTTGCCGGCCGGCACGCTAACCCATGGTTTATCTCTCTGTTGATGCTTTATGCTCTGCTGCTGCTGCTGTTTATTTTTCTAGTGTTCATGCTGATTTATCTGCGACCGATCCGTGAGTTTATCAGGGTAACCGAAGCGGTGGCGGCCGGAGACTATCAACAGAAGGTTGCATTGACGCAGACTGACGAATTCGGCGATCTAAAAACCACCTTTGACGAAATGATTCAAGGCCTTGAACAGCGGCGCCGCCTTTCACATTTCGTTTCGAGCGAAGTAATAAAGGCCGTCGAGTCTGATTCAGAAGAGAGCATGGCAGTTGGCGGCGAGCGTATCGAAGCCACTGTTACCTTTGTGCAGCTCGAAAAACTGCAGCATTTTGCTTCTGATGCAACGGCCGAAGAGATTTTTGCGATTCTCGACGAATTTATCGCCGTTGCAGATAACTGCGCCAGTCTGCACGGTGGTGTTGTCGATAAACTCATCGAAGACACCCTGATGCTGGTATTCAGAGCCAGTCCTGAACGCCAGGACCATGCAGTTGCAGCCAGCACTGCCGTGCTTTCACTTGCTGAAATTATGCGGTCTCGTGGTCTGCGCATCTGCGCCGGCATTGCCAGCGGTATTGTTGTCTCAGGCCGTATTGGCTCACGTCTCGGCAAACTGGATTTTACCGTTATCGGCGACACGGTTAACCTTGCTGCTCGTCTCAAAGCTGAAGCCAAAAAGGCTGTTAACACCGGCATCATCATCTCGCCCGGCGCTATCCGCATTTTAAAAGGTCGCGCCCGCGTAACCTTTATCGAACGCACCGAGATTAAGGGAAAGAGCCGCGAATACCCGCTCTACGAACTCACCGCCTTGCGTCAGTAAACAGCGATTGTAACTAATCATCTGCAGGTGAAATCGTATATACAAGGGCGCAGGCAGGTTTCTCATGAGCGCAAACTTCGAGCCAGGCAGCTTTGACGCAATCACGACTGCTTCAACCTCAAAACTCCTTCTGGTGAGAGTTGTAGCGAATGAGATTCTGCCGAGAGCCCGGCATAAGCAGTGTCCAAACTAATTAGCCGTAATCCAACCTCTGGAGACTAAAATCAATTCAAAACTGGGTTTTTGTCTGAGCTGATCAATTTTGATTGCAGCGTGGTTCAGGAGTGCATACAATTAAACCGCAGACTAACGATCCGTGGAAGGTTGTTGCATTAGCTCAGGAGGCATTCATAATGAAATTTCCAGAGGGATTTATCTGGGGGGCGGCGACCGCAAGCTGTCAGATTGAAGGAGCAGCGCAGGCCGATGGCAAAGGGCCTTCGATCTGGGATTCGTTCTGTAAAAAGCCAGGAGTGATAGCTGACGCGTCAACACCAGAACACGCTGGCGATCACTACAATTTGTTTCGTGATGATGTCGCTTTGATGAAACAAATCGGAATTCAGGCTTACCGGTTCTCGATTTCATGGCCGCGCGTCCTGCCAGATGGCACTGGTCGCGTGAATGAAGCCGGTATCAGCTTTTATGAAAACCTTGTCGACAGTCTTCTCTGTCACAACATTCAGCCCTGGGTGACACTTTTCCACTGGGATTATCCCCAGGCTTTGTATGATCGGGGCGGCTGGCTCAATGAGCAAAGCTCCGACTGGTTCGAGAGTTACGTGCGTCTGATCGTTGATCGTTTGTCAGACCGGGTTACCCACTGGATAACTCTCAACGAACCCCAGGTTTACATTGAATACGGCCATAAAACCGGTATTCACGCGCCTGGTCTGAATCTTGCCTTTACCGACATTCTTAAAATCTGCCACAATAGCCTGCTGGCGCACGGAAAAGCAGTAAAGACAATTCGCGAGCACGCAAAAAAAACTCCCATAATCGGAGTTGCACCAGTCGGAATCATCGGCGTTCCGCTCCAGGAAAACCCTGAGAATATTGATGCCGCGCGCAGCACAACTTTTGGCATAAAACCAGATTCATGCTGGAACAATATCTGGTTCGGCGATCCCATGGTTCTCGGCCATTACCCGGAAGACGGTCTGCGGCTTTATGGCGATCTGATGCCGGACTTTCCAGCCTCCGATCTCGAACTGATCAAACAACCCCTCGATTTTTACGGCACCAACATTTACACAGCTGATCTGATAAAAGCGGAAAAACACGATTCATGGGCTTTGCCAAATCCACCGCAAGTCGTTAATCCTCCCGCCGGAATGCCTCGCTCTGCCATGGATTGGCCAGTGGTGCCGGAATCGCTATACTGGGGCACACGTTTTTTGTATGAACGCTATAAACTGCCGGTTGTCATCACCGAAAATGGTATGGCAAGCCATGACTGGCCCTGTCTTGACGGTCAGGTACATGATTCTTATCGCATTGATTACACGACACGTTATCTTAACCAGATACGTCGGGCCTGCCGCGAAGGAATTGCCTGCCCGGGCTACTTTCACTGGTCTCTGCTCGATAATTTTGAGTGGGCGTTTGGCTATAGCCGACGTTTTGGTCTGATCTACATCGATTACCAGACGCAAAAGCGCATATTAAAAGACAGCGCCCTCTGGTATGCCGATGTAATAAAGTCTAACGGTGCTGGACTGGGTCTACGGGAAAAAGCTTGAAACCAGTTTTTCGCTGGAGGCGTTATAAACGGTATTCACGACATTGTTGGTTGTCTCGCTGACTGCTGTTCTACCGAATTTATTCACGTAATTCAGCATGTCATTCGATGTGTCCTGCGGCAGAACGTTGCTGATGATGGCCTGGTTAACCTGACTGGTGTATTCGCCGAGGAGATTTCTTTTAATCATATCCGGGATATTGGTAACCAGCTTTTTCATTTCAGCAGAAAACGCAACCTTGCCTTCGGGGTCATATTTATAGCGGGCCAGACCGTTGGCATAAGCCTCTGCGGTTAAAACGCTGGCCCAGTTATTGCCGTATTCGGTCAGCATTTGTTTTTCAGCAGTAGCAATAATTGACGGCATCTGTCGTTCAACTTCGCTCCATCTGACATTCTGCGACTTGAGGTCATAAACTCTTTTTTCAACCAGTGCGGCCTTGTATTGGGAAGGACTTATTGCTGCAGTCCTGTCGTTAAGAAGTCTGGCTTCCTCTGGCGAAAGTTCAAGTTTGCCGCTTTTATACTGACGGCGAGTTTCCAGCAGTTTTTCATAGCTTTCAGTTCTCTTGCTGCTGTTCTCATACTTATCAAGATAAGTTTTTTGTATTGCCAGGCCGGCCAGCTGACTCAGCTTTTCATCAGAGGCATTGGCCAGCTCAGGATTTGTGGCCTGCAGCACTTTTTTCATTGCGTTAAGATGAGCCTCACCTCCACGCAGTCTGCCAAGTTCAAGCATCTGATTGAGCTTCGCATCACGCTCATAAGTTGCATTGACTTCACTTTTAGTAGCAATATTTTTCGGCAGCGCATCAGATTGTTGAGCAGTCAAAGATTGCTGCAGCCATTCGCTTCTTGCCTGGTTGACCAGCTTATTGTGGCTGGCCACAGCGCGGGCAAAGGTGGCCGGAGTTTTGTATTTAAGAGGGTTAGGAACATTCCCCTTTAATTCTTCGTATTTTTGCTGCAGCTTATTGGCTTTCTGCCATTCAGGGTTCTTTTCACGATAAAGGTTTTCAACTGCGGCTTTTTTGGCTCTGGGCCCGTCATAGACGTTGTATTTTATCGCATCAACTGTCAGTCGGGCTGATTGAACTGCAAAATTGTTCATCATTGTATCGAAACCAGCTTTGGTTGCATCGATCGTATCTCTTTTTTCGGCTTTTTCGGCAATCATCTTTTCGTAATAATCGTGTATGGGCGAGCCTTTATTGTAGCGACTCTGTTCTTTGCGCAACTTGTCGATATCACTGCTGATAAAGGATTTTTCCAGTGCGGCACCGGCCATACCGCTGCCGAAATTGACGGGCAGGGTTGAAAACAGACTGGAAAGGCTTTTTCCCCTGACCACAGAGCCAAACAGCTTAACCGAGGCCTGATCTGACCAACGCCCGAAAGTACTGTTATAAGCCCGGTCAGAAATTACTGATCCGGCAAAACCTGAGATGGCAGCTGCAATTCCAGCTCGCTTCAAATCTTTAACGGCATCTTCCTTGCTGTACATTTCGCCCTTCATCATCTCAACCTCTGATTTGAGGCGGTCAAGTTCTTCAACTTCGGCTTCGGTAAAGGGCGTTTCGCTGCTGAAGCGTGACTGCAGAATTTCATCGATTCTTGCTTCGTTGGCTTCGATTTTTTCCGGGTATTTAAAATAATATTTTGCCCAGACATTTTTGACCGCGCCGCCAACCTGGCTTGAAACTGCGCGTCCGGCAAAGGTAATTACCGCCTGCGACAGTGCCACCTTGGCGATAGCGTTTCCAATCGTTGGACCGACCATACCAAAAAGTCCGCCGGTGGCAAGATTAAATGGTGCCATAACGGCCTCTACAGCAGCCTGAACCGTAACATCGCGCCAGATTTTGGCTTCTTCCTTTTTTACCGTGCGATATTTTGCGTTCATACGCTTTTCGTAAGCATAAGTCATAGTGCCGGCAAGAGCAGCACCAGTGACAATTCCGCCAATAATCATGGCTAACGGAGAAAGTGGGGCAAGTATGGCGGTGGCGATAACCACGCCCATGGTCGGTAACAATGATTTGCCGATGGTCCAGGCGATTCTTTCCCATAACGGCATCTCGCCTGGAAGGCTGTTTCCGCCAAGCAGGCGCAGACCATTCTGGATGATTTTCGCATTGAACAGCTTGAAGCTTTGCCAGAAATTTTTTGAATGCTCTGCTTCTGAAGCAGCTTCAGCAATCTGGGTTGAGGCTGTTTCAACTGCCGGTGTGGCGGCCACCTGCCCTGTTTCACCGGCAATTACAGCAGTAGAGGGCTGAATATTTTGAGCCGGGCTGGTATTGAAACCTGCGCTTTTCTGATATGCCTCTTTGGCTGCCAGATAAGCATCAAGTTTATGGTTAATCTCATCTAGTGGAGCCTGAGATTGAACTGCAGCAACATATTCGCTGTAGGCGTTCTGGTAACCGGCAGAACTTAAGGAAACACCGTCCTGGCCAGCAAAGACCGGCACAACACATTGTGCCAGCATTGAGAAAACCAAAGCCCATGTTAGTAATAATCTACGATTCATTTGTTTAGTATAATGATTGGTACAAATCTGTCAATCAACAGTCATGCGGACAGCAGCCTTTCATGAAGACAGATTGGCCGGCTAAATCAAATCTAACAATTCTTAACGGTGCGTATGAGGAGTACATATTGAAAATTGGATGGCATGAAAATGCTATACAAATCAAACAGCTTATTGAAGCTTCGACTTACAGCTTTGTTGCCAAGACTCCTGGCATCCCCAGTTGCGCCTCCCGCGATCTCGGAACCGAGGTCGGCGGTCGTCGCGTTTGAAGGCATTTTAGATCCCCCTCCCGCCCAGGGCTACGCCAAATTTTAAACAAAGTCCGGGCGGTTGGCCAGTCGGCTCTGCCGTCTGACCACGGTGATTCATAAACACGAGCAAGTGTCGGGAATGCCATGGGTGGCAAATTCCCGAACGCGCCCCCAGGTGGATCCAATACATTATAAGAGTGGCTTTAAGATTTTGTTTGCGCTATTCGCGAATAGCGAATATAATATTATTATGCTGAAACCACAAGATATTGTAATCGTTCTGAAACTGGTCGCAAAAAACGCGGCTGCTTTGCCTTGGAACTTTGCGTCACTTGCCAAAGAGCTTTTTATGAGTTCTTCTGAAGTTCATGCCGGCTTTAAAAGAGCCGTAAAAGCGCAGCTAATCCACCCGCAAACTCGCGAGCCCAACATTAATGCATTGTCAGAGTTCATTGTACATGGCTTGCGTTACGTCTACCCTGCCGAGCGCGGCGAAATGACACGAGGCCTCCCGACTGCGCATTCATTTGGTCCGCTAAAAGAGCTTCTGGTTGATAATCAGGATATTCCGCCTGTCTGGCCTTATGCAAAGGGAAATACATGGGGGCAATCGTTTTTGCCGCTGTATAAATCCGTTCCCAGGGCTGCAGAATCAGATCCATGTCTTTATGAATTATTGGCATTGGTCGATGCTGTCAGAGGTGGCCGGGCCAGAGAAAGAAATCTGGCTGTTAAGGCATTGCAACAAAGATTGGGCGTTAACCAATGACATTATCTGTAAATGAACAAATGCTGCTTAAAGTGGCCGAAGGTCTCCCGCCGGAATTGAGAAATCAGGTCGTATTTATTGGCGGTTCTGTGGTTTCTCTTTTGATCACCGAAACCGCATTCGGCGGCATCAGACCGACAAAAGATGTGGATTTAATCATTGAAACATCGAACCGAAGTGGTTTTCACCGCTTTGAAGAGTCTTTAAGAAAGGCTGGCTTTCATCAGATCCTCGATGACGACCCGCCAATCATCTGCCGCTGGCGGATTAATTCAGTTGTTGTCGATGTTATGCCTTGTGATGCGGCTATTTTGGGCTTTTCAAACAAATGGTATAAAGCATCCGTTAAAAATTACAATATTATTAACCTGGAAGGCACTGAAATCAAAGTTGTTAACGCCCCATATTTTTTGGCCACCAAGGTCGAGGCCTTTCTCGGACGAGGTAATAATGACTTTATGGGCAGTCATGATCTGGAAGATATCATTACGATTCTGGATGGCCGTTCAGAAATTGTTGCAGAGATCAAAGCAGCAGAAACAAAACTTCAGGCCTATCTGGGAAAAATCTTTCAGATTTGGCTGCAAAACAGAGATTTCAGAAATGCTTTGCCGGGCATGTTAGCTCCAGATTCCGCCAGTCAGGCCAGACTCCAGATTGTTATATCCAGACTAACAGAAGTTTCGCAAATGTAAGAATACACACAGACAATAGCACCAGGAGGTCTTATGAGCGACACTAAAAAATCAAAAACCGGTTCAAGCAGTTGTAGACCGCGTAGTCAGCAAAGTCGTTGTTGCCTTTATTCGGCACCCAGACGCCGCCGAAGATGAACCGGATGTTTTCAAAGAGATTTACATTCCGGGTGAGCGCCCCAAGAAGGCGACATCATACCGATAGACCTGGAAAAATCAGACGTAATCACAGGCAACATCGGCTATACAATCTACTGCCAGGTTCTGTTTATGATTTCTTTTGCCAATGCTGTAGACGAGGCAACATTCAAATATCAGGAAAAGCACACCATGTCAGGCCTGTATAACGATCCGGCTGACATCGAGGCAATCCTCAAAGCCCGCCGGAAATTCTGGGAAGAGTGCAACAAAGACAAAGCCCGGCTCGAAAAGAAGAACCCGGAAAAGATCGTTTACTTCTCGAAGTCATCCTACTTATTTTTGCATGCTGATGTTTAAAAGTTATATTCTGCAGCATGATTTTCTTAATCAGCAGATCAACAGCCTTGAAAGAAATCCGCTGGGCCTTAAATTCATTTATTCAAATGATTTTGCTTTTTACAGGGATAATCTTAGTATCTCAGACAGTCCGTGGTTCAGTGAGATCTTCAGAAAAACGCGCGAACATCCGGCAGTAGAACCTCTGTTCACCAGTATAGACGGAAAGGACTACGTTTATGCCGGAATGCACTCACAGAACCTTGAATATCTCTACTTTTATGCGTTTTATCCGCTGGAAAAAATTGACGCCCAGATTGCCGAAGAACAGAGGTTCATGCTCAGCGCCGGTATCGTTACCATTATTCTGCTGATAGGGCTGGCACTGGTGTTTTCGGCCAGTTTTGTATCACCTTTGCTGGCGCTGCAGGCTGGAGCAATCGCAATCAGAAAGCGGGACTTTTCCTACAGGCTTTCGGAAGTGGCTGATGACGAATTTGGCGAGATGGCGCGGGTCTTTAACAACAGCATGGCCGATTTTGAAGAGCTCTCACTGGCCGGCATAGTTCAGGCCAGACTTCTGCCGCAACAGGGGATTTCTGACGCCAGGTTTGATCTGTTTGGCAAAAGCATTCCGATGACCGAGCTTGGCGGTGACTATTTTGATTACTTCCAGACTGACAGCAGCAACTATGCAATAATGGCCGGCGATGTGGCCGGGCATGGGGTTGGCGCTTCTCTGATCATGGCGATGGCCAAGGCCGGGGTTATGAGGTGTCACGATTGTTTGCACGACCCGGCCGCAGTCCTGGCAAGACTGCACCAGATAATTCACGAAACGCGCACCAAGGTTCAGAGAAAGATAATGACTTTCCAGTATCTCTATTACAACGCCGACTCCGGGGCAGGCGTTTACGCTAATGCCGGAGCCTGTTCGCCAATTCTGGTAGATAGAGAAAATTCCGAGACTCAGGAGTTAAACTTGTCGGGGCCAGTTCTCGGCGGTTTTAAAAAATCCAGATTCTCAAATCTTGATCTAAACATGGCATCAGGGCAGGCCCTGGTGTTTTACACCGATGGTATTATTGAGACAATGAATACTGATGGCAGGGAAATCGGCTATGAAGGCTTTAAACAGATGCTGCTTGACTGCTATGATGCTGATGCCAGTCGCTACTATGACAATGTTTACAGCAGCTACATCAAATGGCTTGGCACAAACGAACCCCAGGATGACCTGACCCTGATCATACTTATCAGAAAGTAATCTTCGAATAATCGAGTCCACTGTCACAATTGAACGAATAATGAGTCGTCAAGACTTAATGTAGTGATAATAAAAGAGTAAGGGCGTAGGCGGGTTTCCCATAAGCGTAAGCTTTGAGGCAGGCGCGATTGACGCAATCCCGATAACTCCTATCTCAAAACTGCATCTGCCGATAGCTGGAGCGTTGGGATTCCGCCGAGAGCCCGAAGATAGCAGTGCAAGAGCAATCTATATGCTCAACTGTGATGAAGGAGTAGTCACCCTTGGTGGTTTGTTATCTGGACTCCTGCTTATGTCACAACGGTGAGATTTTGATATCGAGCTCGCTGGAGCCGGATTTAACTCGCTTTACCACTATACGATAAGTCTTGCCGCGAAACTGCCGCTCGGCTGTGAAGCCGTTCCAGTCAGCCGGCATGTTCGGCTTGCACGTCAGCTTATCGCCGTCAGGTTTAATACCGAGCAGATTGTCGATCGTTGATTTATACAGCCAGCCTGACGAACCGCTATACCATGTCCAGGCCCCGCGGCCTTCGTTCAGAGACTCTGGCCCTTCGATGTTTCCCGGAGTTACATAGGGCTCACCCATGTATTTATCAGGCCGCGCATTCGAAAGTAGCGGCGGGCAAAGCCTCTTAAAGGTGTCGTAGACCTTTTCGCCGCGACCGGCTTTGTCCTGGGCCCACATTGCCCAGATTGCGGCATGTGTGTATACTCCGCCGTTTTCGCGAACCCCCGGTGAATAGCGGGTCAGGTAGCCGATATTTTTATCGACAACTGTGTATGCCGGTGTAAACAGCAGAACTCCATAATCTTTATAGAGATGTTTTTCGACATGATCGAGCAGGCTCTGCGCCTGTGAACCATCGACTACACCGTTGATTATTGCCCAGGTTTGAGCATTCAAAAAGATTTTTCCTTCTTTGCAGCGCTTTGAGCCAAGCACGTCGCCATTATCGGTAGTTGCACGAATGAACCAGTCACCTTCGAAGGCATGTTCTAAAACAGCTTTCTGCAGATCTTTGGCCGCGTTGCGATAAAAGGCTTCTTCTTCGCTCTTTCCGGCTGATTCGCGGCAGAGCTGAGAAAAATCATTTAATATTCCGATCAGAAAGTGCGAAAGCCAGATTGATTCGCCCTTCCAGTCTTTGCCAACGCCGTTCATGCCATCGTTCCAGTCACCTTCGCCCATAAGGCTCAGGCCGCGCGGACTCAGGCGATCAAGAGCTTTTTTAATCGCGCGTTCGCAATGATCAAAAATGCTGCCAGCGCCTTTGTCGAGGTAGACAACAGATTCGTCTAATATGCTTTTATCACCGGTTTCCTTGAGGTAGTTGAAAACTACAAATGGCAGCCAGAGCAGATCGTCGGTAATATCGGTCAGACGCCCTTCTTCAGAGATCGGGTGCCACCAGTGCTGAACCGTTCCATCTGATTGCTGATGCGAGGCGTGCGTAAGGATCTGCTGCCGGGTTTTTGCCGGGTCGAGGGTCAACCATATCTGGCTGTCCTGAAGCTGATCGCGAAAGCCGAAAGCGCCACCACATTGATAATAAGCGGTTCGGCCAAGTAACCGGCACGATATCGTCTGATACTTGAGCCAGTAGTTAACCATGATATTCAGCGCCTGATCAGGCGTGTCAACTGTGAGTCGTGAGCAAAGCTCCAGCCAGTGAGCCTTTACTTCTTCAAGAGCCGTATCTGGAGCTGTCAGCAGATCGATGTAAGCGGGAATCTCGGCTTCAAAACGTTCGCGCGCAAGAACGCCAAGAACAAAAGTCAGATCCCGGGTTTCACCGGGCTTAAGGCTCAGGCTGTGGCGTTGACTGACAATCTGCTCAAAGCCGGTGCCCGTTCTGTTAGAGAACTTGCTGCCGGCAAAAACGGCAGTGGCATCGCGCCAGTCACCGTTGCGTCCGAAGAATTCTTCCTTGTCGCAGGTATACGACTCGGGTTTGTTGCTCGAAAGAAAGAAGAAGCGGAAGGGCCAGTCCTTGTTCCAGCCGTGTTCGCCGGGCAGTGGTGCGCTCCAGAGCGTGTTTTCGGCAATAAGTGCGTTGCGTGATTCATCGAAACTGGTGCGCAAAAAGAGATTGTGAAACTCATGATGCCAATCAGGGAAAACGCCAAGCAGCAGCTCAAAATAGGGCATCAGCGTGATTTGCCGGGGTCGCTCCGAGTGATTTATCAGACGAACCTTCCAGGTCTCACAGGCCTTGTTCTGCGGAACGAACAGGGTCCATTCTGCCGTGATGTCTTCACAGCGGGTATAAAAAGTTGTGTAGCCAAGCCCATGCTTGCACTGGTAACTCTGATAATCGGGTTTAAGGGGCTGTGGCGCAATCGACCAGCTCTTGCCAGTCTCTTCGTCGCGAAGTATCAGAAACTTGCCGTCCTGGTCCTTTAAAATGTCCTGGTTCCAACGTGTTACGCGATTCAACATTGAATGATTCAGCCACGAATAGCCACCGCCGGCCTGAGAAACTGTCAGCCCCCATTGCCCGTTCGCGATAACGTTGATCCATGGCCGCGGAGTTTTCCAGTCCTCAATGCAGTATGCTGCGCCTTCATCGGTAAAATGACCGTATTTGCCTTTAAGAAGTTCCATTCTCTACTCCTTGACGCCGCCAGCGGCGATACCCTTGATATAGTGTTTCTGTGCCAACAGAAAAACCAGAATAACCGGAACCACGACCAATACAGAGCCTGCCATCAATAATCCCCAGTCAGTGTTGAACTGGCCGTTGAGATTGGCCAGAGCTACCGGCAGCGTCTGCATATCTTCACGCAACATTATGATCAGCGGCCAGAAGAACTCGTTCCAGGCGCCGATGAAGCTGAAAATAGCCAGAGTCGCCAGAATCGGCCGACAAAGCGGGAACATTATCGAAAAGAAGATGCGAAATTCGCTGCAACCATCGATTCGTGCGGCTTCCAGAATTTCTTCTGGTATATCGCGCATGAACTGCCGCAGCATGAAAATGCCAAAGACGCTGGCAACACCCGGAACAATCAGTCCGGTAAAGGTGTTGAGCAGCCCCAGGGTTTTGAGAATCAAAAAAACCGGCATCATGGTGACTTGTCCGGGCACCATCATGGTTAACAGTAGTAGCGCAAAAAGCTTTTCGCGACCGGGAAAGCTGAGCTTGGCGAAGCCATATGCCGCCATGGCATTGCACATCAGCGATAGAACTGTCATGCCGCATGCAAAAACAAGACTGTTAAGGAAACTGCGCCCGAGATTGGCTGCCTTGAGCAGATTTCTGAAGTTATCGAGGGTCGGCTGGGCCGGAATAAACGTGGGTGTCTGCGTGAAGATTTCCGCCGGGCTTTTGAAGGAGGTCGATACCATCCATACAAACGGAAAAAGCGTGCAACAAACCGAGACACACAGAAATACAAGAAAACCGGTTTTTTGCCATTTCGAAGCGGTTGATACCATGCTCATTTTTTAGCTCCTTCGAGGCGCTTTTTGATGATGCTCTGAATCAGGGTAAAGCACAGGATCAGCGCGAACAATACGTAGGCGATGCTCGATGCATAGCCTAGATTATAGAATTTAAAACCGTGGTTATACATGTAGAGAACCACCGACATTGTCTGATTGAGCGGGCCGCCTCCAGTCATGATGTAGGGTTCTGCGAAAAACTGCAAAAAACCTATGCTGGTCATGATTACCACAAAAAATGTTGTCTGGCGCAGCATCGGCAACGTAATATGCCAGAACTGCTGGCGGTCATTGGCACCGTCGATTTCTGCCGACTCGTAGAGCACGTCGGGGACCGACTGCAAGGCCGCGATAAAGATGATCATGTTGTAGCCGAAGCCTTTCCAGACCGCCATTATGATCAGTGACGGCAGGGCCAGCCATTGATTCGAGAGCCAGTTCTGTCCGGAAATCCCAACCCAGCCGAGCGCCATATTCAAAAGGCCGAACTCGGGGTTGTAGAGCCAGCGCCAGATGACCGCTACGGCGACCATCGTTGTTATGCAGGGAATGAAAAAGCCGATACGGAAAAGCGCTTTAAAGCGTATGAATTCACGGTTAAGAACCAGTGCCATAAGCAATGAGCAGATAAGATTCAATGGCACGCCAATAAAGGTAAACAGCAGACTGTTGCGCAGTGAAATCCAGAAAACCGGGTCGCTAAACAACTGCCGGTAATTGTCAAAACCAACCCAGACCACGCTTGACGGGTTGCTGATTCCGTACATGTCCCAGTTGGTGAAGCTCGCGAACCACGAGGCAACGATCGGAATAAACAAAAATGTTGCGAGCAGAAAGACCGCTGGAAGCACGAATATAACGGCGACTGGCTGAAATCTGCGATTACTTATGTTGTCCAGTTCCTTTGGACCCCAGCGGAAAAATGCCAGAAGCAGCATGATAACACCGGCCGCCAGGCCCAGTGCCAGTGTCCAGAGGCTTGTCGCACCCTCGGATTTTACCGCCCTGTGTAGAACGATCCCGGCTTTTGTCGATATGTCAGACAAAGCTTCTTCAGCAGTGCGTTTGCCGTGCATTACCGGCTCAACTACGTCGGAGATTGCATTGGCAATCTGCTCCCATTCCGGAATTGTCGGCGGTGCAACCGCATTTTCAAGTTGTCGGCGAAAGGCTTTGAGATGCGGGTTCTCGGCCAGCGCTGGTGCATTCCAGGCTTCGCGAACCGCTGGTAGATTCTTTGAAACCTCATACCAGGCGGTCTGATTTTCTGCGGTCATCATAAATTCGATGAATTTCCAGGCCAATTCTTTGTTTTTACTGCTTTTGAACATGACCAGATTGCTGCCGCCAATAAAAGAAGCGCCGCTCTGATTTGCCGGCATCGGTGCAGTTGTCCAGCTGCCAGCCAGCTGTGGTTTGCTCATATCAAGGCTCGAAACCATCCAGGGCCCGGCGACAAAAAGAGGGAAAAAGCCGGTTTCGAAGGCGGTAAGAAGATCCATGTCGCGGCCAGAAGTCAACGAGGCCAGATTTTCGTTGAAGAAGCTTCGCATAAACTCGAAGGCTTCAATTGCCGGCTTTGCGGTCAAAAGCGGGCTGAGGCCGCCCTCAGGGAATATTTGCCCGCCGGCCTGCCAGAAGAACATCAAAAAAATCTGCCAGTCGTTGGTTGGCAATGAAATCGCGAATCCTGGGCTGTTATCGCGCGCCTTGTTCTTCATAATTGCTGTTGCCAAGGCTTTCAGCTCGTTCCAGGTTTTGGGAAATTCACTGAATCCTGCGGCGGAAGCTATGTCTGTTCGATAAAAGAAGACGCGAGTATCGACATACCAGGGGAGTCCGAAGCGTTTTTCGTCAAGAAATGTCGATGATAAGGCTGACTCAAAGAAATCCTCGATTTTGACGAAAGATGACTTTTGCAGGTGCGAATCCAGCGGTTCCAGGGCGTCCATTGACTTGAACTCCGCCATCCAGGTGGTGCCGAGTTGGCAGATATCGGGAGCCATCCCGCCGATAACACCGGTAACCAGCTTTTCGTGCGCCGCCGCCCAGGGGATTGACTGGGTAATAATGCGAACATTCGGGTTGAGCGCTTCAAATCGATCCGCCATGTTCCTGATCAGAATTCCTTCGTTGCCCATTGCCCAGACGTTCAGTCGGACCTCTGGCTCAGAAGAAAAGGCGGGTTGCGCGGCAATCAACAGGCACAACAGTGTTAAAACCAGAATCAGGGCATTTTTTTTCATATTCAGCCACACTCTCAAAATAATTCCGACAATCTGATTTCAGCCATCATCATTGAAGGTAGGGGAAAAAACCAGTTGAATTTTACATCAACAGTTGCGTTGGCGTTTACATCGTGCGCGGCAATTGAAGCGGCAAAATGATCGACATCAACAAGTTCGAACTCTTTGCGCGGAATTTCCATAATCACGCGATATCCTGTTTTGACGCGCTCGTATTTCCACTGCAGGCTCTTTGTCAAAAGTTCGCCCTTCATGAATTCTTTCACGCGCAGTTCGTTTCCGCTCGCATCAGGCGAGAGAATGATCTGAAAATTGTGATCAGTGCTCCAGCTGAACGGCAGATTGCGTGAGTTTATATAAATCTCAAGGCTGTCGTCGAGATACATCTTTTCATCAGGACTGTTGGCGCGCAACTCCTGGTCGTGAACGTCAAATCTGAAGAAAAGGCTTTTGCTGTTGTAAAACATTCTCCAGAGAATCCAGAAATCCATGCGTAACGGCGGTTTTACAATCGTCTGACTAAGTTTTTCATCGATTACCATCGGGAAAGCAGTATTCCAGGCCGGGTCAGCAAAGTCGGTTGCGGCGAGCGTGAAGTTTTCCGAGATTTTACGACTTTCGTAAACCGGCCGACGATGCGGCACATAAGCTGCTGTTTCGAAAACAACAGCGTTGGCTGGCGGGTTGCCTTCGCCGCCGTCTTTTTTAAAGCCGGCTTTTTGCATGCCTTCCGTAATATACGGAATCTTCATGAAATTTTTCCAGACAAAGCCGCTGCGGGCATTCTCGATCATCAGCAGCATCGGGCCCTGGTTAATCGCGAACGCTTCCGAGGCTACAAAATTGCAATCCAGATTAAAGGAGTCGCTGAGGCCAAAACGGCCGATCAGCCGCCCGCCAAAGTTTTCGGCCAGCAACTTGCTTTCGTAATACTCGCGCAGAGCGGCCAGCGACAGGTCCGGCGTAAAGACTATCGAACAGGCAGCGGCAGCGGGCGCCACCGTTCCATCAACAATTGCCGGATTTGGCGGTGCACCATAGGCTTGATACTCATTCGGGCCAATACAGGCGGTCAAGCCCCAGCGGTTTTCTGCAAAAGTCTTGAAACTTGGCTGATTATCAAGGCAGAAGGCATGGTTAGCCAGCGTTGCCTGCCGCGAATTCTCAAAATAATTGGCGTAGCGATCGCGCTTGCCGCGAAAATCGAGCCAGACTTGGGGAAACTGGTGGGTAAAAAGTGGCGGATTGATCAGGTAGGTGTGCCCTTTATAGCGCCCCCAGACGCGCTGGAAATCCCATGAATCTGGTGATACCTGGTGTTTCGGCGCTCCAAGCGCCAGAATGTAGAGCAGCAGTCCTTCTGAATAATGATCCCAGGCTGCTGTAATGAAGCCGTTTTCGGGGGTCCAGCCCATCGAAACATATTTGTTGCCGTTGCTCATCCAGATCCAGTTGACCCGCGAATATAGCTGCAAAGCCAGCTCGTGGATTTCGCGGTCATTAAAATACTGTGCCGAAAAAAGGGCACCGGCCAGAAAAATGGCGGTGTCTATTGATGAAATTTCGCAATTCATCGCTCTTTTACCGGTTTTCATGTCGACAAAGTGGTAGAAAAAACCGTGCTTGTGCTCCATCTTTTCTTTGAAAAACTTCAGGGTTGTGCGCGTCAGAGCCAGGGCTGTTTCTCTCGACATCCAGCCGCGTTCAACCCCGACCGGATAAACTGTAAGGGCAAAGCCAACGCCGGCGATAGTCGCGGCCGAGTGCGCAAAATCAACACCAGGTTTGTCGGCTGGCAGATTCAGAGCTTTGTCCATAACCAGGCCGTTGGCTGGGTTTGTGCAGTCGATAAAATACCTGAAGGTCTGCTTTTGCACTCTGTCGAGAAAAGCGTCGTCTTCCGCCGAAAAAACTATTTGTGTGGCCTCTGACGTGCTCTTTGCCGCTAGAGCCTGTGAGCTGTTAAATGCCGGGGCAAAGATTGCGCAAAGTGCCAGCAACAGGCAAAACCACTGTCGGCGGCAGCATTTATGAGTTCTGAAAAAAAATCCGATCTCTTGAATCGCTGTTCTCATCTTTTTCACAGTCAGCACCTCTCTCATCTGCTCTGAGAATATCCAATCATAAGCGAAACCACGCTGATGTGCCAGATATAATACCAATTCACAGAAATTTAGCAGTAACTAAAATGACTCTCTTTTTGCAACGTCTCAATAACCTTGGGTAATCTTTGTACTCGTAATCGGTATTGGAGCACGAGTACGATTAAGATAAAACAAGAACACTGGTAAGCCTCGGGCTATTGAGAAGATGTCTTTTTTCGCGATAAGCATGTTTTTTTTGTTTCAGTACACGTCAATTTCCGGCAGCTTTGCGATGGTTATTCAGCATTTATCTGGTCTCTTTTTCTATTATCCTGATCAAATCTATGGTCTTGCCACTTAATTGTTATGGCATGGAATATGCTCTCTTCAGCGCATCTGAACTTAAAAAAAAATACACCTGTATTGATGAAGCTAACCTCGGGAGGTTCGATATGAAAGTCATGGCAGTTTTGGGAAGCCCCATAAAAGATGGCAACAGTGGTATTCTCGCACAAAAATTTCTTGATAAAGCTGTGGCAGCAGGTGCTGCGACTAGTTCTTTTTTTCTTGAAGGCATGAACTACAAGGGCTGCAAGGCCTGTGGCGGCTGTAAATCCGGCAGCGATAAATGCGTGATTAAAGACGATCTGGCAGAAGTGCTCGATGAAATGCACAAATCAGACATAATTGTTTATGCCACGCCAAACTATTTTGGTGATGTTTCGGGCCAGTTTAAGCTGTTTCTTGATCGAACTTTTTCACTGCTCACACCCTCATTCATGTCTGGCCCCAAAAAATCGCGCCTGGCGATGGGTAAAAAACTTGTTTTCATTCTGTCTCAGGGTGCTCCTGAGCAGGCATTCACCGATATTCTCACCAGATATGCTCATTTGCGCGATTACTTTGAATTCGCAGAATTTCACCCCATTCATGCCGGCAATCTTATGGAGAACGGTGCGGTAAAAAACCGTCCCGAACTGCTGGCGAAGGTTGAAAAACTGGCCGAGCAGCTGACGAAAAGCTAATACTTACTCATACTTCTTAGCGCGTGGTGCCTTAACCTTGCGGATCTTGGGCAGGGGTTGAAATACCCCTGCTTTTTCTATTTTACCGTATCTGCCATCGCCCGCATAATTTTCTGGCCCCGAATTCTGAATAAGTTTGAGCGTAAAGCAGGCTTTTTTTTAAAATAATTGCACACTTGTTTTTCTCAAACGTTTAATCTATGAAGCCATGAAAAAACAATTCCAGGATTTAACCGAAGACGAACTGATGCAGCTGTTGGCTGCCAGTGATATTTCCGCCCTGGAAGCTCTTTATCAGCTTCACGCGGTGAACGTCTACCGATATGCGGTGAGAATGCTGGGAAATCCTACAGAAGCTGATGATATTGTTCAGGATGTCTTTCTTAAAATCTGGAATTACCGGGAAAAATATGTTCCCGCCAGCCATTTTCGCGCCTGGGCTCTGCGCATCTGCGCCAACCTGTGCATTGATCGCCAGCGCCGAGCAGATAACCGGAATCTTGAATTGAGCAGCGCCGATGCAGTTCAGGCTAATGAAGAGCATTCACCGGAAGATGTGGCGCTCTACCACGAGTTGCTGGCAAAAGCCTGTCAGGCATTTCAGACCCTTTCCTATGATGATCAGCAAATTCTGGCTATGCGTTTTGACGGTGATCTTTCAGTGCCTGAAACAGCAGAAGCCATGGGATGTTCCATTCGAACAGTTTATTACCGTACAGCCCAGGCGATAGGACGTCTGCAGGTGGCCTCAGGAGGTTGTGATGAATAAGAATATAAGCATTTCCTGTCTAAGTTGCAGAAATGAGCTTTTCCTCAATAAATGCAGTTTGCGCACGGTCAGTCATCTTGATACCTGCTCAGATTGCCTTGCATATAAGAATTCCATGGCAAAAAAGGCTTCAATTGCTGCTGACCTCATGCCTGAAAATCGCGCATTCAGGCCCAACTGGGAAAAATTGCGCACAGAGATAGCGTTTGCAGAAAGTCGCCAGGCCTCTATTGTCAGCGCTGACAAGAAGAAGTCTGTCTGGCTTCAGTTCGTGGGAAATCTGGCTCTTAACTTTGTAGTTTTCTTTTTCATTGTCATCGGTCTATGGTTTTCTCCTCCGGGCGAGGACGCTCTTATCACGCAACAGAAGAGCATCGTTAAGACCACAGTCAGCAAATTTGTCAGATTTGCGAAGATTGTTCAAGAAAATTCCAGGTAAGTATTTACTTCTATTTATGGAGGATTTCAGATGAAAAGCAGGAACCTGTATTACCTCTCAGGTGCAGCGGCAATTGCATTGATGCTTTATTTCGCCGGCTTAACGCCGGTCAGGCTTATTGATCTGAGGAGTTTCGGAATGTTGTTGTTCTCAATAATCATTTCTCAAGCGTGGCAACCGGCAGGCAAACTGTTCACAGCTGTCAAGTCGGCGATTACCGGGGCAATTCCAGAAAATGAATCGTCAGCAGAACTGATTTCATGTGTTCATCAGCTTGAAAACTGCACTTTAATTTCCAGCTTTGCCCTGTTGTTTTACGGAGTGGTTAGCTTGATGGCTAAATTATCAGAGCCTTCTACCATTGGGCCAAATTGTTTTCTGGCTTTAACCTGTTCCATTTATGCCATTGCATTTTCCAAGCTTGTTTTAATGCCGCTAAGATTAAGGCTGGTAAGCTATTCACAAGCCTGGACAGAAAAATTGAGCGAGGAATTGCTCTCAAGCATTGCTCTGTTGGGTTTTCCCATCGCCAATTACGCGGTCATAATCATGGCTTTGTTTTCACTCAAATAAGGAGATCAAAAATGTTTAGAAAGCTCCCATGGCTATTTTCAATAGTTTCATTCGCCCTGATCCTCATCGTTTCAAGCCCGATAAAATATGTGCTCAATGTACCTTCGGCTATTGTGGCCGTTGTTTTGCCCATATTCATACTGCTTGCCGTTTTTTCAGCTGCCGATATCCGCCAGGCATTCAAGGACCTGTTTTCACCAGCTGATGCCGGCCAGTCAGCCTTTCAACTTAGAAAATCCTCTCAGGTATTTGTAACCTACGGAATCTTGAGTCTGGCCCTTGGCATCATTGCTTCAATGTTCTCGGTGGTTGCGATCCTGGGTAATCTCAGCACGCCTGAAGACTTGCCGGTCAACTTTTCAGTTTCAATGATCACTATTTTCTACGCTCTTCTGGTGATCGTTTTTCTGGCCTATCCGGCCAGCAATGCCCTTTCTTCAGCGGCCCGCCGTGCCACACTCATCGACGAGTCCTGATTTTTATTGCGAAAAGTCTTACTCATACTTCTTAGCTGGCGGTGCCTTTACTTTGCGGATTTTGGGCAGGGGGGCGGCTCATTTATGGGTCGCCCCCTTTTCGGTCTGCTGAAGGTGCTCAGCGGGCAGCGTTTCTGCTTCGACGGGTATAAAACTGCCATCAGCCTTTACAAAGCCAGTGTGGCTGCCTTCGTAAACAACGTAGTTCCCATGGGGCTCCATTCTTAAATCCGTGAAGGTATGCGGCAGCAACAATTTTCCTTGTGCGTCGATAAAGCCCCATAGCCCGTCTTTTTTTACTGGAGCCATATTGTTCCACATATCACCGGCTTTTTCAAATTGCGCTGGAATAACCATGTGCCCAGTTTCATCAATATAACCGCACTTACCGTTTACTCTGACCCAGCAGAGGTTTTCAGAAACATTGCCTGCGTTTTCGAAGGTCTGATTCTCGACGAGAGTGCCTTCAGCAGAGCGCAAAATCCAGTGTTTTCCGCTTTTTAAGAGCATGGCGCCGGTCGGGAACACGCTTATGTTTTCGTATGCCGGCCGCAGGAGCCATACGCCCTGTGAATCCTGCACGCCGTAACGCTCGTTGAAGCAAACCATTTGCCAGTCCGGGCGCTGGTAAAATGGGGTTTTGCTTACTCTTGGCTCTGCCGCAGGCTGGCCGTGTTTATTGATTATTGACACACCGGTTTCGTCTTCTACAGCAGCCTTGTACAATGAAAAATCGGTGACCCAGCAGTATCTGGCCGGAATCGCCTCTGTAAGCTCGGGGTCAAGAAAGCCCCACTTCCCGTCGCTGGTCTGAAACGCTGCCAATTCGTTATGAAAACTGTTGATGCTCTTATAACTGGTTGGAATAAACTCTTCCTCTCTCAAGTCATAAAGAGTCAGCGAATCTTCGCCGGCAATCAGCAGGTAGTCCTCGCCGATTGCCGATATCGCTGCACTGGCTATCGGCAGCAGAACCTTGCCGTTCGCGTCGAACATCCCCTGCATGCTGTCTTTCCAGGCGACGATGATGCCGTCTGCCGGAAACGTAAAGTTGAAGAATTCTATCGGAAGAATCATGCCCTGCGTGGTGCTGAAAATGCCGAATGACCAGTCCTTGCAAACCTTGAAGAGACACGGATCGGGTAAACGTGTGATCGAATCATATTCTGGTTTGAGCAGGTATTTACCGGTAGTGTCAATAATTCCCGTCTTTTCATTCTTTGTCACAATCGCTTTGCCAGAAGCGAATTGTTCGGCCAGATCGAACTGCTTTCGAATGACATCGTTGCCTGATCTATTGATATATCCCCATAGATTGTTCTGGCAGACCGCCGCCAGATCTTCACTGAAACTATCAGCCGAGTAATAGCGCATAGGAATGACCAGTTTGCCGTTACGGTCGATAAAACCCCAGTGGCCATCTGCAAAAACAGCTGCGCGCTCACAAGACATCGGCAACATGTTTTCATAGCCTTTTTTGCCGATCTGCCTGGCGTTGTCGTCGATCAGATACCAGCGATTATTCTTTTTTAACGCAAAAACGCCGGGGTTGAAACCGTTGGTCCAGTCATCAAGCGGATCAGCCTCGTAAAGATCGTCAGGATCTATACCATCTCCATAAAACCGCATGGTGATGCCGTAAACTCCCTCGCCAGTCTTTGGCGGCGACCAGACACGGTCAAAAGCCGGTTTAACGACATACTCGGCCTCGGTGTTGATGATTCCCCATTTTCCATCTTCTTTTACCGGAGCGTAGCCGTGCATGAAGCGGCATACCTTCTCAAACAGCGGATCAATCTCATATTCGCCAGAAGGCTTAAAGTATCCCCAGGCACCGGAGGCTGTGCCAAGATCAAAACCGAACCTGTAGCCGACCTGAACGGGCTTAAACTCCCAGTTGTCTATACCCTCAAACTTGAAATACGCGCGCCTGTCAGCAAACGTGATATGTGTCTGCTGACCAAAACCAGAACCTGCTGCTGTCAGCAGAAACACCGTTATAAAAACGCCAGGCAGTATTTTATTCATGAGAAGCCCGTCTTGTGAGTGTTGATGATGCGAATTTTATCATGATTTAGAAACATTCAGCCAAAACAAAAAAACGGCTGGCGCGTTCTTCGATTTTTTCTTCCTTTCTTCTCCCTTGCTTTCTTACTTGATTACTTGCTTTCTTACTCATTTGCAATATTAGCAGGTCTGGTAGAATGGATTTTTAGATTGTATCCGGAGACAATGATGCCAATAATCTTCGAGAAGGATGGTTACTAAGTTCTTCTTTTACAGCAATGAGCATAACCCTGTCCATGTACATGTCAGACATGGAAGCGGTGAGGCAGTTTTGGAAGTAGAAACCAGGGTGGAGCTTCGAGAATCACAAAACATGAAAATGCTTGAATTGCGAAAAGCCCTTAAGCTTGTTATAGATCATCGCGAGCTAATTTTGGAGAAATGGCATGAGTATCTTGGCTAGTTCAGTCAAAGCATGTTTTACAGACGGTTTTATCATCATTCAGATGGATGGCGGTATAGAAATTAAGTTCCCCGTTAGTCAGAACAAGCGTTTAGCAGCTGGAACTGAAAACCAGTTGAATCACATTGAGATTACTCCTTATGGTCTGCACTGGCCTGAACTTGACGAAGATCTTTCCTTTTAAGGTCTGGCTGAGGGAGATTTCGGACAACACGCCGGAACTCCAAACAATCGCTGCGACAAAAAAGTTTCTTCCCGAAGATGACTGAACTCACTCATACTTCTTAGCAGACGGTGCCTTTACTTTGCGGATTTTGGGCAGGGGTGGAAAAACCCTGCGGCAGTCTCAGCGATGATTAGAAATGTATAGTTTTGCAAGTCCCCAGGCAAGTCTATTGCGCTTGCAATGTATAACGTTATTCGTTATAATTAGATTGACAAAAGCATTTTGCGCTGGAAAATATAATGATTATATCCTTTCTCAACCAGGGTACAGAAAATATTTATGACCGAAAAGACAGTAAGGCCGCGCGCCAGATCTGCCCACAACAAATCTGGCGCATTGCGCAAAGGAAGCTTGATCAGCTAAATGCAGTGATTGAGCTCGAGTCTTTAAGAATCCCTCCCGGTAACTTTCTGGAAACACTTAGAGGTAGCCGGAAGGGGCAACACAGTATCAGAATAAACGATCAATATCGCATCTGTTTTGTCTGGGCAGGCGAAGGTGCTGCTAATGTGGAAATAACAGATTATCACTGAAGAAAGGAAGTAAGAGACAATGATACGTATTCCAAAAAATGGGGCCCCAACTCATCCTGGTGAAATGTTGCTTGAAGAATTTCTTAGACCTCTCAACATGACTCAGAGTGAACTGGCAAACAGACTTGGGGTTTCATATCCTCGAATCAATGAATTAATTCACGGGAAGCGGGGTCTTACTCCAGATACGGCACTTCGACTCGAAAGGCTTCTCGGTATGGAAGCTCAGTTCTGGCTTAATCTCCAGCTGGTTTGGGATCTTTATCACGCATCACATTCGCAGGCAGCCAAGGAGATAGAAAAGATAACCCGATTGCCAGCATTGGCACACACATGAAATGTCTGCCAGATTTTGCACAACAAAATCCAGGGCAGAGGCTTTACGCCATGACCCGGCAGTTAAGTAAGGTGTCCCGAATTCAACATGCCTGGCCGAATTTCGGCTGATGATCTTACTAAAATCGATAAGGCGATCAAAAACCAGCTGGCGTTGAGCTAAAACTCACTCATACTTCTTAGCAGGTGGAGCCTTTACTTTGCGGATTTTAGGCAGGGGTGGAAAAACCCTGCGGCAGTCGATGCTCAAACCGGCAAACTGCGCAATCTCGATCTGCGCCGTATCGTCATAAATTTCTTCGCCGGCATACCTGCCGTTTTTGCCGAGTTTGTTTACTCTCACCAGGCGCTCACTCGGGCTCACCAGCCAGAATTCTTTTACGCCGGCTTCTTCGTAGAGTGCGCGTTTTCTGATGTTGTCTTTGGATGCGGTCGATGGCGAAACAATCTCGATCACCAGGTCAGGTGCTCCGACAATGCCACGTTCTTCGATTTTCTTCGGATCGCAAACCACCATTATATCTGGCTGCACAACGGTGTAAATCTCGTTGTCATTTTTTGCACCTTTGAGTAAAATAACATCAAAAGGCGCGATAATCGCTTTACAGGGTTTGTCTTCAAAAAAATCGGCAAACTGCCTGAAAAGTTCACCGGCAATACTCTGGTGTGTAAAACTCGGCGAAGTCATATCAAACACTTCACCATCGATTATCTCGTAACGCTTATCGTCGTCCCAGCTCAGATAATCAGCGTAAGAATAACCCTGCTTCTTCTTTTTAACCGCTCCCGCCATCGCACCCTCCAAAACTTCCACAAAAATTTTCCACTTGATAAATTCTATCATGAATGAATGATTTGACCAGGCAGAAAATTGTAAGTATAATATACGTATAAAATGGAGGCGTGATGCACAAAAAACTTACCATTACTCTGGATGAACAGTTATATGACGGCTTGCACCGGGTGATCGGCCGTGGCAAAATCAGCCAGTTTATCGAAGACCTTCTCCGCCCCCATATTCTCAGCACTGAGCTTGACGCAGAATACAAAAAAATGGCAAAGAATGCCGCTAGAGAGCGCGAAGCCGAAGAATGGTGTGAGGGTGTGCTCGGAGGCGACAGAAATGAACCGTGGTGAAGTCTGGTGGGTCGATTTTTCGCCGGCAACTGGCGGAGAAGTAAAGAAAACCCGGCCGGCTGCAATAGTAAGCAACGACTCTTCGAATCGATTTCTCAATCGCGTTCAGATAATCCCGCTTACAACGAGTATAGAACGGTTATATCCCAGTGAAGCCTATGTGTTTCTGGAAGGCCGTCAGATAAAGGTTATGGCCGATCAGATAACCACGGTCAGCAAGAATCGCCTTTCGAACATGCTTGGCCGAATTTCAGTTGATGATCTTGCTAAAATCGATAAAGCGATCAAAATCCAGCTGGCGTTGAGCTAAGACTCACTCATATCTCGTAGCAGGCGGAGCCTTAACTTTGCGGATTTTGGGCATGGCTGGAAAAACCCTGCGGCAGTCGATGCTCAAACCGGCAAACTGCGCGATCTCGATCTGTGCTGTGTCGTCATAAATTTCTTCACGCTCGAAGCGGCCATCTTTACCGAGTTTGTTCACTCTGATCAGGCGTTCGATCGGGCTTATCAGCCAGAATTCTTTTACTCCAGCCTGCTCGTAAATTCGGCGCTTGATGATATTGTCTTTCGACGAAGTAGACGGCGAGATAATCTCGACCACCAGCTCGGGCGCGCCTACTATGCCGCGCTCCTCGAGTTTCTTTGGATCGCAGACAACCATAACGTCTGGCTGCACAACGGTAAACACTTCCTCGGATCTGCTGGTATTTTTTGCCAGCAGCACGTCGAGAGGTGCTACAAAGACCTTACATGGTTTGTTATCAAAAAAAATAACTAACTGCTTGAATAGCTCAGACAATATGCTCTGATGAAGCAAACTCGGCGAAGTCATATCAAATACTTCACCATCGATTATCTCACAGCGCTTATCGTCATCCCAGCTCAGATAATCGGCATAAGAATAGCGCTGCTTCTTCTTTATAACCGATCCAGCCATCGCACCCTCCGTCTGGTCATTTACGATATTATACACCATATGTCCTGAGTGCCACTAAGTTAACGAGAGGTCATAGATTTATAACCTTTATTCGTGCTCAGCTTCTTCCCTTTAACCGCTCCCGCCATAGCTATCCCCCGTCATGTCATTTTCGACATTATACACCATTATCCCTGTGCTTTTGGCAAAAGAGTTTGCTCTGCGTTTGCGCAGAGATCGCAGCAATAATGTTGTTTACCTGTATAGCTTCTGATAAAATACAAGAAGGGCAGGTGTGGTTCATGCCAGTAATATCAAGGTTCTATGGTATTGTCATCAAGATGTATTTTCAGCAGAGCGAGCACAATCCGCCGCACATACATGCTGTCTACGGGTGCAATTAACATTCAAACCCGGGAAATGCTTGAAGGAGATCTCCCGGCGAAGGCTCTGAGCCTGGTTCAGGAGTGGACCGAACTTCATCAGGCTGAATTGCTTGAAATCTGGAATACCCAGAAATTTCATCAGATTTCCCCGCTCGAATAAATTTTAAAGGTGCAAATCCGTGTTTAGCAGAGTAAAGAAGTTAAGCCTTTACCTGATCTCGTGCTGTTGGTGACTTTTGTGAATGGAGTGAGCAAGAGATACGATGTCAATGCGCTATTAAAAAAGTTTGAACCTTTCAGGATTTTTACTACCACTCCAGCCTTGTTTAATCTCGTAAACGTTGACCAGGGCGGGTATGGCATCGCCTGGAACGATGAACTGGATATCTCCTGCAATGAACTCTGGAACAACGGTGTTTCAGATCAGCAGAAAGCGGCCTGAAACAAAAATAGAGACAGCGTGCCAGCTTCACTCATACTTCAGCGGTGGTGGCGATTTTACCCGGCGGATTTTGGGCAGGGGCGGAAAAACCCTGCGACAGTCGACGCTCAAGCCGGCAAACTGCGCAATCTCGATCTGTGCGCTGTCATCATAGAGCTCTTCACGCCCGAACAGCCCGTCTTTGCCAAGCGTATAGACTCTGATCAGCCGATCAGTCGGATGCACCAGCCAGAACTCTTTTACTCCAGCCTGCTCGTAGATCCGGCGCTTGATTATATTATCTTTCGACGAGGTCGACGGCGAGATGATCTCGACCACCAGATCCGGTGCGCCGATGATACCGCGTTCTTCAATCTTTTTCTGATCACATACGACCATGACATCCGGCTGCACCACCGTAAATATATCATCGTCTTTCTTTGCGTTCTTCGCCAGAAGAACATCGAGAGGTGCTACAAATACTTTGCATGGCTTATCATCAAAAAAATTTGCCATTTGTCTGAACAATTCGCCACATACGCTCTGATGGACAACACTCGGCGAAGTCATATCAAACACTTCACCATCGATTATCTCGTAACGCTTATCGTCGTCCCAGCTCAGATAATCAGCGTAAGAATAACCCCGCTTCTTCTTTTTAACCGCACCCGCCATCGCATCCTCCAAAACTTCCAGTAAAATTTCCACTTATCAATTCAATCAATTCTATCATGAATGAATGATTTGACCAGGCAGAACATTATAAGTATTATATACGTATAAAGTGGAGGCGCGATGCACAAAAAACTTACCATTACTCTGGATGAACAATTATATGACGGCTTGCACCGGGTGATCGGCCGGGGCAAAATCAGCCAGTTTATCGAAGACCTTCTCCGCCCGCATATTCTCAACACTGAGCTTGACGCAGAATACAAAAATATGGCAAAGAATGCTGCTAGAGAGCGCGAAGCCGAAGAATGGTGCGAGGGAACGCTCGGAGGCGACAGAAATGAATCGTGGTGAAGTCTGGTGGGTTGATTTTTCGCCGGCAACTGGCGGCGAAGTAAAGAAAACCCGGCCAGCTGCAATCGTAAGCAACGATTCTTCGAATCGATTTCTCAATCGTGTTCAGGTAATTCCGCTTACCACGAGTATAGAACGGTTATATCCCAGTGAAGCCTATGTGTTCCTGGAAGGCCGTCAAATAAAGGCTATGGCCGATCAGATAACCACGGTCAGCAAGAATCGCCTTTCAAACATGCTTGGCCGAATTTCGGCTGATGATCTTACTAAAATCGATAGGGCGATCAAAATCCAGCTGGCGTTGAGCTAGCGGCTCACTCATACTTCTTAGCGGGCGGTGCCTTAACTTTGCGGATTTTGGGCAGGGGTGGAAAAACCCTGCGGCAGTCGACGCTCAAACCGGCAAACTGCGCAATCTCGATCTGTGCGCTGTCGTCATAAAGATCTTCACGCCCGAACAGCCCGTCTTTGCCAAGCGTATAGACTCTGATCAGGCGATCGGTCGGGTGCACCAGCCAGAACTCTTTTACGCCGGCTTCTTCGTAGAGAGCGCGTTTTCTGATGTTGTCCTGAGATGCGGTCGATGGCGAAACGATCTCAATCACCAGGTCAGGAGCGCCTATAACGCCGCGCTCTTCAATTTTTTTCGGATCGCAGACTACCATGATATCAGGCTGCACCACCGTAAATATCTGGTCGTCATTCTTTACGTTCTTCGCCAGAATCACATCGAAAGGCGCACATATTACCTCGCAAGGTTTGCCGTCAAAAAAGATCGCCAGTTGTGTGGCCAGTTCGAGGCTGATTTTCTGATGAGTAAAACCAGGTGAATTCATATCAAACACTTCACCATCAATTATCTCGTAACGCTTATCGTCGTCCCAGCTCAGATAATCGGCGTAAGAATAGCGCTGCTTCTTCTTTTTAATCGCTCCCGCCATAACATACCTCCGCCCCGCGTTTTATGTATTACACAATACCTCGCACAGAGACATTTGGCCATGGATGGCCTTATGCAGTTGCGCCACAGGAGAGAAGCGCAACTGCCAAAGCCGCACAGCCGCAAAGAAGTGTAAGCACTCAAACAACTGCATTCTCTAATCAAGTCTGTAATGTGCAATTCTTCTGGCAACATTTTCAACAGGAGAATCATGATCATAAACGACCAGGGCAATTAAAGAAAGCCGTGCGTTACTCAATGCCTTGTGAAGCCAGGATCATCTTCGGGAGCAATTTGTTTTGCATCTTCTATTCTTCTTTGCTCTAACTGTTTTTGTTCGATATCATATTCAAGTTTCTCTTCTTCTGTCATGTTTGACTGATTCGGTGCCTGCTGAGCCTCAGTTGCCTGCGATTGGGATGTTTCCTGCTGAATGGGTGTGGAGACTGTGGCTGAAGTGCCAATCTTGATCAGCGGCTGATCGCGCACTGATTTTTCCCATTTTTTCAGAATGAAAGAATCATTTGCCTGCTCAAAATGTGATTTCAAACTTTGTTTCAACTCTTCTGGTACTTCTTTTGCATCAATAATACTGTAAAAATTCTGTATGGCCACAGGACTGCCATTTTTACGCAAAGTTTGCATTTCGTTGAAAAAAGCTTCTTTTTCATTTAAAGCACCAAGTACTTTTATGTGCTCGCGTTGAAAATCAAAATTATCCGGTTCAGAAGCAAGAAGGATATCGAGTGTTTTGCGAGCTTGAACGTAATCCCCTGATGTAAACCGAGCGTTATACTGATTAATAAGCTCTGTTCTGTTTTGTGCCATTATTGCTAAACAGTTTACGCTTGTGAAAAAAAGTAAGATGATCGCAACAGTGAAACGGGTCTGCATTTGTTCTACTTAATAGCCTCCTGTAAAAAACTCCGTTTTTTATTTAACAATTCGATATTTCATGGCTTGTAACGGCGAATTCTTCTTATTCCACTGCCTGAATCGTTAACTCCAGAAGCCCCATCAATCAGATAAATATATGGCCCACATGGCACCGCGCTCATCATGAGGGTGTGAGTATCATCTATACCTGTAGAATCTTTCACGTTGGAAATTTGTCTGAACATGCCGGTATCCGGATTATACGCTATCGCCGTAGGCGGATTAAGACGAGCTCCGCTGCGACTTCCGCCAAAAATGAAAATTTCATCACCCCAGGAGCAGGCTGCCGGTTGGCCTTTTTCTGTAAGCCCGGTGTCCTCAGAATCTAAAGTAGCATCCCATAAGTTGGTATCAAAATTGAACCTGTCTATACTGGCATCCAGCGCTCCTCCATCGCTGGTGCCACCTCCTATACGGTACAGATACCACTTTTTATCTTTTCGACTGAAGTGAGTGACAAAACAATGATCTCGAACTGCGGTGGGAAGAGGAGGCATTGCAAGCGTTTCGCCGTATTTAGCAGGAGTCGTCGTATCCATGCGGGCATCAGGGTAATAAGTATAAACAATGCTTGTTGTCCCACCACTGTTGTTCCCGCCGCCAAAAACGAGCCCGTATGGTGTAAGACAGCCGGCAAGCACGTCTGCCGAGTAGTCTACATTGGAGTTATCTTGAATATTTCTCATAACCATTCCTGCCGTGTTATGGGTATACCAGGTATTATCACTGATTTTGTAGGCCTGCACATAGGGTACAAGCCCGGCCGTAGGAGATGTTCTAAGGCCCTGAACGCTGAAAACCACGTCGTTGTAAGCTAAAACAGATGAATGCCTGCCTTCTTCAGGTAGATTGGACAACGCTAAATCATACGTGCTGTCAATCGGATTAAACAGATCAAGTTTCGTTTGAGCGGCACCCTGGCGTCCGTCAGATCCACCCACAATATAAATTCCTCCCTTTGCCAAAACCGCTGTTTGGATTCCGCAGCGATTGCTGGCACGGGTTGTGTCATCAAAGGTCGAATAACTGTTCGGGGCGCTGGAAAAGCTGTTGAAGTGGCGCACGGCGAGAGAGACTGGTGCTGCCGGGAGAACTATGTCAGTAGGTGTTAGCACTGAAAGATCAGGGGTAACGTATGGAATAGCGTAAGCTATGTCAAACAGGTAGGCTTTGTTTGGAGTGCCGGATGTGAGAATCAATCTTCGTCCGTCTGGTGAAACTGCTATTTGCCAGCTTGTGGCATCTGTCAGAGATTTTGTTTTCCAGTTGGCTTCGCCAAAAAGGCCTAGCCCGTACAATGTGTCAACTCCAACTGTGTTGTTGATTATGAAAAGAACTGGGCGCGAGGTGTCGCGATTAAAGCACATGGTAAACCAGTCTGGATCACCACTGTCTGCATTTTCGTGCGGTAGAGTAATATCATCTGCAGCGGTGGAGGGATCACCAAACCATGTCGTTGTCATCGCAAATTCTATCTCTTTGAGCAGCTGCGGACGAAAGCGTAAAGCACGCATCTGCGCTGTTGGAACAGTGTTCCAGGTGCCGCCACCCCCCGAAAATGTTATGGGCGTGCCATTGGTATGGGATGGTGTACTGGTTAAAGAAGTTGTGCTATAGGCAAAGGCAGTATTTTCCCCTGCGTCATTGTTAGAATAATAATCACCCTGAAAATGAGAGGCCTTTGCGGTGGTGCTGATGTTGAATCCCCATGTTTCGTCACTGTCGCCATCTGACCACAAAGTTCCTGTGTTGTATGTGGCCGGACTACGATAAGTCCCATCAAAATAAAATTGGGATCCATCTTGGCCACAGAGTCCTAGTGCAGAGAAAGTCGGGTGATACCAGGTTCCAAAAAAACGGCTGGTTCGTGATGAGGTATAAAGGTCGGATCCGGAGTTGTAAAAGTTATACGGGTATGCCGGGTTGAGAGGTGAATTCGTATTAAATTTGGTTAATGATGTTTTCAAATTTAGTATTGAATCTACAGGCAGGGCTGCAAAAGATCCGGTAGGTGAACTATACCGGTTCAGAATCAGGCCTTCCTGCATTGGAAAACGCTGATTGTTGAGATCGTAGAGACGAATCATCTGGTGACCGTTGCCTGCTGTGCTGGTCCAATCATACAGGGCAAGCGTCGTGTCGTCAGGAGAAAGCGCCATTTTGTATGGGGCTCCTTCCGGGAAACCGTCCAACTTTCCGCGCCAGACATACATGATTCTGTGTTTGATCGTACCTTCGCTGCCTCCCAGGCCACCATGAGCACTTTTTTCGATCCAGATCAGAGCCGATTCGTTGGGGCTGGAAGTAGTATCCTGAAAAAGAACATAGGCACCATCCCTGCGGTGCATTGGTATTATTTCTTTGACTACGAAGGTTGATGGGAGCGCATAACCACATTCTACCGTCGTTACAAGATCACCAAGATCGTCAGCCTTATAGACAAGAACCCCGTTAACAGCCGAGGTACTCTCTCCGCTCGCACTTGTCGCTCCATCGCTTTTTACACCGACAATCAGGGATCTATCCAGCGTGTAGGCGGCATTAACCGCCTTGCAGCCTCCAGGAATTGTCAGCGCCATTGCAGTGGCCAGACCGTCAGCGTGATCGATCTTATGCGGCTGGACAATATTGTCAAGGCAAACTACTCCAACGTCAGCTCCGGCTGTTGTGGCAAAACTCAATGGTGCCGTTGCGAGAGTGATCTTTTTAGAATCGTCCAGTCGGCCACCACCACCGTAAAGGTCTATAACCTGGATGGACTTGTCGGCACATGCCACCCACGCGTAGGCCGGAATGCGACAATTAACATCGCTGGGAATGTCTGTCAGATCCAGGACTGGCATAGAGTCAGCGCTATTATAGTTGCCTGCTGCACCGGCGGCTACTTCAGCCCATTTTGGGAAATAGATTTTAGAGGTGATTCCTTTTAGAATTCCTTCTTTGCCCCATGGACTGTGCCGCGCAAGCGTCAGCAGGTCGGCAGAATTTGTCTTTGCACTGCGATTCCATGAACCCGGGTTGTCTGAGAACGTTGTGGTGTCCAGAGGGAGGCGGAAAAATCCGCAGTGTTCCTGGTTGCCACTTGTAGCCTGTGGCAGCATCAGCCATATATTATCTGGAGAAACGATCGGTGCGTTGTGTCTGTGGTCGTGATTGGCGGCATAGGTGGCACCAGAGAGAGTGCCATAGTTGGAGTCTGTTGGCGCCCACTTGTTGAATCTGCCCAGAAAAAATCCGCAGTACATCTCGAAAAGTTCGTGTCCACCCCAGCTAGAGGTCAGAGACCGCTGATGTGACTTTTTACCATGTGTATATATGGGTTGTGAAAAAGTTTCTTCCTGAAAACTATAAGTATTGAAAGCCTTGAAATGGTTGCTGTCACCAGAATTCATGTAGCCTACATACAGATTCTGGTCGTCGCACAGCTCAAGGAAGCCGATCGGTTGATTTTCGCCAATAAACGGGGCTGCTGCAACCCACTTGGCGACCCCAGGTAGTGATGCCGGAACATTATATGCATGGATCTTGCCGGTTCTGTCGGTGAAGAAAAGGTATTTTCCGTCTGATCGGAATACTATGCCGCGGTCGAGTCTTGTGCCGGTTTCGCCGGGATCACCAGTGTTCTCAACCGCAGTATTGGCGCATATGGTTCCTATTGCATCGATTATGCACCATACATTGCCTCTGGTTAAACTGTTGGCGCGTATGTCCATCAGGAAAATCTGTGTAGTGCTTTTTATGGCAAGCCATTCGCCGCCGGGATGAACTGCCAGGTGCAACGGAACATAGCTTGTAATAGCCGCGAGAGTGCTGATGCCAGTTAACTGGGTTATGTCGGCAAGAAGTGCTGGTGCCGCATAATTATCAACCAGAACATGGTTTTTGGGGGAGATCACCTTGATAGTTTTAGTGCCGGGACAGGCTGCGTAAATCATGTCGCCTGGGGTTTTGGGCTTCGATAGCATGGTGTAAAGGCAAACTGGCTCAACATCGGGTTCAGTTTCCTGCAATCTTACCACGATTGAAACTTCTCTAAAGTTTGGCTCCTGCGGTCCATCCAGGCCTGAGGCAGATCCATCATATTCTATAAGATTCACGGGAGTGTTTACTTCAATTGAGATAATAAAATTGTATTCAGGAAATGCGGCATTGGGATAGGGTACGGTTATGGCTTCATCAATAGGAGTGGTGCCCACATATGAGCAGAGATCAATTATTTCATTCAATTTTGACTCTGCGACGTTTTGCATTGCTGAACGAAGCCTGACGGCGTTCGCTCTGGATACCCCATGGTTAAGAGTTCCCAGGATGGGAACCATGCACGACCCGGCGATGATAACCATTATCAGTGCTTCAACCAGCGTTATACCTTTTCGCATGTCGGCAACTCCTGAAAATTAATAAAACTCATCCTGCCAATCCCAGAAATCGTTGATTGACAAGCCTCCTGTTACTGAACCGGTGGGTTGAACTGCCATATTTCCCCATTTTTTTAATGTTACCGTCTTTGTCGTGTTGTCTATCTCTAAAAGTGCCCAGACCTGCGAACGATAAACGTTTGCTGAATCGACAAAGCTCCCCTGTGATTTCACCCAATAATCTACAGCTGGGGTCACACCAGGATAAGTGCAAAGCGTAAATCGACAGTTAGTCGGATCAGCATTGGTATCTACTGTGTTTGCAAAGATGTGATCGCTGGCAAATGTTTCTTTGCCCTTTACATTGGGGGTATACCCCGAATAACTCACATCGACATTACTGCCAGCAATCTTTTTGTAATGATGCGCAGTAGTACAGTTGGCGTCAAAGGTGAAATAAAGGCGCGAGGCTGTTGTCCATGTGGGATCCGCGTTGGCCCGCAGACGACTGATGACAAAATGGATGCCGGCAATTGCCGCATAGTTTGCTTGCTTGTAGTTGCTTCTTGCCTTTTCACCAAGAGATTCGGTTTGAATCATGAGAGTGTTGCTGGTACTGACGGTCATGAGAATTCCCAGGACCAATACTACAACTATAATACCGACGAATCCGGATTTACCAGAAACTGTCATTGCGGCTGCGCGGCGGAGCCGAAGCAGGAAGCAATCTTGACTTTGTGAGATTGCTTCGTCGACTGACGTCTCCTCGCAATGACACTTTGATTTAGTGCTGTTTGGTAGTAGCATTCCCTCGCTGCTCCTTTAAAACTATGGCCCCGGGTTGGGAACGAGAACCGAACGAAAATATTCATTTTCAGTTTCGAATTCATCATCCAACCGTCTTGATTTTAAAACTACTCTTACATCAACCCGATTTGCCGATACTCTCGTGATCTCCAGGGTGTCTACATGGCGCCCCAGGTCATAGTTGTGTCTGGACCTGGCAAGTTGTTTTGCAACATTTGCAGGATCATTTGCGACAGTCCAGAGAGTGTCTAAGGTTCCTTCGTTGTATTTTGAATATACACGCCTTTCGGTTGGATGCTTTTCGATTCTAAAGCTGCATGACGCGGTGGAGTTTGCACGATTATAGTCGAAAACAGTTCTCTTATAAATAATAGTGCTTGTGGCTGGCGCTCCAACATTAGGAGAAATAATTGCACTGGCAAAGCTCATTTCACGGTCAAAAGTGTCGAGCAGCATTTGCCCTTCACTTGCCAAAGTGGTGGCGAAATGGGTTCTTTGCCAAACCTCCGAGGCATAGGCAACAAAACCAAGGATTGACATCATCATCATAGCAATTACTATAGACGAGACAAGTACTTCGACAAGCGTGAACCCTGATCTAGTAATCTTCATACGCACTGCTTTCGATTGCCCCGGATGGAGTTATATCTACCTCTATCCCTGAGTCTGTTCCGGCGGCATCATACAAAAATTTTACTTTAAGGGTTCCAAATATGCTTGCTGAGCTATTTGGAGCAGAAACCAGGAGGCCGTCCGGCCGAAAAAAGACAGGTGGCGGAACTGCCGGAGAAAACACTAACCTGATTCCGCCAGAATCAATCTCACGAGATGGGCCATCTATGATCGAACGCCAATATGTTGGTTCTTCACTATAATCATTCGTTTCTGAGGGGCTCATGGCGAAATCAGGATCGCCAGAAATTGTCTCGCCGAAACCATCTGTCAATTCCTGGACTACCCAGATAGAATAGTCAGCAGGGTTGAATACGATTCGAACATAGGTTTGATTTTCCAGCGACCAGGCTCTGGCAAAGCGCACATCTGAGGTCAAGGTCGAGGCGTGGCTGGTAGCTGCTTCGGCGGTGTAAAAGCCGTCAACTGCGGGCAGGGCAATTGATGAAAACACTGCGACAATAGATATCGCTACAAGTATTTCCATTAAAGAATATGCTGCTGTCGATCTTTGCCGGCGCGGAAATTGAGTTTTCATATGCATTATATTACTCTGAATCTACAGGGCTTTGTCTCGGAAGAGATGTTAGTCGTTAGCTGCAAACAGTGGGTACCTTCAGGCTCGCTTTCAGCGAGGCCATGATCACATTCTAAGTCAATGATTAAAATTTTTAACATCTTTCAGCTACCCTCACGCTAACTAAATTATAGCATAAGATCGCAACTCATCAATGCCTGTGTGCTCAAAAATACTGGCAGTCAGCTCTTTATCCAGCCGCGCGTGCGATCCAGCGCGCGTGTTCGCGGTAAACAACTACATATAGAAGCAAGGAACATACCACAATCATCAGTGGTTGCCGATGATCATTTGCTCTGAGAGATTGTTACAGCCTCTATTTATATTCTACACTAAAAACATGACCAGCAAAACTTTTTTACAGTATGTAAAAAAGTTTCCCTGTGGCACTTTTCGGTGTACTGTCGCGCAAACGTGGCCATAAATGGTGGATTGGCTTATGGTAGCCATCAGGCAGACGAAAAAGAATGGTTGGACAGGTTCGGGGGGTTCGGGGGGTTCGGGGGGTTCGGGGGGGTTCGGGGTTCGGGGGACACCTTACTTAATTCTTCGAATTAAGTAAGGTGTCCCCCCAACCCCCCCCACCCCCCCCCCTCCCCCCCACCCCCCCCCCCACCCAAGGCCACGGGCTAATTTGAGGCTTTTTCCGGGGTGGCGGGGCCTGGGTG